>OIYO01001421.1_pt1 | contig 12904 bp, 13 predicted proteins | sample 1588191 | NCBI WGS metagenome assembly OIYO01 (sample SAMN03283275) | human gut metagenome | biome: human-associated habitat; material: feces | host: Homo sapiens | place: Peru | collected 2012 | reverse complement strand
AATATAGATTAGAAGTATTAAAAAAAATAGAAAAATTAGAAGAAGAAGGAAAATTTGATGTTGATGCTGAAAATGATCCACCAACAATAGTTTTAACACCAGAAAACATAGATTATTTAAGAAAAAAAATGACAAGTAAAATAAAAAGAGTATTTGCAAATGAAGTTGGAGAAAGATTTTTAGATAATTTATTAAAAAACAATAAACTTATTATAAAAGAAATAAAAGGTATAGAAAACTTAAGTAAAGTATCAACAGGTGCAATAGTAACATGTAACCATTTTAATCCATTTGACTGCTTTACAATTGAAAAAGTATTTAGGTTATCAGGAAAAATAGAAGAAAAAAGATTATATAAAGTAATAAGAGAAGGAAATTATACAAATTTCCCAGGATTTTATGGATTTTTATTTAGAAATTGTGACACATTGCCATTAAGTTCAAACAAAAGAACAATGGTAGAATTTATGAAAGCAGTTGATATTTTATTACAAAAAGGAGACTTTATATTAATTTATCCTGAACAAAGTATGTGGTGGAATTATAGAAAACCAAAATCATTAAAACATGGAGCATTTAAAATGGCAGTAAGAAATAATGTGCCAGTTATACCAATATTTATAACAATGCAAGATAGTGATAAAATAGATGATGAAGGTTTTCCTGTTCAAGAATATACTGTAAATATAGCAGAGCCAATTTATCCAGACGAAAATTTATCACAAAGAGAAAATACTGAAATGATGTTAAATAAAAACTTTGAAGTTTGGAAAAATATATATGAGGATTTTTATGGCGTTCCACTTGAATATACAACTAAAAAGGAATTAGTAGTAAATGAAAAATGAAAAAATAATATATTATAAAGATGAACTAAATGAAGAATTTTCTACAGCTAAAATAGAGCCTAGGAAAATAGATGAAAATTATAAATATATTCATAAAAATATTATATGGAATACTTGCGCATTTTTAGTACAAAATGTGCTAAGTATTCCTATTAAATATTTATATGCTAAAATAAAATTTAGAGTAAAATATATTGGAAAAGAAAAATTAAAACCATACAAAAAACAAGGATATTTTATATATGGAAATCATACACAAGCTTTTGCAGATACGTTTTTAATAAGTAATAGTGTGTATCCAAAAATAAATTATTTAATAGTAAATCCAGAAAATGTTTCTATGAAATTTTTAGGGAATTTTGTTCAAATGTTAGGAGCAATTCCAATTCCAAATAATATAAAAGGAATGAAAAATTTTTTAGAAGCAGTAGAAAAAAGAATAAAACAAGGACACAGCATCACAATATTTCCAGAAGCACATATTTGGCCATATTATACTAAAATAAGACCGTTTAAATCAGTCTCATTTAAATATCCAATACAATTAAAAACACCATCATTTTGCGTAACAAATACATATCAAAGTTATGGAAAAAATAATGATAAAGTAAAAATCGTGTCATACATAGATGGTCCGTTCTTTCCAGATGAAGGTTTAACATTAAAAGAACAACAGGAAAATTTAAGAAATAAAATTTATAATCAAATGGTAGAAAGAAGTAAGAATAGTAATATTGAAGTAATTAAATATGAGAAGAAAGAAAAGAGGGATTAAGGGGACATGTCTTAAAATCCCTCTTTATAATGTTTACAATATTCTTTAACAGGACATATATCACATTTAGGTTTCCTAGCAATACATGTATTTCTACCATGCCAAACAAATAAATGATTAATGTCTTTTAAATATTCTTTAGGAAAAATTTTAAGTAAATCCTGTTCAATTTTAGAAGGGTCAGATTCTTTAGAAAGGCCTATTAAATTAGAAATTCTTTTAGCATGAGTATCAACAGCAATACCTTGAGGTTTATTAAAAACTTCTAGCATAACTACATTAGCAGACTTTCTACCAACACCAGCTAAACTTTGTAAATCTTCCATATTATCAGGAACTTTACCATCAAAATTTTCTAGAACTTGTTTAGCACATAATTTTATATTTTTAGCTTTATTCTTATAAAATCCGCATGGATGAATAATTTCTTCTAATTCTTTAGTATCAATATTAGCAAAATCTTGAATAGTTTTACATCTTTCGAATAGTGCGGGAGTTGTCTTATTAACTCTTTCGTCAGTACATTGAGCAGAGAGCATTACTGCTACTACCATTTGAAATGGTGTTTCAAAGTCTAAACTACAAGTTGCATCTGGGTAAGCTTTTTTTAGTATTTTAACAAAATCTATTGCGTCTTTTTTATTCATATAAAAAAATCCTCACTTATAAAAAATCTAAATATATTATAAACGGTAAAATTATAAAAATCAATAACTAAAAAATGGCGTAACATAAAAAGGAACAATAAAACATTTAAATTAATATAATATATAAAAAAGGAGGTAATAATATGTTTTGCGCACTAAAAAAAACAATAGGAGTTATACTAATAGGACTAGGACTAGGAATATTATTAGTATTATTGCTTCCACTTACAGGCTGGCTATTTATAATAGGTGTAGCTCTTGCATGTGTAGGATTAATGTGGCTTGCTTGCTAAAAAAGGAGGGTATTACATATGACTATAGTTGTGAAAAAAGTTCCGAAATTTTTACGAGGATTCGTAAAATTAATTTTTGGAATAAAGGATTAAAAAAAAGAGCTTTATGCTCTTTTTACTTTACCATCTTTTAAACATTTTGTACAAACGTGAATTTTTTTAGTTTCACCATTTTCCATTATAGCTTTAACACTTCTTAAATTTGGTTTCCAAGTTCTAGGACTTCTTTTACTTATATGTGAACGAGTTATGCTAAGTCTATTTCCATTACTTTGTGATTTTCCACAAACTGCACATTTAGCCATTATCTTTGCACCTCCTAAATTTTAAAAATAAATTGACTGTTAATAAGTTTATCATAAAAAAATAAAAAAAACAAGTATTTTTTGAAAATTATAAAAAAATCCTTGCAAATTAGGAAAAATATGGTATAATATATAAGCCGATAAATTTATAAAGAACGAGCAAAACGAGAGAAAGGATTGAATAAACAATGAAATGTAAAGTAGAAAAAACAGAAAATGTAAACGAGGTAAAGTTAGAACTAACAATAGAAGCTGAAAAATTTGATGAAGCAATAAAAAAGGTATATTTCCAAAGTGCAAAATACTTTAATATACCAGGATTCAGAAAAGGTAAAGCTCCAATGAATATCGTAGAAAAATATTATGGAAAAGAAATATTCTATGAAGATGCATTTAATGAAGTAGTACCAGATGAATTAGAAGCTGCAATAAAAGAAAACAACATAGAAGTTGTAAGCAAAGCAGATATTGATGTAAAACAAATAGAAAAAGGAAAAGATTTAATATTTACAGCAATATTCCAAACAAAACCAGAAGCAGAACTTGGAAAATATAAAGGTATAGAAATACCAAAAATAGAGTATACTGTATCAGATGAAGATATAAATCATGAATTAGGACATATGCAAGAACACAATTCAAGATTAATATCAATAGAAGATAGAGCAGTAGAAAGTGGGGATATTGCAGTAATAGATTTCGAAGGATTTGTAGATGGAGTAGCATTTGAAGGTGGAAAAGCTGAAGGACATGAATTAGAAATAGGAAGTAACACATTTATACCAGGATTTGAAGACCAAATAATTGGAATGAAAATTGATGAAGAAAAAGATATAAATGTAAAATTCCCAGATGAATATTTTTCAAAAGATTTAGCAGGAAAAGATGCAACATTTAAAGTAAAATTACATGAAATCAAGAAAAAAGAATTACCAGAATTAGATGATGAATTTGCTAAAGATGTAAGCGAATTTGATACATTAGAAGAATTAAAGAAAAGTATCAAAGATAGATTAGAAAAAGATAATGAACAAAAACAAAAATATGAAACAGAAGATGCCGTTATCAAAGCAGTATGTGAAAATGTAAAAGTTGATATTCCATCAGGAATGATAGAAACAGAAACAGAAGATATGTTAAAAAATGTTGAAAATAGATTAGCATATCAAGGAATAAAACTAGAACAATATCTTCAAATGATGGGAAAAACAGCTGAAGAAATTAAAAAAGAATATGAACCTCAAGCAATAGATGCTATAAAATCAAGATTAATGCTAGAAGCAGTAATAAAAGCAGAAAAAATAGAGGCAACAGAAGATGAAATAGTAAAAAAAGTAAAAGAAATGGCTAAAAATTATGGAAAATCAGATGATGATGAATTTATGAAGAATGAAAATGTAAGAAAATACATAAAGAGTGGATTAGAATCAGAAAAAGCATTAGAATTTTTAGTAAAAAATGCAAAAATAAAAAAATAATGTCCCATTAGGGACGGTTCCTTTTGGGACATAAAAAGAAGGGTTGGGGTGAAAAAATACAAAATAAATTCATTACCAACCTTTTTGTTTAAAATAGAAGTTAGTAACATCTAAAATAGGAGGAAAGAAAAATGTTAGAAAAAAACAGTTTAGTACCTTATGTAATTGAACAAACAAGCAAAGGAGAAAGATCATATGATATTTTCTCAAGATTATTAAAAGACAGAATTATATTTTTAGGAGAAGATGTTAATCCAACATCTGCAAGTTTAGTAATTGCACAATTATTATTTTTAGAGTCAGAAGATCCAGATAAAGAAATATTTTTATATATAAACTCACCAGGAGGATCAATAACTGATGGTATGGGAATTGTAGACACAATGAACTACATAAAATGCCCAGTAACAACAATATGTGTAGGATTAGCAGCAAGTTTTGGAGCAGTACTTTTAGCAAATGGCGAAAAAGGAAAAAGATTTGCAACACCAAATTCTGAAATATTAATACATCAACCATTAATAGGTGGTCAAGGTGGAGGAATTTCAGGTCAAGCAACTGAAATTAAAATTCATGCAGACCATATGATAAAAACAAGAGCAAAATTAAATAAATTATTAAGTGAAAAAACAGGTCAATCAATTGAAACAATAGAAAGAGACACAGAAAGAGACCACTATATGTCAGCTCAAGAAGCTTTAGAATATGGATTAATTGATGGTATTATGGATAAAAGAATGTAGTGGAGGGAGTAAATTATGGCAAAAAATGATGTACCTAAAAGCGTAAGATGCTCATTTTGTGGAAAGTCACAAGAAAGTGTAAAAAAGATAGTTGCAGGACCAGGGGTATATATATGTGATGAGTGTGTAGACTTATGCACAAGTATAATTGCTGCAGAAGTTTATGAAGATGAAGAAGTAGGATATACTTTAAATGATTTAGATAAAATACCTAGTCCAAAAGAAATTAAGAAAGTTTTAGATGATTATGTAATAGGACAAGAAGAAGCTAAAAGAACATTATCAGTAGCAGTATATAATCATTATAAAAGAATAGCACATGAAGATAGTGATAAAAAAGACAAAGATGATGTTGAAATTCAAAAAAGTAATATATTACTTTTAGGACCAACTGGATGCGGAAAAACACTTCTTGCAAGAACACTTGCAAAAATTTTAAATGTGCCATTTGCAATAGCAGATGCAACAACACTTACAGAAGCAGGATATGTTGGAGAAGATGTTGAAAATATTCTTTTAAAACTTATTCAAGCAGCAGATGGAGATATTCAAAAAGCTGAAAAAGGTATTGTGTATATAGACGAAATTGATAAAATAACAAGAAAATCTGAAAATTTATCAATTACAAGAGATGTTAGTGGTGAAGGAGTACAACAAGCATTATTAAAAATAATTGAAGGTACAATAGCATCAGTTCCACCTCAAGGCGGAAGAAAACATCCAAACCAAGAAATGTTACAAATAAATACAGAAAATATCTTATTTATTTGTGGTGGAGCATTTGAAGGATTAGAAAATATAATAAAAGATAGAACAGGTAAAAAGAGCATAGGATTTGGAACAAAAATAGAAAGCCAAAAAGAAATTAATAAATATGAAATCTTCCAAGAAATGCTACCACAAGATTTACTAAAATATGGATTAATACCAGAATTTATAGGAAGATTACCAATAATTGCAACACTTAAAGACCTAGACAAGGAAGCTTTAATAAAAATTGCAACAGAACCTAAAAATGCATTAGTAAAACAATATCAAAAATTATTAGAAATGGATAATGTAGAACTTGAATTCAAACAAGATGCTTTAGAAGCAATTGTTGATAAAGCAATAGAAAGAAAAACAGGAGCTAGAGGACTTCGCTCAATTATTGAAGAAATAATGAGAGATATTATGTTTGAAATTCCATCAACACCTAATATTTCAAAATGTATAATTACTAAAGATACTGTTTTAAATAATGATAAGCCAGAATTAGTAATTAAAGAAAATAATGAAGAAAGTGTTCAAATTAAAAAAAATAGACATGTTCCAGATAAAAAAAGCAGAGAAACAGCATAATAACAAAAAAGACAGAATAAATTTCTGTCTTTTTTTCAAGCTAAAATAGCTCCTAAAATTAATATACCTAAATTTTCTTTATAAATCTCGTCAAACTGAGAAATAGGAAGGGGATTTTCACCAATACCAGCTTCAATTGTATATCCAGGTCGATTATAAGCTTTAATAAACCAATCTTTAAAGCCCGCAAAGCTAGAATTATAAGGAACATTAGTCAATAGATATCCACTTGAACTTGCAAAACGACTACCAATTTCATAACCACGAGGAGGATTAATATTTTGAAAGTTCCAATAAATTTCTTGACCTTGAGTATGATAAGCAATTACTAAAGAAAAATCATGTGCAAGTGTGAAATTATAGATAGCTAAGGATTCTGGTTCAGTTAAAGAACCAAAACCTACAAAATCATGAGGTGCAGGTCTATCGAAACCTTGAGCATATTTTATCTCTTTAGCTTTTTCCCAACCAGCAGGAAATTGTAGATTTAAATCCACACCATTAATATTGGCTTTCCAACCGACTTGGAAAAGGAATATCTGGAAATTGATTTGCAATATTTTGAGCTTTTAAATATGTAAAAGAATTTTTATTTAAAACCCCTGCAACTAAATCGACTCCATCAGGATTAACCATAGGCATAATATAAATAGAAACAGAATTAAATAATCTTCTAACAGAATAACCATATAATCTAGAATTGTTATTATATGCAATACAGTAATCTTCAATGAATTTCATAAGGAAAACACTTGTAATCCATTCATTAGCATGTATAGAAGCTGAATAAAAAACTTTTTTAGTACCTTTACCAAGTTTTACAACATAAATATTTTTACCTAAAACACTTTTCCTAACTGTTTGAATATTTAAGAAAGGATATGTACGAATTAAAGTAACAAGATTTTGAGACATTAAAGAATAATTATAGGTAACATTTGTAGGAACAATACTCATATAAATCACCTAAAATATAGTATGAAAATGTAACTAAATTGTTGATAAAAACAATAAAATATAGTATAATAAAAAAGTATATGGGGATGTAATGGTTTCGACATATTACCAGAAAAATAGATAGCAAGTAGTGGATTCTCGTTGGCCACTTAAAAAAACGGGAAACTAAAAATAAACGCTGATAACGAAGAATTAGCATACGCTGCCTAATTGTGGCGTCATCTTATTTAGATAGCCTACTGATTTAAATAAGGTGTCAATTAAAGTAGGAAACAAAGCTATTTTTGCTTTAGAAATAGTGGGTATTTTATAAAGCTATATTTTTAATTAGCCTGTTTATCGGCGAATTAGAAATGAATATAAAAGATAAAATAAACTTGTAGAGGTCTATTTGGAAAGTATTATGGACAGGAGTTCGACTCTCCTCATCTCCACCATAAAAAAATTTAATTTTATTTTTTTAATTAATTGCAATTTAATACTTGTCAAAATACAAAAACTGTGTTAATATAATTAATGTCAAAATACATAGGGGTATAGTGTTAATGGTAGCACATCGGTCTCCAAAACCGCCTGTGAGGGTTCGAATCCTTCTACCCCTGCCATTAGAAATAAACTTTCGTCCCTATCTATTTAGAATAGGTATGAAAGTTTTTTTAAAAATTGGAGGGAAAATTATGTTAAAATCAATGGACACATTAGTTGCATTATGCAAAAACAGAGGATTTATATATCCTGGATCAGAAATATATGGAGGTCTAGCAAATACTTGGGATTATGGACCACTAGGAAATGAATTAAAAAACAATGTTAAAGCAGCATGGAGAAAAAAATTTATACAAGAACAACCAAATATTGTAGGATTAGATGCTGCAATATTAATGAACCCAGAAACATGGGTTGCATCAGGTCACGTTGGAGGATTCTCAGATCCATTAATAGACTGTAAAGAGTGTAAAACAAGACATAGAGCTGATAAATTAATAGAAGAATGGGCACATGATAACGGAAAAGATATGATAGCAGATGGTATGTCAGATGAAGAATTAATCAACTTCATTAAAGACAACAAAATACCATGTCCATCATGTGGAAAAACAAACTTTACAGATATAAGAAAATTCAATTTAATGTTCAAAACTTTCCAAGGTGTAACAGAAGACACAACATCAACAGTATATTTAAGACCAGAAACAGCGCAAGGAATATTTGTTGACTTCAAAAATGTATTACGTACATCAAGAAAGAAAATGCCAATGGGTATAGCTCAAATTGGTAAAGCATTCAGAAACGAAATAACACCAGGAAACTTTACATTTAGAACAAGAGAATTTGAACAAATGGAACTTGAATTCTTCTGCAAACCAGGAACAGACCTAGAATGGCATAAATATTGGAAAGATTACTGTGAAAACTTCCTATTAAATTTAGGAATGAAGAAAGAAAATATAAGATTAAGAGACCATTCACCAGAAGAACTTGTATTTTATAGTAAAGCAACAACAGATATAGAATTTGCATTCCCATTTGGATGGGGAGAATTATGGGGAATTGCTGATAGAACTGATTATGATTTAACACAACATATGAATCACTCAAAACAAGATTTATCATACCAAGACCCAGAAACAAACGAAAAATATGTACCATATGTTATAGAGCCATCATTAGGAGCAGATAGAGTTGTTTTAGCATTTTTATGCAACGCATATGATGAAGAAGAAATTGCAGAAGGAGATACAAGAGTTGTATTACATTTACACCCAGCATTAGCTCCATACAAAGTTGCAGTTTTACCATTATCTAAAAAATTATCAGAAAAAGCACAAGAAGTATATACAAAATTATCTAAAAAATTCATGTGCGATTATGATGAAGCAGGTTCAATTGGAAAACGTTATAGAAGAGAAGACGAAATAGGAACACCATATTGTGTAACTGTTGATTTTGATACTTTAGAAGATGAATCTGTTACAATAAGAGACAGAGATACAATGGAACAAGTTAGAGTTAAAATAGATGAATTAGAAAACTGGATTGAAAAAAAAGTCGAATTTTAGTAGACAAAAGAATATAAAGATGCTATAATGCTAACAAAGCAATAGCACATAGCTTAATGAAGGAGGACAAGATATGATGTTTAATGATCAAATTGATAGTAACATTACAGGTTTTTTACTTCTTCCAGAATACGAAAGTATGCGGAATGGTACAAAAAAGTTAAGAAAACTTAACTTTGAGCTCTTAAAAGATGGAGACATATTATTAACGGGCAGTTATAATGAAATCAATGAAGAACAGCTGAAAAGGTTTCAAACACAGTTACTTAAAATGTGTATGTTCAACCTGGACATAGCTGAAAACTTTGAACAAATTGAACGTCAGGCAGAATTAAAGAGAAATTTAGACATAGTAAATATGTTTAAAATTGATGTGCTTGAAGGAGATAATATGGTGGTTGAAATCACTTTTATAAAAAGTGGATATTTTGCAACCAAAGCTTCATTTTGGAATGTATCAAAAGCAAAAATAAAGGAAATTAGGAAAATATTAAAAAATAATTTACCTTATAATATGACATGCAGCAAGCAGTGTGAAGCAGTGTCGTATTTAGATTTGTTAGCAATAATTGACCAGAAAGTACATTCCTAAAAAACCAAAACTCCTTAAAAGACCAATCAATTTTATTTTGATTGGTCTTTTCTTTATAAAATTTAATTATATAAATTTTTTTCGTACAAATCTTCAATATAAACATCTTTTTCTTCAAAATTATCAACAAAACCAACTTTGGCAACATCATGTGAATCATCAACACCCTGAATCCAAACAGGTCGCTCATCATAAAAAACATCACATTTTTCTTTATTATTTAAAATAGAATGAACTCTTTGTAAATTCATTATACATCAACTCCTTTATATAATAAAATTATATCCATAAAAATCAAAAGTATAACAAAAGCAAAGAAATTAAAAGAAAAAATTTCCATATAACACAGCCAACATTACAATATTATATAAATAAGTACTTATAGAAAGCCTTTCTTTCTAAGTTTTTTAACAGATAAACATAAAGTGTTGCAATAATTTAAAAAATATGGTATAATTTGTAATAGGTGATGTAAATGGAAAATTATGAAGATATTGATTTTAAAAGAATTTTAGAAATAATGTTTTCTAAAAAAATTTTTATCATATTAATATTGTTATTAAGCATAACGCTAGGTTATGTATATTCATACTATTACAAACAACCAGAATATGAGTCTTCTGTAACAATATTATTAGTTGCGGATGAAAATAAAACAGAAAAAGAATTAACACAAACAGATTTAAGCATAAATTCAAGTTTAATATCTACATATAGTAGCATAGTAAAAAGTACGAATGTTATGCAAAAAACAATTGACAATCTAGAATTAGATATGACTACTTCAAAATTACAAAAAAACATAGAAGCAAAACAAATAGATAAAACACAATTTTTAAAAATTACAGTAAGAAACAGTAATCCAGAAGTTGCAAAAGATATAGCAAATGAATTATCAAAAGTATTTACTGAACAAATAAAAGAAATATACAATATAGAAAATATAAGTATAGTAGATAAAGCTGAAATAGAAAACGAACCATGTAATATAAATCATATTAAAGATATGGCAATATTTGTATTTGCCGGAATATTTGCATCAATGGTATTAGTAATGGCTATATATTTATTTGATGATACTATAAAAGATGAAAAAGATATAGAAAAAAATATTAAGTTGAAAAATATTGGTATATTACCAATAGATAAAGAGAATAATGAATTAATAATAGAAAATAATCCAAAATCTCACATAGTAGAATGTATAAAAACAACGAGAACAAATATATTATACACTACAAATAGAAAAACAATATTAATAACAAGTAGCAAACAAAAAGAAGGAAAAAGCTGGATACTAAACAATTTAGCAGTAGCGTTTGCACAAGCTGACAAAAAAGTTATTTTAGTAGATACAGATTTAAGAAAAGAAAATAACAGAAACGAAATATTTGATGTAGAAAAAGATGAAGGATTATCAGATTTTATTAAAGAAATATCAGAAGATAAATTAGAAAACCTAAAAAAATCAAAAAAATATATTAAAGAAACAAAAATACCAAATTTACATATGCTACAAAATGGAACAATACCACCTAATCCAGCAGAACTTATATCATCAGACAATATGAAAAAATTATTAGATTTATTAAAAAGTATGTATGATGTAGTTTTATTAGATGGTACACCATGTATGGTAGTATCAGACAGTATAGCACTATCATCAATGGTAGATAGTACAATATTAGTAGCTGAAAGTAAAAAAACAAAAACAAATGATTTAAAAAAGACAAAAAAATTAATAGAAGATGTTGGTGGAAAAATCTTAGGTGTAATATTAAATAAATCAGAAATCCAAAAAGGAAAATATTACGGAAAAAAATATGGATATTATTATGGAAATGAAATTGAAGATATAGAAGAAATAAAAGAAAAGCAAAAACCAGTTTCATTAGAAGAAGTCATAAGGATAGCAGAAGAGAATATAAAAGAAGAACTTTTAAATAAAGAAGAAATAATAATAGAAGACGATAATAATTTACCAGAAGAAAATCAAGAAATAAACTATGCAATAAAAAATGTAAAAAATGAAATTTTAAATGAAATTAAAAAATTAAAAAATGTATTTACAGAGTTAAAAAGAGATAATACAAAAAAACAAATTAATGAAATAACTAGTGATATAAATAATTGGAAAGAAGTTCAAAATAATAGTAATAAACAATTATTAGAAAAAATAGAAGAAATAAAAGCAAAAGATGATGAAAACTTAACAGCAATTATTCAACAATTTATATCAGAAATAAACACTTTAAAAAGTGAAATTACAAATTTAAAAGAATCTCAAACTAATAATAACTCTGAAATATTAGAGAAAATAGAAAAAGTAAATTATGAAGAAAAATTAGCAGAAATAAATGATAAAATAGAGAATATGAACTATGAAGCAAAATTAGCAGAGATAAATGAAAAAATAGAGAATATGAACTATGATGAAAAATTATTAACAGAAATAAATAATAAAATACAAAAAAATGAAATGAAAAATACAAATAATATTATAAGTTTTGAAGCTTTAAAAGAAAAGAGAAAGTTGAATAAAAAAGTATTTAAAACAGATGAAAGCATTAACTATGAAGATTTAGAAAGATTATCAACATGTGTTATAGATTTAAATGGGGATGCAATATCTGTTGAAGCAATGAGTAATTAAAAGGTTGACCTATAAAGGTCGACTTTTTAATTTTTTTAAGTTTCAGTTTTTTCGAACTTGCTCTCCTCCAGCTTCCTTATCTATAATTATTGTATGTATGATTGATTGAAATGAGTTTTAGAATTTATTATTGTTTAGCTTGAGGGATGTTCACGGGCAAAATTAATATAGTTCTATTTTTCTAATTTTCTCGGTTCAATACGAGCTCTAAA
>OIYO01001419.1_pt1 | contig 12939 bp, 12 predicted proteins | sample 1588191 | NCBI WGS metagenome assembly OIYO01 (sample SAMN03283275) | human gut metagenome | biome: human-associated habitat; material: feces | host: Homo sapiens | place: Peru | collected 2012 | reverse complement strand
AACGTTCTCTCCCGCCTTGTGCGCCCGGAGGAGCTGGGCAATCTGCCGGTCATCCTGACCCAGATGCAGAACTTTATGAAGAGCAACGGCGCACAGCCTATCGGCCCGCTGGTGCAGGCGGTAAAGATGGGTACCGGCCCGGATCATGTGCCTGAGCTGTACATGATGCAGCAGGCCACCCAGATGATCACCCAGATGGAGCCCGGCTACCACATGGACGCTGTGCTGCGGGTGAAAAACTGCCTGTACGCCCACTACACCGGCCCGATGAGCCACAACCAGCTGGCCACTGCAAAGCTGCAGATCATGGCCTTTGAAAACGACATCAAGCTGACCGGCGACAACTATACCATCTATGTCAATCAGGACGATGACGATGCCGTGATCGACGTATTTATGGAGACCAAATAATTATGACGACAACCATTCAGAACCTTTCGGATCTGCAGGACCGCCGCATCATGATGGAGAAAAAGCTGCCGCCCTTCGGCTACGCTTTTCTCATCCTGGTGGGCGTGTTCATGGCGTTTCTGGTGGTGTGGAGCACCCAGACCAACCGCATTTATGTCAGTCAGAACACCGGCACCGTGCAGGCCAGCAACAAGACCTACATCATGTCCAGCTACTCCGGCTCCATCACCGAGCTGAACATCTCTGAGGGCAGCTATGTCAACGAGGGCGACCTCATTGCACACATCAAAAGTACAGACCTCGATATGCAGATGGACAGTTACAAGAGCCAGCTGGACATCTACCAGAAGCAGAAGTCTCAGTATGAAAAGCTGCTGAAGTCCATTCAGGACGACAAGAACTATTTCAGCGAAACGGATGTGGACGACCAGCCGTACTATTATCAGTACGAGACGTATAAGAGTCAGGTGGAGCAGAAAACCTTCGACGCATCGCCATATCAGGCCGCTGGCTACTCGGATGAGCAGATCAAGAACCTGATGGAGCAGAACCAGAAGGAAGTGGAAGCGCTGTATTATTCCACGCTGCAGAGCATTTCCGCCAACCTGACCAGCGTGCAGAGCAACATCGACAACATCCAGTCCCAGATGGATACCCTGAGCAGCGGCGCGAACGATTACTACATCTACGCGCCCACCTCCGGCGTCATCCACATGGACACCCCCTATAAGGAAGGCATGGTCCTCAGCGCCGGTGCGGCACTGGCCACCGTCGCCAGCGAGAACAGCGACCTTGAAGTGGTCGCGGCCCTGAGCGTCAGCGACCGGCCCCTCGTCAGCGTCGGCGACTCCTGCAAGATCGCGATCACCGGCCTGTCGGAGTATTCCTACGGCAATCTGACCGGCACGGTGACCTCCATCGACAGCGACGTGAACAGCACCGAGTCTGGCTCCTACTACAAAATGACCATCAAGCCCGACAGCACTTATGTGGTGAGCAACAGCGGCGACAAGGTCGATCTGTCCAATGGCATGAGCGTCACCGCCCGTGTCGAGTACGATGAGCTGACCTACTTCGAGTATGTCATGGAAGCTCTGGGCGTTTTGTTCCGTTAAACAGCGTCCGCACATTGAACGCCCAAAGAGGTACGAAAGTATGAAACTGAACCCGAAACAGCTGGCCGTAAGCGCCGCCCTGCTCAGCTTGCTGGCGGCAGGTGCTGCGCTGCCCGCAGCCGCCGCCAGCCCCATTTCTGCAACGGCTGCAATTTCCATCGACTGGCCGTGGAGCGCCGTTGCGACCGAGAGCGTGGAGACGGGCGACTATGCCGCCGCGATGACCGTGGGCACGGCGCAGCAGCTTTCGCCGGTGGTCCTGCCGGAAAAAGCGGCCAAGCGTAACGCGGTGAGCTACGTTTCCGATAACCCGAACGTTGTGTCGGTGTCGGAGGATGGCGTAGCACAGGCTGTCGGCCTTGGCACGGCGCAGATCACCGCCACCAGCGGCAATGTCAGCTGCACCTATGTCATCACGACCCAGCCGGACAGCTCGATGGTCGCCACCGAAATGGATATCACGCTGGCATCCAGCACCATTGCGGTGGGCGATACCACTTCGCTGTCGCTGGCGGTCCTACCGACGTCTGCAGCGAATTATATCGATGTGACGCTGAGTTCTTCGGACCCCAGCGTAGCAACGGTCAATAACTTCGGCAAGGTGACCGGTGTTGCCCCGGGCAAGGCTACCATTACCGCCACCAGCGGCGATGTCAGCTGCTCGGCGACCATCACGGTCGTCGCGGCGGCCAGCTCGACCACGGGCGCGACCCAGTCCATCTCTCTGAACACCAACTATGTGGTGCTCAAGCCGGGTTCTTCCAAGACCATCACCGGCACGGTGTCGCCCTCCTCGTCGTCTCAGGCGCTGACTTTTACCAGTCAGGATAAGAGCATCGCGACGGTCAGCGCCAATGGCGTGATCACGGGCGTGTCCACCGGCGCAACGGCGGTCATCGTCTCCAACGGTACGGTGTCCTCGTCGGTGACGGTCATTGTCAACCGTACGGCATCCGCTTCGGGCGATGATACCAACAACAGCGGCGACGGTGACACCACCGAGACGGACCCCATCGCTGCCGCCATCGAGAATGCGGCATCGGATACTATTTCCTACCCGCAGAGTCAGGTCCCGGTCATCACCAGCGAGATGCTGAACGTCCTGCGCAAGACCGGCCGCACCCTCGTGCTCAACGCCAATGACTATGTGATGACCATTGACGGCACGACGATTCGGAATACGAACGGCGAAGTATACACAACGTTGAACTTTACCGAGGACGAATACGGTCTGCGCTTCTCGCTGAACGACGGCGAGGCCCTGCCTTGTGGGGTGAAGATCACCATGACCGGTGAAAATGCATCCTACGGCCGCCTGTATCTGCACAACACGGTGACCGAAAAGTGGCAGTTCCTGAATAGCTACAAGGACGGCGAAGCGAGCGTGGACGTTGCGGGTGAGTACCTGCTGACCAATCAGAATCTGCGCTTCACCAGCATCAACTGGACCTTCTTCATCGGCGCGGGCATTCTGGTGGTCGTCTGCCTGATCGCCTATATCGCGGTCAAAAAGCGGTATTGGTTCTGGTAAAATCAAATTTGAATGGGCTGTTGGATAATGGAACCTCTCAGTCTCGCGATCGCTCGACAACTCCCCTAACAAAGGGGAGCCTCTGGCGAAGAGAGAAGGCTTTCCGCTATGCCAAAGCCTCTCCTATTAGGAGAGGTGGCGCGGCGAAGCCGTGACGGAGAGGTTGAACCCATTGTCCAGCGGCTCATTTTTTCTGGAAAAAGTGGATTTCGACGGAGGTGCGGTATCCTCAAAGAAAAAATGATATTACGAAATGTTGATAAAATCTTGAAAAATACAGATGAGATGCGATGCATTTGGGATGGAGCATGAGAAACTTGACGAACCAGACCGGCATGTCACCGGTAGGATGGCAGTATGCTCATGCACCATAGCAATGAGAACGCCCTAAATACAAAAATATCCGCAGTAAATTCTCGGACGTTCAGGAAGCGAGAAAATACTGCGGATATTTTTTACTTTTTGGAAACTGCCTTACGGTATACTACAAACGCGATGACGGCAGAGCAGACTTCAGTGACCCAGAAGGCGTGCCAGACGCCGGTGGGGCCCATCTGGCGGCAGAGCACCCACGCCAGCGGCATGATGAAGATGACATACCGACACAGCGAGATGACCAGCGAGGGAACACCCTTGCCCAACCCTTCCAGCGCACCGGAAGAGGTCGTGGACACCGCCGACACCACAAAGCCAAGGCAGATGGTCTGCAGGGCGGTCTGGCCGATGCTGATCGTCTCCGGCGAAGAGCTGAACAGGCCGATGAGCTGGCCGGACAGGGTCAGGCAGAGCACCGTGCCGACGGCCATGATGGCGGCGCTCAGGCCCAGCGTCAGGTTGTACAGCTTGGCCACGCGGCCGTGCTCCTTGGCGCCGTAGTTGTAGCCCACCAGCGGGCGCATTCCCTGCACGATGCCGTTCGCGGGCAGATACAGGAAGGTCTGCAGCTTGTAGTAGATGCCAAGGACCGTGACATAGCTCTGCGAGAAAGCCGCCAGCAGTCCGTTCAGGAAGGTGACCAGCAGCGACGGCAGGGCCAGATTCAGGATGGCCGGGATGCCGATGGCGTAAAGCTTGCCATCCAGTGCGGCGTTCGGGCGCAGGTGGTTGCGGGCGAACCGGACCGGCATATCTCCGGTGGTGTAGCAGTACAGGTAGATGCAGAGGGTGACGAACTGGCCGAGGTTGGTGGCCAGCGCCGCACCGGCAATGCCCAGCGCCGGGACCGGGCCAAGGCCGAAGATCAGGACGGGGTCGAGCACGATGTTGCAGACACAGCCTGCGACCAGCGCGATCATGGTGGTGTTCATCTTGCCGACGGCCTGAAAGAGCTTCTCAAAGGTCAGGTTCGCCATGTTGACCGTGGCGAACAGGAACACGATGGTCGCATAGAGCACGCCCATCGACACCAGCCCTTCGTCCGCGGTGAAGCGGCGCAGGAATCCGGGCATGATGGCGATGCCGACCACCGAACACAGGATGCCGTGCAGCAGGGACAGCGCCATGCCGTGGGTCGCGGAGATGTCCGCTTTTTCGCGGTCGCCCGCGCCGAGGTAGAGCGCGATCTGCGCGTTGATGCCGATGCCAAAACCAATGGCGATGGCATTGATGAGGTTCTGGACCGGGTAGACCAGCGAAAGGGCCGTCATGGCGTCCTCGCTGATGCGGGCGACGAACAGGCTGTCCACAATGTTGTACAGCGAGTTGACCAGCATCGAGATGACGTTGGGCAGGGCCATGGAGACCAGCAGCGGGAACACCGGCCGGGTTTTCATAAAGGTATCGTTCATTTTTTGTGCTTCCTTTCTGAGGATATCAACGGACACGGCCCGCGACACCCAAAAAGGCGCAAAAAAACGCCACACAATGGCGCTTTCGCGGACCACTGTGTGGCGAAAAATAGCTCTGAAATGAATGCTGTAAAAATCCACACGATATTTTAGGAGCCTAAGGATACCACGGTTTGCACCGCTTGTCAAGCCTTAGCCCAGCAGTTTGCTCTTCAAAGAAGCGTAGGTGGATTCTTTTTGCGCTTCGTAGGAAGCCAGCGCCTGATCGGCCAGCGCGGTGCTCTGACCGTTGGCCCGCAGGACCTTGCGCATCTGCTCGACGATGCGGTTCACTTCGGCGTCGCAGGTGGACTGCAGGTTCTGCAGCTCGGATGCCTTGCCCATGACGATGGAGATCTTCTTCGCCTGAGACTTCTGCTCGTCAGGCAGGGCGTAGTATTCGTTCTTGGCCGACTGGATGGCACTGTTCAGGCCGCTCTCGGCCTTGGCCTTGACGGCGTACAGCTGGTTCAGCAGGTTCTGGATCTCATCTTCATAGGAAGCGGAAGCCGTGGTGGTCGTGGTCTTGGAGCTGCTCGTGCTACTATTTTTTTTGCTGCTCGCCGCCGAAGAAGTGGTAGTAGAAGCAGCGGACGGCGTTTCGGTGATGCCAAGGCGCTCTTTTTCGAGCTGGGCGAGGGTCACGTCGCCGGAGACGAGCTCTTCCAGCTCTTTGGTGGTCAGGGAAGAGAGCAGTTCCGTGCTTTGGGAGCTGGCCTGTGCGGCAGACGAAGCAGCGGTCGTTTCGGAACCGGCGGCGGGGGCCGTGGAGCTGCTGGCGGCCTCGTCGGCACAGCCGGAGAAGAGCACCACCGCCGAAGCAGCCAGAGCGGTCAGCGAAAGGAGCGCTTTTTTGGAATGTTTCATCATATCAAAAACCTCATAGGAACAAATCATTTTGGATTCAGAATACTCTTACTGTACCATATTTCACAGAATTTGGCAAGAGACGTTTTTTTGTGATGACTGCAAGCGCTTGACAGCAGGGGGATGGAAGCCTAAAATGAAAGCATCCTACACAGAAAAGGACGTGGAACGATGAAATGGATGATCGCATCTGACCTGCACGGGTCAGCGTACTATTGCCGCCAGATGGTCGCCGCCTTTGAGCGGGAGGGGGCGGACCGTCTGCTCCTTCTGGGCGACCTGCTCTATCACGGCCCCCGCAACGACCTGCCCCGCGAATATGCCCCGAAAGAGGTCATTCCGCTGCTGAACGGCCTGAAGCCGAAGCTCTGCTGCGTGCGGGGCAACTGCGAAGCCGAGGTGGACCAGATGGTGCTGGATTTCCCGGTGATGGCGGATTACTGTATCCTGCCGGTCGGCCAGCGGCTCGTCTATGCGACGCACGGGCATGTCTACAATCTGAAAAATCTCCCGCCGCTGGCTCCCGGGGACGTCCTCCTACACGGGCACACCCATGTTCCGGCGTGGAAGGACTTCGGAGACGGGAATTGGTATCTGAACCCCGGCTCCCTGAGCATCCCGAAGGAAAACAGCCGCCACAGTTATATGACGCTGGAAGGGGAGATATTCCAGTGGAAAGAGCTTGAGAGTGGGGAAGTATATCATACTTTAACGATATAAATGCAGTAGGCCGCATCTCCGGGAGCTTTTCCCGGCGAGTCAAAGGGCATTCCATGCCCTCCCCAGCGCGATGCGCCGGGTCCCCACCTCGGATACTCGCCGGCAAAACTCCCCTCGTGCGGCGGGACAGAAAAAGCCCCCTCATCGGGGGCTGGCTGCGAAATAGTCTAGGGGAATTACTGTTCCTCATCCTTAGGGTTATCCAGCTCCTTACGGCGCTTTCTCACGATGCTCGAAGAGATTTGCAGCGCGGCAAAGCAGAGGATGCCGGTGGTGACGCCCGTGATGAGCGCGCCCAGCCAATAACCGTTGACCAGGCCCATAATCACCGTAACGACTGCACCGGCCAGCAGGGAGATCAGCGCATTGGTGAGAGGATTATCGTTCAGATGCCGGTCCCACAGGCCGTTGCGCAGACATTCCACGAGGGCATAGAAGCACCCGGCCATGAACACGACCCACTCGCCAGCCATCTGACGAGCCGGTGCACCGGAGATCATCTGCACCACCATGACGATCAGCAGCCCGCTCCACAGCAGCCAGAAGCCGCGGCTCTCGATTTTGCGCATGGTCTGCTCCTGCATCTCGTCCAGTTGATTTTTCTTGCTAAACAGTGAAATTTTCATGATTTATTCCTCCCAGAAGAGATCGTCCAGTGTCTTGTCCAGCGTCTTGCAGATGCTGCGGCAGAGATTGATGGTCGGGTTATATTCGCCCTTTTCGATGGCGTTGATGGTTTGGCGGGACACGCCCGCCGCTTCGGCCAGTGCGCTTTGGGTCATATCCTTTTCGGCGCGGGCCGCTTTGAGTTTCAGGTTCTTCGGCATAGATCCACCTCATAAAATTGGATTGGAGAGGGAACGTTCTCACTGAACTCAGAATAGCATACGCCTGACAAAATGTCAAGTATAATTTACAAAATGTCGGACATAAAACTTGCTTTTTTCCTATCGGTGTGGTATGATAAAATCGTGATCAAGGGGTGGCAGAGCTTTGCGCAGAACAAGGTGCAGAGCCGATGCCGTTTTGTTTCGTTTGAAAGTTAGCGCAAACTAACAAAATGACGAAAATTTGGGGCTGAAATTGTAAAGACTGCCCAAAACGTCTGAAAATCTAGCTGGAGGGAAACGAAGATGGTTGAAACGATTTTGAAAGTGAACGGGATGATGTGCGGCATGTGCGAGAGCCATATCAACGATGTGGTGCGCAAAAATGCCGATGTGAATAAAGTGTCGTCCTCGCACACCAAGGGCGAGACAGTCATCCTGTCCGAGAAGCCGGTGGATGTGGAAAAGCTGAAACAGGCCATCGCAGAGACGGGCTACACCGTCGTCGGCGCAGAAACAAAGCCGTATGAGAAGAAGGGCTTCTTCTCGTTTTTCAAAAAATAAATCAAAAAGTTCGGAGGTGCGCAGAAGATGCGGATTTTGGTTTACGGTGCAGGAGTTCAGGGCTGTGAGCTGGCTCACCGGCTGCTCCAGAACAAAAAGAACGTCGTAACGCTGCTGGCACGGGGCGAGTGGAAGGACCAGATCGACCAAAAGGGTCTTGTCATCCGCCACTGGGCGCAGATGCGCACGACGACGGACCGCGTGGACACCATCAGCAAGCTGGAACCGGACGATATCTACGACCTCGTTTTCGTCACGATACAGGCCAGCCAGCTGCCGAATGTGCTGCCCATCCTCAAACAGAACAAGAGCGAGTATTTCGTGTTCGTGGGCAACGACCCCCACGCAAAGGAAGTCGTGCAGGCCATGCAGCGCCCTGCGGATAAGATCGCGTTCGGTTTCCAGAGCAACGGCGGCCGCCGTGAAAATGGTATTGTGATCAGTGCCCACATGGGTGTCCATATGACCATTGGCGGGGCGACCACACCGCTTTCGGGCGTGTTCCGCCAGCGGCTGAAAACGGCATTTGACGGTGTGAAGTATCAGCTGAATTTCTACAGCGATATGGACGAATGGCTCAAGTGCCACCTCGCGTTCATCCTGCCGGTGGTCTACGTCTGCTATGCCGTGGACTGCGATCTGACCCGCACGACGCCGGAACAGCGCAAAGCGCTCATCGATGCCGCGTGGGAATGCTGCGAGATGCTCAAAGCGGCGGGCGTTCCGGTCGACGATGCCGACAACACCGACTGCTACCGCGAAGGCTCCAAAAAGCGGAAGTCCACCGAACGGATGGTCCTTTTGATGTGCAAGACGCCGCTGGGCCGGGTCTGCGCGTCGGACCACGCCAAGCACGCTGTGACCGAGATGCAGTATCTGGACGAATCGTTCGCCGCCCTGCGCGCCACGACCCAGACTCCCATGCCCGCATGGGACGAACTGCGCCGTGCGATGCCGAAAAAGTAAAAAAGCAGGAGCCGAATGCGCTCTGAAAAAACAAAAACCCATCTGTATCGTGTGCAAAAAACGATGCAGATAGGTTTCTTTTTATGTGTTTGTGTCCCAGAACGCTTCCAGCGCATGGCGAAGCTGATCGGTGTCACGCAGATAGCGCAGATGCTGCCAGTGCTTGGGGAATAGGCGGGCGTATTCCGGGTGGGAAAAACGGTCGTCCAGAAGCAGCACAACGCCCTTGTCCTCCTGCGTCCGGATGACCCGCCCTGCGGCCTGCAGGACCTTGTTCATCCCCGGATAGCGGTAGGCGTAGTCAAAGCCGGAACCGCTCTGTTCGTCGTAGTAGCGCCGTAAAATCTCCTGCCGGGGGTTGACCTGCGGCAAGCCGACCCCCACGATGGCACAGCCGATGAGCCGGTCGCCCACCAGATCGACGCCCTCCCCGAAAATGCCGCCCAGCACGCCAAAGCCCAGCAGCGTCTGGGTGGGCGAAGCCGAGAACCGTTCCAGAAAGGCGGTGCGTGCGGCATCGTCCAGCCCGCTTTCCTGCGCAAGAGTGTCAATTTCCGGATAACGGGCCGTGAAGTCCTCGTGGACTTTGCGAAGGTAAGCATAGCTGGGGAAGAACGCAAGATAATTCCCGATCTTTCCGCGTGCCAGCGCGGCCAAAGCGTCCGAAACCGCCGGAATGCTGGCGTCCCGGTCCCTGTAGCGGGTGGAGATGCTGGGCAGACAGTACAGCCCGAAATGCTGGGCCGGGAACGGGCTTTCGAGCGCTACGGCCCGGGCATCCGGACAGCCCAGCACCGTGCGGTAATAGCTGGGCGGCGTCAGAGTGGCACTGAACAGCGCGGCGGCCCGCCCTGCAGCGAGGCTGGCGTCCACGAAGGGCGCAGGGTCCAGACAGAGCAGGTGCAGTTCCAGATCGCTCCCGCGTGCCGTCAGCTGGGAGACAAAATGGGCGTCGTAGCGTTCCGAAGCGCGGGTGATGTCCTGCACGGAAAAATAGAGGTCCAGCAGCTGGGCGTGGGCCGGGTGGTCCGGATTCTGCTCAAGCCAATCCTGCAAAGGCGCTTGCAGGGCGTGCAGCGGCTTGAGCAGGACCGTGGGCAGCTCTTTGGTGAAAAGCGTCCCTTCCTGCGCCAAAAGCGGTTCCGGCAGGGTGAGAACGGATTCGGAAGCGTCTGCGGCCAGAAGGCTGGTCTGTTCGGCAGTCTCTTCGGCGGGGCCGTCTGGGGTGAGCGTGCGCCGGGGAGCCAGCGCGGCGACCTGCTTCCGGGCTTCCAAAAAGGCTTTGTCGGCCCGGAAAAGTGCCGTTTTCAGCGCGCTTTTGCCCTTTCCGAGGGCGCGCTTGGCGTCGGTCAGGCTGCTTTTGGAAAACTGCGCCGAGTACATGGCCCGGGCGCGGTCTGGAAGATTGTGCGCTTCATCGATGAGAAAAAGCCAATCTCCGGCGGAATCGAAAAATCGGTGCAGTCGGACCACCGGGTCGAACAGGTAGTTGTAATCTCCGATGACGACATCACACCACTCGCTGAGGTCCAGCCCCAGCTCGAACGGGCAGACCCGGAACTGCTGGGCAGTCTGGGCCAGCACGGCCCGGTCAAACTGCGGTGCACCGTCCAAAAGGGAAGAGAGCGCATCCTTGATGCGGTCATAGTAGCCGTTTGCGTAGGGACAGGCTTCGGGCAGACAGGACGGGTGGCCGTCGGCGTCCTTGCACAGACAGACCTTTTCCTTGGCGGTCAGGGTGACGCTGCGCAGGGACAGTCCCGGCGCAGAGCGGTGCAGCCGCAGAAGGGCGTCCTCGGCGGCGGCCTGTGTGGTGTTGCGGGCGGTCAGATAAAACAGCTTTTCGCCCCGACCCTCGCCGATGGATTTCAGGGCGGGGAAGAGGGCGCTCATCGTTTTGCCGATGCCGGTCGGGGCCTGACAGAACAGGCGGGTCCCGGTCTTGCGCTCAGATTTTCCCGCCGCACAGGCACGGTAGATTTCCCCGGCCAGTGCCCGCTGGCCCGGACGATATTCCGGAAATGGAAATTTCAGCGCCGAAAGGCTGGCGCGGCGGGCGTCGGCCCAAGCGAGCTGGCGCTTGGCCCATGGGGCATACTGGCGCAGAAGATCCAGCAGGAAGGCATCCAGTTCGCCGCAGGAAAACGAACGGCGGTAGCGGGTGATCTCGTCGGTGTCGATCTGGTAGTAAGTCAGCTGGACATCCAGCCGGTCCAGTGCGTTCTGCTGAGAATAGATGGCCCCGTAGACCATCCCCTGCGCCCAGTGGCAGGGATTCATGTCCTCCCGCATCTCGTCGGTGGGGATGGCCGTCGTTTTGATCTCGTCGATGACGGTGACGCCACTTTCGTCGGTAAAAATGCCGTCGGCACGTCCTTCAATGGCAAATGAAATGCCTTCGATCTCCCGCGCTGCCGAAAGGAACACTTCGGCGGCGTAGCCCTCTCCGGCAGCTTTTTGCAGCTTGCGGTGGATGCGTGCCCCTTCATTGGCGCGGTCGAAGCCGGTGAAACGGCTGTCGATGCTGCCGGTGCGGAGCAGAAATTCCACCAGCTGCCGGACGGACAGTTGAATGACGGGATTCGAAGGCATGTTCTCATTTCCTCACTTTGAACGATCGGGTGGTTCAGCGGGGCGTCAGAGGCCCAGCTGTTTGGCGCATTCCTGCGTGATGCGCTCCACCTCTTTGAAATCGACGGACGCGCGGTAGTACGTTTCCAGCTCGTCGTGGCAGTTCTTGGCCTGAGCCATCAGCGCGACGGCCTGATCGAGCAGTTCCGACGCGGCCCGCTCGTTGAAGCGCAGCCGAGCGCGGAACCCGGCAAGATTTTCACGGTCAAGGAAGCGGGTGCACCGCACCGCCTGAACGCCCGGGATCTGGACCGGATGCCAGTGGTTGTCGGTCAGGAAGGCCAGCCGCAGTTCCGGCAGGAAGATGTGGTCGATCTGGTCCTCCGGATGCATCGCGCAGGGGCAGGTGATGATGTGGTAGCCGCGGGCCAGCGCCTCAGCGCGGATCAGCTCGAGCAGCAGCCGGGACACGGCCCCGTAATCGTCCCGGAACACAACGTATCGGTCGGCCAGCGCCGGGATCGTGCCACGGAAAAAGACCATCCCCTTCGGCGTGATGGCCGAGAGCAGCCTCAGTTCCTCACGGGCGTGGGCCGTTTCCGGGAGCCGGGGCAGCAGCCGGGTGCAGAGACGTTTCGCGTACCGGCGCACTTTTTCAAAGTTGGCGCTGCACGCTTCGGCGCGGCGGCTGTCCAGCATGAGACTGCCCGCCGACGCGATATACCGTGCGGCCCGGGCGCGCAGGGCGGCGTTCCGGGCGAACAATTCCTTGACCTCTTCCCGGTGGGACGCAAGCTTTTCGGCGTCGATGGTGTGATACAGGCTGACAACGATCTCGTCTGCACCGGGAGCGTCCGGCTCCACCGTGTGGGGCGCGGTCGCGTCGATGATGGCAGCATTTCGCTGCTGGAAGATCACGCCGTCCAGACTGTCCGGGTCGCTGGCACAGTGGATGCGCTGGATGGGTTCACCCTGCTGTTCGGCGGTCTGGGCCAGACGCTTCATCAGGGTGGATTTCCCGCAGCCGGGGCCGCTTTTGATGAGATACATCTGCATTCCCGGCTCCCGGCGGAGCGGCTCAAAATAGCCCTTGAACCCGGCGGGCGTGGTCGCGCCCAGGAAAAAATCCACGGAAACAGGTCTTGCGTTTTCCATAGTGTCACACCTCTCTTTTGCTTTAGAGTATGCAAAAGAGAGGTGTTTGGTTCCGTATTTCAATCGCCCTGGTAGGTGTGCTCGCACACAGTACCGATCGTGTCCCGCAGGGCGGCAAAGTCTGAAAAGGCGGCGGGCTTGTTCTGCGGCTGGCGCAGCAGGGCGGCCGGATGGAAGGTGCCCATGAACAGGATGCCGCCTTTCTCAAAGAACTGCCCGTGCTCCCGAGTGACGGAAAAATCCGGTTTGATCATCCGCTGGGCGGCGATGCGGCCCAGGCACACGACGATCTTCGGCTTCAGCAGCCGGAACTGCTCCCGCAGCCAGGGCATGCAGGCCTCGCTCTCGGCGGGCAGCGGGTCCCGGTTCTGGGGCGGGCGGCACTT
>OIYO01001416.1_pt1 | contig 12956 bp, 15 predicted proteins | sample 1588191 | NCBI WGS metagenome assembly OIYO01 (sample SAMN03283275) | human gut metagenome | biome: human-associated habitat; material: feces | host: Homo sapiens | place: Peru | collected 2012 | reverse complement strand
TAGTACAGCCACCCTCCGGCACATCCCACCAGGGGCAGGGCAATGGTGCACAGAATGCTCGTCAGCTTACAGTTCTTTTATTAAGAAACCTCTGAATTAATCTGGATTAGCATAGAGACGGGGGATATGGTATAATAACAGCAGCAAAGAAATGGTGGTGCAGGCAATGAAGCAGGAAACATTTACGGACATCGAATACAGCTTCCGAAAGAAGAAAACCAGGCGGGAAGAATTTCTGGAAATCATGGACGAAATTATTCCCTGGGACGAATGGGTCGGTGTGATCGAGCCTTATTATCCCAAAGGGAAGCGAGGCCGTCCTCCGATGGGGATTGAGAAAATGCTGCGGATGTACCTTCTTCAGATCTGGTTCAACCTATCCGACCCGGCGACTGAGGACGCTATCTACGACAGCTACGCCATGCGGAAATTCACGGGCATTGACTTCATGGCAGAAGCAGTGCCGGATGAAACGACCTTATGCAAATTCCGCCACCTTCTGGAAGCGAATGGATTGAACAAACTGTTTTTTGACGCGATCAACCGCGTAATGGTAAAAACTGGGCACATGATGAAGGGCGGCACCATTGTGGACGCAACCATCATCAATGCTCCCAGCTCCACGAAGAACGCAGAGAAAGCCCGCGATCCTGAAATGCACCAGACGAAAAAGGGCAACAAGTGGAAATTCGGGATGAAATGTCACATTGGTGTGGATGCGGGCAGCGGTCTGGTGCATACCATGACGGTCACGGCAGCGAATGTCCACGATATCACACAAGCTGCGGCATTGATCCGAGAAGATGATGAAGTGGTATATGGTGATTCCGGGTATCTCGGAATCCAGAAGCGCCCCGAAATAACCAGCGATGCGCATTTATCCAGCATAGATTACCGCATGAACTGCCGCCCCGGAAAGCTGCCTCATGTATCTGACAACGCAATTGATTGGGAACGATATATTGAGAACCGCAAATCCTCGGTGCGCTGTAAGGTGGAGCATGCGTTTCGAATTATTAAGTGCCAGTTCGGTTATAAAAAGACGGCGTATCGCGGCTTGAAGAAAAACGAGAATCGCCTGTATGCAATGTTTGCCTGCGCCAACCTATACGTCCTTGCAATCGCCGGGCGAAAACTCTCTGCAACCTGATATAGGGGCAGTCTGCCCTTTTTCGGGAAACAGAGCAGAAAAGATAAGTTATAGTGGCTATTTTGCACCAAAATCGCCTTAACGAAGCCCCAAAGCGGCTAATAGCCCGAATGGGGACAGAATTAACCCGATTTATTCAGAGGTTCCTTAAACCATCTTGTTGGCTACCTGACGAAAGATACCCCACCGCAATCATTAACCGATAACTATAGGAACCCCTATTCAGGCGAAACGACGCTGGAAATTATTGGCAAGTCCAACAAAGATGCCTTGCAGGAGCCAGTTTCGGAGCCACTTGAAAAAAAACAAGAAGGAAGGATTCTTCTCTTGGCTCAAATCCATATTCCATTAAAGGCACACTGTGGAGGTGCAGAATGTTTAACAGTCATCTTGCAAAAACAATGCTCTTTGATCCGCTCCAGCAGGGAGTAGATGAGCTTTACATTTTGTCTGCATATGCAACTCCCAATATGCTTTCGTGGTATATGAAAAACATCTATCACAAGACAGCATCACCTATAAAGCTCAATCTGATCGTGGGAATGGTGCCGTTTGACAATTTGAGCGTCAGCGTGCATGAAGGATTCCAGCAGCTTGTGACCTCTGAGTACCCACATGAGATCAGCTCTATTTGGTGCAGTTATGTGACAGATAAGCCCGCAGAACACGGCAATCTGTTTATTTGGTGTAAAGACGGGCAGCCGAAACTCGCCTTTGAAGGCTCCGCAAATTTCGTGCAAAGCTCTTTCATAGGAAACCACCGCAATGAAATCATGTATGAATGCGATCCGATGGAAGCGAAGCAATACTATGATTCAGTTGAGCCAAGGACTGTTTACTGCACCCATGCCGAGGTGGAAGAATACATTATCCTTCGCCCAACTCATCCCGTACTGGATATAGAGTGCAACCTTGTCAGAGAGACAGATGACCTGGATTCTGTGACGCTGAGCCTCGTCACCAAAAATGGTGAACCAGGAACCCGTTCTGGATTGAATTGGGGGCAGCGAAAAGGCAGAGAGCCGAATCAGGCATACATACCACTCCCCAGCAGGATTGCATAGAGCGGATTCTTTCCGCTTGAAAAACGGCACTTTACTGCTATCACGGATGATCATCATCAGCTGACACTGCGGGTGGAGCAGCAGAACAACAAGGCGATCACCACGCCTGTGCGGAACAGCGACCTTGGAGAGTATTTTCGGAACCGCCTTGGCCTGGCTAACGGAGCTTATGTCACAAGAGCCGATCTGACACGATACGGCCGAACTGATGTGAAGTTCGTAAAGCTTGATGAAGAAACCTTTTATATGGACTTTTCGGCTTAAATATAGAAATGTCAACTGACTTTTGTGGAGGAAAATTTGCATGAGCGATTCTAGCAAAAGAATAATTGAAATACAAAATAATTACTTCGCTCAAATTCAAGAATTGTTTGGTGATCTAATACTTATCTTTGAAAAAGAAGCCACGAGTGTTTCTGACGCGGTAGATAAGTATTTATCGAAGCAAAAAACCTTTTTTATCCCCGGATACAAGGACAATTTGGCCTATAAGCGGCAACTGCTATATAAGAATAACTATATGTTTTGGAGCGAAAACAAAAATTTAATAGCTGATTATATAAAGAGCAGATCCAATGTTGGCATTTTTGGCGTGGGAGACAATACTTTTATTTATGATTATCCGAATGAGATTAAAAGAAATTCACTTTTTATGATATTCTTGTATTTAATGACCCTTTTTACACGTATTATTCATCTGACAAAGAGTTAAACTTTAACTCTAATGCTGTTTTATTTTATGAAAGCATTCTATATCTTTGGATAATAAAACGATATACTAGTCTTGATGGAAATGAAGCTTTTTCCATTGTATTTCCATTTGACTCTTTACTCTCTGATGAAGAAAAAAACATAATAGCTGATAATTCTAAAAATCATGCAGACTCATGGGTCAATGAGATGTTTGGAATAAAAGAAACTATAAATGGAACAGATAATCTCGTAAATAATATTTCGTTGTTGAAAGACATGACATTAGAGGAAATTCAAGAGAAGTTGTACAAAAATGGGATCTACCAATCAGTAACAGAGGCTCTAAATTATAGTCAGAATCTGTTAAGTGATGCGGAAAAGCGCGAAATTGAACGGTTTTGTATTGAATCTTGGGGTTCTTTTAATAGAGACTTCGTTAGATGCTTGTTGTTAATGGAAGCGTTACCATCTATCGCATTGACAAATTATTACACATATAAACTACATACAATTATTTCAGCGCAGCTTAATTCTTCGCCAATTATTGCACAAAGAGAATGGGGGGCGCTACAAAGAGACCTAAAAAATCACCCACTTCCGGTTTCTACGGATTACATGTACACTTGTGCTGTCCATAGAAATGATAATATGGCCATATTAATGAGTCTTAACTATGACGAAATAACTAAGTACCACGGAAAAACCAGTTGCGCTGAATTTCGCAACTTTTTTAATAAGGCAACCCAAGAAATTGTTAATACTCATGTGAATTTCGATGAAATAGCAAATGAAGTTTTTGTCAGAACGGACGCTTTGCTAAAAAAAGAATACCAAGACATCATTGTGAATAGAAGGCATACAAAGAAAAATGCTCTTATTGGAATGTTTAAAAGTGCGCTTGGATTTGTGCCATTTTTGTCATGGGTTATTTCAGCGTTCGATTTTGGCGTTTCAGGATTCAAGTATGCTAGCACTTTAAAGAATCAGCCAACAGTAATTGAGCATATTTATTTCCGTAATACGACATGGAATAATAAGCAAGGGTCAAAATAAGATTCTAAGTTTGGGCTGATGATAGATCGTTGAAATTTGCTGTCATCATAGCAAAGACAAATAACAAATGGGTGTTTTGCAAGCACAGGAAAAGCAATACATACGAGGTTCTCGGCGGTCACCGAGAAGACGGCGAATCCATTATGGACACCGCCAAGCGAGAGCTCTATGAAGAAACAGGTGCAATTAGGTACACACTGAAGCCGGTTTGTGTGTATTCCGTTACTGCTCCAGATAACTTTAACGGGGAAGAAACCTTTGGGATGCTTTACTACACAGACATCCATTCTTTTGAGCCAGAACTGCATAGCGAGATCGAGCGAATTGTTATTACGGATCAGCTCGTAGATCAGTGGACGTATCCGCTAATCCAACCGAAGTTGATAGATGAAGCGAAACGCAGAGAGTGCTTATAAGCAAAGATATACGAGGAAATGACTATGGTTGAAAAAGTCGAATTTACGAATCTGTGTATGATAAGCGATGGTAATAAGGTCGTGGTTATAGACAGAAAAAAGAAGGATTGGCCTGGAGTCACATTTCCCGGCGGTCATGTCGAGCTGGGAGAATCATTTTCGGACGCAGTAATCCGAGAAGTAAAAGAAGAAACAGGATTGGATATATACTCGCCTCAATTATGCGGAATCAAAGATTGGGTTGAAAATGAATGCAGATATGTAGTGCTGTTCTATAAAACGAACCGATTTGATGGCGTCCTGCAATCTTCAAATGAGGGTGAGGTCTGGTGGGCAGAGATGGATCAGCTCACAAGCCTGAAATTGTCGCTTGATATGCAGGATATGATTCGTGTTTTTGTCGAGGATGGTTTGAGCGAGTTTTTCTACCGGCAAGATGGTGATCAGTGGGTATATGATCTGAAGTGATGCGGGTATGGAGGAAGAATGAATAAGACTGACATCGTTTCACAACACATAAGAAGCATGCTATGCCGAAGTGATATCTCTGTCACAGATATGCTTGGTATTCAAAGTCAGTTCCTTCGCTACTCCAAATGGGCCGCTAAGGTGCGCGGTATAGTCATGGATGCCGAGCCAGAGAGATACTTCCGTGCATGGACGTTGCGCGGTACCATGCATATCCATGAGGTTAGCGATTATGACCTCTATATGCACGAGGGCAATCATTCTCCCTACATGAAAGAATATTGGGACGATCATTCCGTTGCCTCCCATGCGGTCAAATGCCAAGCCGAGGATCGGATGCTGCGCCTGATCGAGGCCGGCGTCACAAAAAGAAAAGACATTGTTAGATCCTTTCAGGAAAGCGGAGCGTCGAAGGAAACGATGGATTATTTGTTTAATGCCTGGGGTGGACTTCCCCGCATCCTCATGGAACGGGGTGAGATCATTCAGACCGTCTCCGACGATCTTTCCTATGCTTTTGCGCCGAAAGTGTCAGTCATGACGGCGGAACAGGCAGAACTCGAACAGATGAAGCGTTATCTTGAAAACTATGCCCCATGCTCCATCAGTGACGCCGTTTACTTTTTCCGGTATACGAGAGCAAAAACAAAACGGCTGATGGAGCAATGTGTCTCGGCTTCATCGGGTATGCTTATCTGGATCGACGGCGTTGTCATTAAGGAAACGGGTACTGTCTATGATTCAAAGGCCACAAATGCGATTTTCGTACTGCCGGGATTTGATCCGCTCCTGGTAGGACACGAGAAAAGAGAGAACGGAATGATACCAGCGGAGCATCTTCGTGATATTTACAACCTCCAGGGAATCATCAAACCGGTCATCCTACATAAGGGACAATGCATTGCCACATGGACTGTACGGAAAGATACGATCTACATCAAACCGTTTCAGGCTGACAACAAAGCCGCCTGTGAACGGGCGGAGAAACAGATTTGGAACCTCACGCAGTGCAGTGAGTGCAGATATGAGTAACATGGTAGATTATGAAAAACACTTTCGCATGTACTGCGAAGGAAACAGTTTAACGATCAACCTTTCCTTCGACATGCCGAAGGGATATGAAACGGCCAACGGTACGTTTGATCCAACTGTCAATACGCTGTTCATCAACGAAGAGATGCTCCAATCTCAACCGGAGTACGAGCAGATGTTCTATCTGTTTCATGAGCTTCGCCATGCCTTGCAGTATTTGCACCCGGAGCGCTTTGACGGGCTGATTTCCAGGAGCCGCCTCCATGTCATCCAATATGACGGCACTTGTTATAAACTCGTTGACGGTGAATGGAAAGAATGCAAGCTCGATGGATCAACAGAGCATTTTACAGAGCTATATCTTGGACAGCCCTATGAACGGGACGCAAATGACTTTGCGTATGAGAAGGTGAAGGAGCTTTTAGGAGATTCCCCGGAGCTTCAGGAGCTCCATGCATTCTGGACACCGAAAAAGCCGATAGCAGATCAGGCGTATGAGGAACTGTACCTGCAGATTGATAAAATGATAGGAGAAGCAAATGAATCAGAAGATACATCTCCAGCCGATAGATAGGATGCTCCTTCACGAATACTATAAGGGCTTCGTTATGGATGCGGAGATCTTTATGGACATGAGGAATTTTCGGGAGTATACCTACGCCCCCGAGAGAGTTGATGCATATTTTGACAGGCTCCAATCGCAGAAAGATCGTGTGGATTTTCTGATTATGAATGCCGAAAAGCCGATTGGAGAAATTGCCTTGAAGCATATAGACGAAACGACGAGGCAATGCGAACTGTCCATCCACTTGCAAAACGATTCCGTCAAAAATAAAGGCTATGGAACGCAGGCGGAACGGCTGATTCTGGACTATGCGTTTCAGACACTTGGAATGACTGCGGTGATTGCCGACTCGGTTCTCAAGAACAAGAGAAGCCAACACACACTGGAGAAGGTAGGGTTTCAAGAAATCGACAGGGATGATACTTTCGTATATTACAGAATCTCTCAATCTGACTGGCTCAAACTTATCAGCATGTTTGATTGCGCTGGCTTCATACAAGCAGTATTGAAACAGAACAGAACGGAGATCCGCTCATATTTTGCCGATGACGCTGCAATCAACTGGCACTGCACAAATGAATGCTTCACGGTGGACGAATACATCATTGCAAACTTCGAGTACCCTGGAAAATGGGACGGTGAAATAGAAACTGTTCACCAGGCAGATGATCTATTTGTCGTTGTTACAAAGGTCTATCCCAAGGATCGCACTGCTTCCTTCCATTGCGTATCATTCATCCGGTGCCGCAACGGGAAAATAGCGTCACTGGATGAATATTGGGCAGATGACGGAGCTCCGCCAAAATGGCGGAGCGATATGAAGATCGGAAAGCCGATTTCTGAGGAACGCATATGAGATTATTATTTGAGATAGATAAAAAAGACTATGAACACTGCACCCGCCGTTTCGTTCGCAACTCCGCCCGCAGCATTATCATAAGAGATGGAAAAATCGCCATGATCCACAGTCTGAAATATGATTATTACAAGTTTCCGGGTGGCGGCATTGAAAACGGAGAGAACCCAGTGGAAGCAATGATCCGAGAGACGCGGGAGGAAGCCGGACTTGTGGTCAAATCTGAGACGGTCAAGGAATACGGCTATGTCCACCGGATTCAGCGGAGCGACATGGATTCCTCCGAATGCTTTGTTCAGGATAATTACTACTATCTGTGCGAAGCGGAGCCGGAAGCAGTTCGGCAGGATTTGGACGCTTACGAGGCGCAGGAAGCCTATACTTTGGAATACGTAGCGCCCTTGATGGCAATTCAAAAGAACCGCAGCGTGGGCACGAGCCCATATAATCCCATGATGTTTAAACGAGAAGCAAGAGTGTTGGAACTACTGATGTCCGAAGGATACTTTTGATTAAACACCTACGTTCAGATCAGGAGAGAAAAGTTTGCCTTTTGATCATGAGTAAGGAGATTGAAATGACCTCACGTGAACTACTGATACGGAAAATGACCTTTGCTGATCTGGACGATTTGTGCGCACTTCTCTCAGGCAGTGAAGTCATGCGGTATATTGAGCCGCCTTTTTCAAAGGAACCTCTGATTTAATCCGCACTACCAAAGAGGATCCGGATATGGTATAATAACATCATCAAAACGATGGTGGTGCCAGTCAATGAAGCAGGAAACATTTATAGACATCGAGTACAGCTGCCGCAAGAAGAAAACGAAGCGGGAAGAGTTTCTGGAGATCATGGACGAAATCATTCCGTGGGACGAGTGGGTCAGCGTCATCAGACCCTGCTATCCCATGGGAAAGCGCAGACGTCCGCCCATGGGGATCGAAAAGATGCTGCGGATGTATCTGCTTCAGATCTGGTTCAACCTGTCCGATCCGGCTACCGAGGATGCCATCTATGACAGCTATGCCATGCGGAAATTCACGGGCATTGACTTCATGACGGAAGCAGTGCCGGACGAAACGACCCTGTGCAAATTCCGCCATCTTCTGGAAGAAAACGGCCTGAACAAGCTGTTTTTTGACGCGATCAACCGGGTAATGGTGCAAACCGGGCACATGATGAAGGGCGGAACCATCCTTGCCTTGCGGGATAACATATATCAGAATATAAGAAAGTCTCCTGCGAGACGAAAAATCTTGTAGGAGACTTCATATCTTATGTTTTCAGAGCAACTTTGATGATTCCACCAGTTTTATTTTTGATACCCAAATTATAAACATGTATTCAATCATTTCTATATTTTTTCCTTAATTTTCGCAATTTCAAACCACAATAAACAATCAGATAACTATATAGCAGGGTCATGATTGCAAAAAACACGGTGAACACGGTTGTAAGTGGGTCATTGGTTTCTATGCTTCTTATAAAATTAGGAAGAACGCAGCATAGAAAGATTATTAAAATTGGAAAGACCAACTCATAGAGAGTTTCTGAAGGTATATTACGAATGTCAGTTTTATCGAACAGAATTTGTCCATTATATTTTAATCCTGGTATCATCAACAGGTTCAATAGTGATGACTTTCCGCTCCCGCTCTTTCCAACGATAGCATATGCTTTCCCAGCTTCAAACCGGATGGAGATATTATGGAGAATCTCTTTGTTATCATCGTATCCAAAGGACACACCCTTTACTAAAATATCTGATGAAATATTGGAAGCACAACCATTACCCGGTGGAGTTGTATTCTGCTCAAGTGATGTGGCAAGCTTTTCAATTAAGCCCAGGGCTGCCTTGCGGTTTGAAAGAAGTCTTGGCAACTCGGTTACTGGCTGCACCATATAATTCATCAAATTCACGAATACAATTACAACTCCAGGAGTCAGCCCATATCCGAATAGCGCAAGATATGTACAAGTAATAAAGACGCCAAGTTGTGCAATTATCCCTGCTATACTGCCGATCATTTCGACTAGTATTGTAGTGCGACTTTTCGCACATTTTTCATCCTCTAAGAGCTCGTTATTAGAAGAAAAAACTTTTCTTAGTTCTTTCTCTGCCCTAAAGCTTTTAATAACTGAAAATCCATCAAGACATTCGCGTAGTGTTGCTGTAAAAGATTTGTTCTGGTCTGATACACGCTGTGCAGCTTTTTTCAATTGATTTCCAACCAACAAAGATGAGACTAGCGGTAAAACTGTTAGTCCAAGGGCTATTGCTGTCATTAATGGGGAATACCATATCATCATTGTAAGCGCCCCCACAAAGGTTACCACCAACCTTATTACTGAAAGCTGTTGAGACAAATAATCAGTTTCAATGCTTACCACATCGTTGGTCAATGCAGATAAATACCCTGCAGTAGATTCGTCATAAAACGCAGCAGTGCTTTTTTCGGTAAGCTTTATAAATGCATAGTTTTTGTATTGCTGAATCGCTTGCTTTATGTACTTTGGTTGAGAAAAACGTGTGAGCATAAATACAAAAACGAATACAATGAGATAGCCTATAATAATTATAACAAGAGAAGTTAATGGGATTGCATTCGGTTCACCAGAAGCAATGTCTATCAGCTGTTGCATAATCCATGACAAGACTAATCGCAACATTGAAAATACTAATGTGCAGATTATAGCCATAATAAAAACAAACTTATTATTGCGGTAAAACTGTGAGATCAGTTGCTTTTTCATAGACTTATTCACTGGCTATTTCCCCCCACACTGCATGAAGTACTGCATTATTAAATGAATTAACGGTGTTTTCAATAATTTTCGTTGCTAAAGCGCCTACATCGTCGTATATACTGCTTTTTTCTCTTACTACAAATCTAACAGCATCCTTATGGTAACATGGATCGGCATCAAACTGCTTTGCGATAGCCATTCCTGTAGAAAGTGATTCTTTAGCAGCATCCTTTTCATTAAGTACGATCTGCGCATATGCAAGGCAGGCATAAAAGATTACATTCTCTTTGTCTAGATAGTTTGTCTTACCAGGTGCTCTTAAGCCCAGCAAAATATTTGTTATCCAATGCAGAATATCTTTTGCTTCAGAGTACTTATCTTGATTAAAATACATATTCACATATCCTAAAACAGTACGAATTAGAGAATTAATACTGCACAATAATGCATCAGAAAGAATTGCCCCGCCTTCTTCATATTGTTTACACTCTGACACCAATGTCATGCCAATCAGATCATTATATATCCCACATACATTATTCTGAGTCAGAAGCTCAATAGCCTTTTTGGAATTCCCCAATGTGAGGTAAGCTCGGGCTATATTACCATTAATACGAATCGTTCCAATTTGAGAATTACGATTCTGTGCTAAAAGAAGCAGAGATGCCTCAAATAATTCAATCGAACGATTCAGATAGTTCTCATTATGCTGTTCCATTCCATGTAATTGATACAATTGCGCACTTTCATAAACCACGTCAAACGAATGGGGGTATTTTTTTAGTGCTTTTTCTGCCTCTGATAAGCCACTACAATCTTTGTTATTAAGATATGTTCGCAGTCTATCGACAATGGCACCTTGCCTATTGTCCTTCATGTCGTAGTCAAGTAGTGCATCAACCGACTCGTCAAAAAAATCGGCAATTTCAACGATTAGGTTCAGTTCTGGCAAAGATAATCCAGCTTCCCACTTATATACTGCTCCAACCGATACCCCAAGAGCCTCTGCAAGTTGCTCCTGCGTCATTTTGCGATTTTTTCTATGCTTCCGTATGCTGTTTGCAAGGTTTATTTTCATTTTTCGTGTACTCCTCATCTCAAATCCGTAGTGTTCAACAACTCGTTCTCATTCTTTTCAAGGTTCATAAAAGGTGGTGTTTTTTTACGTATCTACGAAGTAGTATACTACATGATTTTCAAAAAGTGAACTCACTGGAAGCACAAAACAATAGATATTTTTTATACTGTTAGTATGGGTTTGGCCTTTCGGCAGAGGAAAGAACTATATCATCGACATGGGTTTTCGTAATCTGCTATTGGGCTACCGGGATGCAGACCGCGGTCATATCCTTGAGAACATCGTATTTTTGGAGCTGCTGCGCCGTGACTATCGGGTATATATCGGGAAGGTCGGAGAGACGGAGGTCGACTTCGTTGCGGAAAAGCCGAACAACAAGGTATATATTCAGGTAACGGAAAGTATGCTTTCCGCGGAGACCCGTGAACGGGAGCTTCGTCCGCTGCGTATGATTGGGGATAACTACGAAAAAATCGTGCTTTCTATGGATCGCAGCTTCATCAATTCCTATGATGGTATAAAGTCACTGAATTTGATTGACTGGCTGCTCAGCGAATAAGCACTGCATTTTCGGAGCAAAATCAAAAGTTTTTGCAGTTCAAGTCGGAAACCTTCCTGAACGGAACACGTTCAGACTTGCAAACAGATACAATTTGACGAAAGCAGGCTCTACAGCAACCGAAGGACGGTTGCCGTAGAGCCTTTTTGCACACACCGGAGGTTCCTCAGATATGCAGCATATCTTCGGAAACAAAGCCGGGGCGCCCGAACTTTTCGGAGCGCCCCGGCCATATTTTATCTATCGGTTGCTCAGGACGTTCTGCACATAGCGCATGAGGATCGCGGCGACCTGTGCGCGGGTCGCGCTGCCCTGCGGGTCGAGATAAACCGTGCCGTCCAGCTCCGTGCCGTTGATGAGCTTTTCGGCGTTCGCCCAGCGCATGGCCTCGAGGGCGTAGGCGCTGATCCCGGCCTCGTCGGGGTAGGGCATGGCGAACGCGCCCTGCACCATGGTCAGCCCCTTGAAGACGGAGTAGCGGTAGAGGATCGCTGCCATTTGCTCGCGGGTGACGCTGCCGTCCGGATCAAACAGGTCGCCGCCGATGCCGTTGACGATCTTGTTTTCCGCTGCCCAGATGACCGCGTCGGTGTACCACGTGCCCGCCGCCACATCGCCGAACGGATTTTCCGTCGTGGGCTTCGGCTGACCCTCGAGCCGATAGAGCACCGTCACGAGCATCGCGCGGGTCATTTCGCCGTCCGGCTCAAAGGTCGTGTCGGACGTGCCGTAGAACAGGCCGGACTTGAGAACGAAGTCGATGCCGACATGCGCCCAGTGGGTGCTTTCGGGGACGTCGACATAGGCGCTGCTCGGGCAGCCCTCGCCGCCCTCGCAGAGGGTGAGCATCGGCAGGACGGTTTCCTTCTGCTCGTGGCAGACCGTGCAGGTCTGGATGAGCTTGCCGGTCGCGGTCAGGGTCGGCGCAGCGGCGACGACGCCCATATCCCACGCGTGGCCGAGCGCGCCGACGGGCGTGTCGGTGTAGGAATAGTCGCAATGCTTGCAGGAGTGGGTCGTGTAGCCCAGCTCGGTGCAGGTCGGGGCGGTGACGACGGACGTCAGCTCGTGCTCGGTCATGGGAATGGGCACGGTGTGCGTCGCGCCGCAGGAGCAGGCGTAGGTCGTGAAGCCCTCGGTCAGGCAGGTGGGCTTTGTGACGATGGGGATAAAATCATGCTTGTGCTGCGTGTCCCCGTTCGGATCGAGTATGCCGCAGCGGACGCATATGCCGTCCTTGTAGCTGTGCCCGAGCGGCGGCTTGTAGCTGTCCT
>OIYO01001411.1_pt1 | contig 13002 bp, 8 predicted proteins | sample 1588191 | NCBI WGS metagenome assembly OIYO01 (sample SAMN03283275) | human gut metagenome | biome: human-associated habitat; material: feces | host: Homo sapiens | place: Peru | collected 2012 | reverse complement strand
GTACGAAGCGATGCTGACCGGCAGGCCGCAGACCGAACGGCTTATATCCGTGTGCGGCGAAGGGGTGGTGCACGAACGTAACCTCCGCGTGCCGCGCGGAGCGACCCTGCACGATGTGCTCGCCGCGTGCGGCGGGATGAAAAGGGGCGCATTCGCCATCGAAAACAGCCTCCTGCGCGGAAGGGTGATAAACGACGTTGTTTCGGATTCCTGCCGCGCGGTGATCTGCGCCTTTCCGCACAAAAAGCCGGTGAGCGAATGCGTCGGCTGCGGGGAATGCGTTTCCGCCTGCCCGATGCGGCTCGTGCCGCGGTATGCCGCATACGGGATAAAAAAAAGTCTGCTTTCGGAATACTGTATCGGCTGCGGAGCCTGCGAATACATCTGCCCTTCGGGAATACCTCTCGTTTCGCTGATAAAGCGGGGCGTGAAGCCCGCCGCGGAGGAAACGAAATGAACAAAAAGAGAACCTTTGCCCATACCGCCGAACCCGCATACGGCGGGGCGCTCGAATTGCTTGTCGCCGCTTTGCCGGTGCTTGTGTGGAGCGTTTTCCTTTTCGGCGCGCGGGTCATAACGATATCGCTGCTGTGCGCGGCAGCCTCCGCCGCCGCCGACACCGCCGCCGCCTTTCTGCTGCGCCGCCGTTTGAGGGCGGACCCGTACGCCGCGGTGTTCGGGCTGCTGGCGGCGTTCACGCTGCCCGCCGCGGTCCCGTTCTATGTCGCTCTGTTTTCGGGAGCGCTGTGCGGCGCGGCGATGCACATAAGGCTTTATAAGCACAGAAGGAGCTTTTGCCCGTATATTCTCTCCGCCGCGGTGACGGGGCTCGTGTTCCGCGGTGCGACGGGCACCTTCACAAGGCCGTTCGCCTATTTCGGCGCCTTCGACATGATCGTCGACCCGCGCCTTATTCGGGGCTACCGCGTCATATCGCCGCTGCAATACATGGCAAACGGCAATGTTTACGAGGACGGCATATACGCCCAGCTTTACGGATACGCCTCCGGCAATCTCGGCGAAATAGCCGTGTGCGCGCTGTTTCTTGCGCTGGCGTGGCTTACCGTGCGCAAACGCGCGGATATCGCCTCGACGGCGGCGATGCTTGTCACCGTCATCCTGCTGGCGCTCGCGCTGCCCTCCGCCGATGCGGAAAGCAATTTTTATGCCTTTTCCCTGCTGTTTTCGGGCGCGATAGTCTTTATTTCGGTCTTTGCGCTGAACGACCCGTTTACCGCCCCGGCGACAAAGCGGTGCCGCCGTGTGTGCGCCGTTATCTGCGGGGCGATCGCCTTTGTGCTGCGCAGGTATTCCGGCGCGGGCTTCGAAACGGCATATTACGCGCTGCTTGCGGTGAATGTGATATCCCCGTGGCTGGAACGCTTTCTGCTGCCGCGGCCGCTGGGCAAAGGAGCGAAACGGAATTGAAAAACGATATAATCACCGTAGAAATAACCGACATTCTTCCGGACGGAAACGGTGTCGGCAGGCGGGAGGACGGCAAAGCCGTATTTATCCCGGACACCGCGCCCGGCGATACGGTCCGTGCGCTGATAATCAAGGAGCTTGCAAACCGTTCCGTCGGCAAGCTGATATGCGTGGAAAAGCCTTCGGGGATGCGCATCCCCGCGGATTGCCCCGCCGCGCGGAAATGCGGGGGGTGTATCTTCCGGCATATCGAATACGGCGCGGAAGCCGAAATAAAGCGCGGATTTGTCGCCGCGGCGCTGGCGCGTATAGGCGGGCAGGAAATACCCGTGGGCGAAACGGTCACCCGCGCGCCGGACGGATACCGCAACAAGGTGCAATACCCTTTTGCGCCGGACGAAAACGGCAAAAACAGCTTCGGCTATTACGCACGCCGCTCCCACCGGATGGTGCGGTGCGGGCAATGCCGCCTGCAAAGCGGGGATTTTTACCGCGTTGCCGAAAGCTTTGCGCATATCGCGGACGGGCTGGGGCTGGAGCCGTATGACGAAATCACGCGCCGCGGGGCGATAAGGCACCTTGTCATGCGCAGAAGCCGCTCGGGAGAAATGCTGGTCTGCATCGTTTCCGCAATGGCGGACAACCGCCTTTCCGCAGCGGCAAAGCAGCTTTGCGAGCGGGAAAAATGCGTTATCGGCGTGCAGGAAAGCATCAACTCCGCGCCCGGTAACGCCATATTCGGCGGCACGGCAAGGAAACTGTGCGGCGCGGAAAAGCTTTACGACACGCTTTGCGGCAGAAAATTCGCGATAAGCGCGCGTTCGTTTTACCAGGTGAACGCCGATGTGGCGGAGGCGCTTTACACCGCCGCGGCAGCCCTTGCCGGGAAAAAGGCGGGCGGGCATACGATACTCGATCTTTACTGCGGTACGGGCACCGTCGGGCTTTGCGTTGCGGGCGGCGAGGATCGGCTCTGCGGGGTGGAAATTATCCCGGAGGCGGTGGAAAACGCGCGCGAAAACGCCGCGCTGAACGGGCGCAGCGCCGAAAACACGCACTTTGTGTGCGGGGATGCGGGCGTGGGTGTCGCCGAATGCACGCGCCGCTTCGGAAAACCGGATATCATAATAGTAGACCCGCCGCGCAAGGGGCTGGACGCCGCCGTTATCGAAACAATTGCCGCCGCCGCGCCGGAACGCGTGATATACATTTCCTGCGACCCGGCGACACTTTCGCGGGATATCTCGCTGCTCTGCGGGCACGGCTATTTCCCCGTCGGCGCAACGCCCTTTGATATGTTCCCCCGTACCGGCCATGTGGAGACGTTGGTTCTGCTCACGCGGGAAACGCGGGGGAAATAAACGGCAGACTGCCGCACGGCGGCAATGGAGTGAACAAATGGACAGTCTTTACATCGTAATCTTCGCCCTGCTTGTGCTGGTGATCATCCCGGGGATGCTCCGGCGGCGCAGGCTGGCGGCAGTACGGCATATTCTGAACAAAAACAAAAAACAACAGCAGCAACAAAAGGAGGTCGGCGCAATGAAGGATCTGGCAAAACAGTTTATCGGCAGGGAATGCCTTATTTACACCGTGATGAGCAGCGATTCGAGCATACGCGGCACGGTAAAGGAAGTGACGGACGGCGGCATTATCGTGGAAAACAAGGAGGGCACCGAAGCCGTCAACCTTGAATACATCACCCGTATCCGCGAATGGCCGCGCAACGCAAAGGGCAAAAAGAAGCAGATTTTCGGCTGATTGCCGCAAACAGAACCGAAAAACGACGGAAAGGAAGCGAACCGATGGTAGAAGGAATAGACACAAAAGAGCTTTCGCTGCGCGATACTGCCTTAGAGTGAAGAAAGCGGTTGTTCTCGCAAAAACTCAGCTCAAAAAATGAACACGAACGGCAATCTCATCAGAAAGGAGTCGCAAATGAGTTCTGTAACTCAAAGAATCAGTAAAGTCAAGCAACCTTATGGAGGATATATCAAGCCCTCCATGTTTGCAAAAACAGTTTTTGATGACGGTGTGTTGTTGAACGAGAGCGAAAACATCCATGCAACGGTAATAGGCATAGCTGTCGATTATATGACACGTTTCATGCTAACTGGTGATGCAAAAGCATCGTTTAGGCTGTCAATAGAGGGATACAAAAGAAGAGCGATAGTGATGTCCAGGTGGATTTCCGATGAGGAACTGAACAAGTCCGGTATTATGGAAATAAACAAGGCACTTACCATTGATCAAGCAAAATTATTTATGGTTATCGAAAATGATGGCAAACATGCTTCATTGCGGCTTTTGGAACAAATTACGGGTTTAGATGATGATTCCATTATTGCCGCCTGTAAACTTGCAACTTATGATGTTTGGCGCCGAAACATCCTCGGAGCCATTCAGGCAAAAGATGCAAAAGACACAAACCCGGACAAGAACACTATAGAGAACATCCGAACATATATACGCAGAAGTCTTTCGTTTTTGGATAAATTCGGCCCGATCACAGCAAATGGGTTTGTTTTTGCAGAGATAGACGGCGAGGGTAGTTTTGTCAAATCCGGATATACCGACACGGTCGATTCGGGAGACGGTGACTTTCTCACAAATGATACAATATGGGACTTCAAAGTATCAAAAGCAAATCCCACGAGCAAGCACACTCTCCAATTATTGATGTATTACATTATGGGAAAACACTCCGGAATGGATATATTTAGAAACATAAACAAGTTGGGCTTTTTTAATCCAAAGCTTAATACAGTCTATATTTTGGAAGCAGAGAGAATACCTCCCGAAATCATTCGGACCGTCGAAGAAGACATTATATGCTACTAAGCATTGATTTTTACATGGCCAGAGCAGTTTGATTGGATTATGGATATGGCAATTAAAATGAAAAAGGCCTCCAAAAAGTATCTGTAAATGCGTTTTCGCCACGAAGAATAAGAAACGCAGAGCATTACAGCTCTGACAAGAAAAAGCAACGTTATTACGCGTCGGAACATCGTGCGGCGAAAGCCGGGGAATATAACGGAGCATAAAAAGCACGAAAGGAAGCACAGCCATGGTAGAAGGAATAGAAACAAAGGAGCTTTCGCTGCGCAGGATGACCGAAAAGGAAAACCGCGCACTGTGGCGCAAGGTCGTATACGATCCGGCGCTCACCGACCGTGTTTTCAGCTATGACGAGGAGCAGGTCGACACCCGCTTTGCCGCCGAAGCGGCGACCGCCGAGTGGAACCCGGTATTCGGCGTGTTCACCCGCAAGGGCGAGGTGATAGGCCTTGTGCGGCTGCCCTGCATAGTTTATTCCGAAAAGCGCTGCGAGCTGGAGGTATTTATCGCCAACGACAGCTACCGCGGCAAGGGGTACGGCACCGCCGCGGCAAAGGCGGCGCTGCGGCTCGCGCATGAAAAGCTGTCGATCGACCGTGTTTATGCCTCCGCCGCCGCGGGGGACACGCGCCTTATGCGCGTGCTGGAAAAGGCGGGCTTTGTCCGCGGGCGGGATCACGGCGCCCGCGCGGAGTTTATAAAAAGGTTCTGAATATTGCAACGCGGCGTTTCCGGCGCTGCCCGGAAGCGCTGCTTTCCCTGTTTTTTCGGACTTTTGCCGGCATCGAAAACGGCAAACCCTATTGCGGCGCGCAGAGAGCAACGGCGGAGGAAAAGCACCCGGAAAGCGTTACTGTAAACGGTATAAAAATCGAGCTCGGCGCGGATAGATCCTTCACCCTTGCACCCGCGGGCGGCAAGCAGACGGTTTTCGCCGCCGACAAGGCGGGCAATGTGACGCAGATTACCGTTACTACGGTAGCGGAGGAATCCGCACCCCGAATGCCGGGCGATGTTGACGGAGAGGGGAAGATCACGATGGCGGATTGCCTATACCTCAAACGCAGCTGCCTCGGAACATTTGACCTTTCCAAGTTCGCATAAACCGATTAAGACAAAACAGAAAAAGCACCCGCTTCATGCGAAGCGGGTGCTTTTTTGCGGCGGGGGCTTTCTGCCTCGGCGGGTATAACCGCCCGCAAGGAAATATCGCTTCCGCGATTTTGCCGCGACGCGCCGTAAACGTATTGATTTATGGCGGAGGGTATGGTAGAATGGGAGTACAGTAAAAATATTTACAAGGAGAAAAGACAAATGAAGCGTTTGACATCCATTCTCGCACTTATGCTTGCAGGCGTGATGCTGCTCTGCGCGCTGCCGCTTTCCGCCGGCGCATACGGCACTGCGGACGGCAAGCTGATCATCACGCATATAAATGTCGGCCCCTTGATGGAGGGCAGCGCGATCATCGCAAACGGCAGGAATTACAAAACCGTCGGGCAGCTCGGCACCTTCGCATGGTGGCAGCTGTTTATATGCGACTGGTCGGAGGAGGACGGCTGCTACAAAATAGTAACCATCGATAAAAACAGCAGCAACAAGGATAAATCCGGCTATTCCATACCCGAAACGGGCTTTGTTTACGGCATATGCAAGGGCAATAACTGGCCCGCGCTCGGCGATCCCACTAAGCCCAATTATGTCACTCAGCGCGTTGTAGATTCCATGGCGCTTGTGAACAAGCTGAACGTGGGCGACAAGGTCTGGCTTTACGGCACTGACCTTTCCGCCGGAATTGTCGATGTGAGCGATAAGCTCTGGTATGAGGACGATTTCGTTTCGAACGCCTATATAAAGACCGGCGAGCCGGAGGAGGGCAAGGAGGCTTACGACCCGAATAACGCAAAGCCGATCGGCATAGACGTTATCCCCAACGAGATCGACAACCTTGTCTATGCAGCGCAGAAATCCATAATCTTCACCGCAAAAAGCGGTGAAAGCGTACCCCACAGCGTGGGCAAATACGAATGGTGGCGCGCCGTTGTTTGCGAATGGGATGCCGAAGCCGGCAATTACAGGATAATTTCACTGGACAGAAACGTTTCCGCCACCGCGGTAAAGCAGCCGCTGATACCCGAAAACGGTTTTGTTCTGATGGATTGCGGCGCGAACGATGCGGCTATCGCCAACCTCGCGGTGGGGATGCCTGTGTGGCTTTACGATATCGACCTTGCCGCCGGCACTCGCGGCGAAAAGGCGCGCATACGCGCCAACGCGCCGGATGAGGAGGCGACGGCTTACGACCCGGCGTTCACCGGCAGCCAGCTTGCCGCGCCCGCATTCACCGATGCCGTCGGCGGCATACTGAACGCCCCCGCAGAGGGAACGACGGTGAACTGGTCGGCGGTCGCCGGGGCGGACGAATATGTCTTTGCGCTGAGCGAATCCGCCATAAACGACGACGGTGCCGTGCTTATCACGCGCAAGACCGTCACCGGCACAGCCTATACAATCCCGGCGGATATGCTTTCCGTGGGCGGGACATACACGATAACGCTTTATGCGCGCGGGGAAGGCAGTATCCCCGGCGTGATCGCACGGGCAGCGCTCAAATGCGTGAACACGAGCGCGCTCGATTCCGTGCTGCGCGATAAAAAGATAGTCGCCTTCGGCGACAGCCTCACGGCACGCACGGGGTATGTCAAAATGCTTTACGGCTACCTCGGCACGGAGGTCATCAACGCGGGCATCGGCGGCAACACCACCGTGCACGCAAAGGCAAGATTCAAAGCCGATGTGCTTGACCAAAACCCGGATATCGTGCTGATCTGCTTCGGCATGAACGACCAGGCAAAGCAGCTTTCCGGCGGGAACCCGCTCACCGCGCTTGCCGATTACCGCGAAAACCTTGCATATTTCGCACGCGAGCTGAAGGCGGCGGGCGCGGATGTGGTGTTTGTCACCCCCAACCCGGTCTGCACCGAAAAGGGCTGGTATACCGCCGGCGCTTACGGGCTGGATTACGGCAACCCGGATAACATGAACGCATTCTGCAACGCAATGCGCTCCGTTGCGATGGAATACGGCTGCACGCTGGTGGATATCAACGCCGAATGCCGCAAGGAGGATCTTAAAGAATTCTGCGGCGCGGGCGACGGCATACATCAGTCCGCATACGGGCATTCCCGCTTTGCAGAGCTTATCGCAAACCACCTTATCGCCGTTTACGACGGAACCGACAAGGCGGAAATAACCGTGAAGTGCGTTGATGCGGACGGCGCGGACATGGGCGTTCAAAAGGTTTACGGCCATACCGGCGCAAGCATTGATATCGCCGCACCGGCAAAAAGCGGATACACGCCCGACAAAGCGGCGGTAAACGCAACCTTCGGGACAGATACCGAAGTGAGCTTCACCTATTCCGTTTCGGACCTTGTTCTCCGCGACGGCGTGAATTATGTCGTGGAAGACGGTCTTGTAGCCGCCGTTCCCGCAGGGACAAAGGTTTCGGACTTCCGCGCGGCGTTCGAGAACACCGGGCTCGATATCCGCGATAAGATCGGCGGCGAATTCGAGGACGGCGCGCTTATCACTACGGATTCCGTCATTCGCGTGGGCGACAGGGAATACCGCGTATCCGTCAAGGGCGATGCCGACGGCAACGGCAGGATCGACGCGGTGGATTACCTCTATGCAAAACGCGCCTACCTCGGCACCTATTCCCTGACCGCCGCCGGCAAGCGTGCCGCGGCGATGGCGGACGGAAAGGAAATCGGGCTCGCCGATCTTATCCGCCTGAAGCGCCACTCCATCGGCACCGAATATATAAAATAAAGGTTTTTCCCCGGGGCGCTGCCGGCGCACCGGAGCAAACGGAAAATAATAAAGGACGGGCAGCCCGGGCTGCCCGTCCGTTTTTTGTATTCACTGCCTGCGGCGCTATATGTCAAGCGAATCCGGATTCAGCAGGAAATCATAGATATTGAGCGTAAGCACACCGTTTTCGTCATATGCCGCGGGTACAATATCCTTTGTTACAATGAGCTTTTTGAAGGAATCCCCGATTCTTGCGAACGGGCGTGTTTCCTGAGCCATTTTTTCCGCATCGGGAATCGAATAGGCAGATTGGATGTAATACCGCTTCGAGCCGAGATTGCATACGAAATCCACCTCCAGCTGCTTTCTTTTTGTTTTGCCGCTTTCATCGCGCTCCGTCATCGGCACGACACCCACATCCACACTGAATCCGCGGAGCTTCAGCTCATTGTAAATGGCGTTTTCCATGGCGTGAGTCTGTTCAAACTGGCGGAAGTTTATCCGTGCGTTGCGCAGTCCGAGGTCGGAGAAATAGTATTTCTTCGGCGTTTCGATATACGCTCTGCCCTTGATATCGTATCTATGTGCCGATTCGATCAGGAAGGCATCCTCGAGACATTTCAGATATTTGTTTATCGTGGCGGTGGTTATGCGGCTGTTCCCGGCGGAACGGAATGTATTTTTCAGCTTTTCGGGGTTTGTCAGAGAACCGATCGCCGAGGAAAGGATGTTCAGAAGAGCCTCCAGCTCGCCCCGGTTTTTCAGCCGATTGCGCCTTATGATATCGCTGATATAGATTTCTTCGAACAGGCTTTGCAGCATACGCGCCTTATCGTTTTCGTTTTGGCGGAGCACGACAATCGGGATTCCGCCGTACATCATATACTCCGTCAGCCCCTCGTACTTATCGCCCGGATAAACCGACATGAATTCCGAAAACGAAAGGGGATACATTCTGACCTCATCGCCGCGCCCGGCGAATTCGGTGATAATATCACTCGAAAGGAATTTTGCGTTGCTCCCGGTGACATATACATCCGTATTTTCCCTGCGAAGGTAACCGTTCAGGACGCTTTCGAAGCAATCCAGAAGCTGAACCTCGTCAAGCAGGAGATAGTATACGCCTGCATCCCTGATCTGCGAGCGCACAAAAGCCATAAATTTTTCCGGGTCGGCTTTCCTGCCCTCCTTTTCGAGGCTTATCAGGCTTTCGCCGATACGCCCGAGATCCTCTGCGGAATCAAAGGCAAAACGGATGATATGATCCTTTGCGACACCCTCCGATATCAGATGACGGTAAAAGAGCGTGTTCAGCAAATAGGATTTTCCGCACCTCCGTATACCGGTGATGACCTTTATCAGCCCGTTTCCCTTCCTGCTTATAAGCGCAGACAAATACAGATCACGTTTGATTTCCATGCGGCGCCTCCAAATAAAGATTTTTGCAGCATTTTACACTTTTCTGCATTATATCATCCCCCGAAAAGATATGTCAATACTCAAATACAGATTTTTGCATCAATGCGCACTTTTCCGTATTACAGATCGCCCTTCCCGCGCGAAAAACGCGGCAGGGCTGCAAACAGCGCCTGCCGCGTATAAACAATATCGGTTCAGCCGATAAAGAAGGTGGGCTTTGCCTGCGGTGAAAACTCCGCCGGCAAGGCGCGCAGCTCGGCACCCGCCTCGGAAACGGCGTCGGCATAAGCTCCGGCGAGCCAATCGCCCTTTTCGGCAAGCACGCGAAGCGCTTTTTCGGTACGGATAAGCTCGCATTCCGGTGCCGCGATGGAATAAACGGAGACCTTTGTCTTTTCGTTGAGCGGCGGGAGCACGGTACCGATGCAGGCAAAGACATTCATATCCGCGGGGAGCGCGCCGGAAAACAGGATGCGCGTCATTACGGTGCCGTATTCGTTATCGTACACCGCGGGGCTGCCGAAGGCGTTCCAGAGCCGGTCGGCAAAGAGCAATATCGCGGCGGAGATGCTGCGGATATAATGCCCGTGCGCTTCCCACGCGCAGCAGCAGCCGCCGGGCACGGAGGCGCGGTTTTCCGCGGGGACAAGCGGGTTTGTGAGGTGTGTCCAGCTCGAAAGCTTTTCTGCGCTCATATAGAAATCGAAATCCATATATGTAAGCGGGAAATAGGAATTGATAACAGAAAAGCCCTCCGCGGCATAGCCGCCGATGGAAAGATCGAATATCTTTTCGCGGCAGAGGGTGTTGTCCGAGCGGTAGAAGTGCATTATTATGTTGCGGTCGAGCGAATCGGGAAGGTGGCCGGGGCGCATATCGGCGTTCCACATCATCATGACCTTGCCCAGCCCGTTCACGATACGGTTTATCCTGCCGATAGCATAAACAAACAGCTCCCGCAGGGTGGCAAAGCCCTTTTCGGCGGCAAGGCGGCGGCATTCGGGGCATTTATCCCAATGCGCGGTATAGGGCGTGACGGCGGACATATCGTATTCGTCCGCGCCGATATGGATGATATCATCCGGGAAGATCGCTGCGATTTCGGCAAGCACCTCGCGGATGACGGAAAAGGTCTTTTCCTGCCCGACACAGACGGCAAACATATTTTCCTCCGTATCGCCCGGGCAGGTGATCCCGGCGCATTTTGCAAGCGATGTCGCATGGGAGAGTATTTCGACAAACGGCGTGACGGTAATGCCGAGAGAAGCGGCGTATCCGATCATCCTGTCGATCTCTTCGCGCGTGTATTTCAGGTTTTCGCTGCCGTAGCCGGGGAAATCCGGCAGGCATTCAAGCGGGACCGTGCAGCCGTTGTGCTCCATAAAATGGAATTGCAGCACGTTCATGCGGGCAAGCGCCATTTCGCGGATATGGCGCATCAGGTGCTCCATGGGCATCCACGCGCGGCCGGAGCTTTCCAGCATCATGGCGCGGTAGGCGGCATCCGGCCAATCCTCGATCATCCCGCAGGGCAGCGTGAACCCGCCGGGAACGGGGGATGCAAGCTGGACTGCCACCGCGGCGGCATTGCGCGCGCCGGCGTTGTCGCGGCAGTGGATCTCCACGCCGGTATCGGTGATACGCAGCAGGCAATATTCGCTTTGCGGCGAAAAGGCGCGGGAGACGGATATCCTTACATTCGCTTCCTCCGGGGAGGAAACGTTTGTTATCTCCGCCGCGGGGAGAAGTATCCGCAGCGTGCTCGAAAACAGGTCGGCTTGCCCGACGGAAAACAGGCGTATGCCGTGCAGGGTAAGCTCGCCGCCGAAATCCTTATACTTTTTGACGGCGGGGCAGGTACGGAATCGCATGGGTGTTACTCCTTGTGAAAAATTCTTTTGTTTATACCGTTATACCACCTCCGCGCCGCCATTGCAAGTATATTCTCCGAGCAGCGGCAAACACGCAAAAGCGGGAAAAAACGCTTGAAAATCGGGCGTGGATGTATTATAATGTACATAATATATATGTGGGGAATACTGTTATGACAAACGGAAGTGAATTCAACAGGGTAAAAAGAGCGCTTTTCGATAAATACTTTGCGCGGCTGAACGAAGCGCAGCGCGAAGCCGTTTATACGACGGAAGGGCCGCTTCTGGTGCTCGCGGGGGCGGGCAGCGGAAAGACGACCGTAATAGTAAACCGGATCGCGAACATAATACGTTTCGGGCGTGCATCGCAGGAGGAAGCACTGCCCGCGGGCGCTTCGGAGCTGCTGCCCGAAATGAAGCGGATATCCGAATCCGGCAGCCGCGAGGAAGCGGGCGAAATGCTCGATGCGCTTGCCGTCGAACCTGCCATGCCCTACCAAGTGCTCTGCCTGACATTTACAAACAAGGCGGCATCCGAATTCAAGGCGCGGCTTGCCGCGATGCTGGGCGAAAAGGCGGGCGATATCTGGGCGGGCACCTTCCATTCGATATGCGTGCGGATACTCCGCCGCCATATAAGCGAGCTGGGTTATCGCAACGATTTCACGATATACGATTCCGACGATTCCCGCAAGCTGATAAGCGAGATACTCAAGGAGCTGGGCGTTGCGGAAAGCGTTCTGCCGCCGCGCGCCGCGATGAAGGAAATATCCGATGCGAAAAACAACGACCGCACCCCGGAGGACGAGCTTGCCGACGCGGGCAGGGATGTACGCAAAAAGAAGCTGGCGGAGGCATACCGCAGGTATCAGAAGCGGCTTTTCGATGCGAGCGCGCTCGATTTCGACGATATAATCATGCTCACCGTGCGGCTGCTGCGCGAATTTCCGGAGCTGCGCGAACGCTACCGCAGGCAGTTTGAATACATACTTATAGACGAATACCAGGATACGAACCCCTCTCAGGCGCACCTTGCGCGGCTGCTGACGGGCGAAAAAAGCAATATCTGCGTCGTCGGGGACGACGACCAATCCATATATTCCTTCCGCGGGGCGACGGTGGACAACATTCTCGGCTTCGACACCGTTTTCAAAAACGCCAAAACCGTGCGGCTGGAACGCAACTACCGCTCCACCGGAAATATACTCAAAGCGGCAAACGGGATAATATCCAACAATATCGGCCGCAAGGGCAAGGAGCTGTGGACAAGCGAGCCGGACGGCGAACCGATACATATCAAACGGCTTTACACTCAGACAGAGGAAGCGGCGTTTATCTGCGGCGAGATCGCGAAGCGTGTCGCCGACGGGGCGAAATATTCGGATTTTGCCGTGCTGTACCGCGTGAATGCGATATCCGCCACGCTGGAATCGGCATTTGTCAAAAAACGCATACCTTACCGCATTTACGGCGGCATAAGGTTTTTTGAACGGCGCGAGATAAAGGACATTCTCGCCTATCTTTCGCTGATGGTCAACCCGGCGGACACCGTCCGTCTGCTGCGGATCATAAACGTGCCGAAGCGCTCCGTGGGCGAAGCGACGATCGAACGCGCGCGTGAGCTTTC
>OIYO01001410.1_pt1 | contig 13002 bp, 13 predicted proteins | sample 1588191 | NCBI WGS metagenome assembly OIYO01 (sample SAMN03283275) | human gut metagenome | biome: human-associated habitat; material: feces | host: Homo sapiens | place: Peru | collected 2012 | reverse complement strand
AGGGCGCGCAGGTGGCCGTCTCCGAGTGCGGCGGCCTGTGCAGCTACTACGCCGAGCTGGGCGGTCTGCTGGTGGGGTACGAGGACGCGGACGCCTAAAACCTCTTAGGTAAAGCCTTTTTGATTTGGCAGCTCCCTCGCACAGCGCTGTTACACGATGAACCTCTCAGTCACCTTCGGTGACAGCTCCCCTAAATAGGGGAGCCACTGGCGAGCCGGTATTGGCTGTGCTGGATGAACAAAGTTTCTTAGAACCTAAAAATGAAGTGCTCCGCTGTCTAGGCAGACAGCATCTGTGCGAATTCTCTTTGGTAGAGCGTAGGATAGATGTCGTTTGCCTAAGCAGCGGAGCACTATTGTTTATGAGAAATACAACTTTAATCGTCCAGCAGGGGTTGCCCGACCTGCCAAAGGCTCCCCTACATAGGGGAGCTGGCACGCGTTAGCGTGACTGAGAGGTTCTTCCCCGCGGTAGCGCTCCTTAGGGGGAGCTGTCTGCGAAGCAGACTGAGAGGTTCTTCACGGTGGCAGCGCTCTTTAGGGCGAGTTGGCGAGCCGAAGGCGAGACTGAGAGCTTGCAAAATCCCCGAAACCGCGCTATACTATCTCCATCGTAAAGGCCGCGTCGCGGCGGGGGGAGGTACAGCGTGTTCAGACGGTCATTCGTTAAATTTTTCAGCCGGGTCCTCAACCGGGCCACCATCACCATCGCGCTGGTGGTGCTGCAGGCCGCGTGGCTGCTGTGGGCGTTCTGGACGTTCACGACCGGGCGGGTCTGGCTGAATGGCTCTCTGAAATTGTTGAGTATCCTCATCGTGCTCTACCTCGTCCGCAAGGACGAAAACAGCGCCTATAAAATCGGCTGGATCGTCCTCATCGGGGTGCTACCGCTGCTGGGCGGGGCGCTGTATCTGGCCTTTGGCAACAAGGCCCCGGCCAAGCGTCTGCGCGAGCGGATGCAGAAGGTCGAACAGGCCCACACCGCCGACCTTGCCCCGCAGGAGGGCCAGACCGACACGCTGGAACTTTCGTGCAAAAATATGAGCCGCTATGTAGAGCGGTACGGCCCCTATCCGGCGTGGAAGAACACCGCCGCCGAATATTTCCCCTGCGGCGAGGCCATGTATCCGAAGCTTCTGGCAGATCTGGAACAGGCCGAAAAGTTCATCTTTCTGGAATTTTTCATCGTAAGAACGGGAAAAATGTGGGACGGCGTGGAAGCCATCCTCAAGCGCAAGGCTGCCGAGGGCGTGGACGTCCGTCTGATCTACGACGACTTCGGAAGTCTGCTGGGCTTGCCGACGGATTTCGTCATTCGGATGGAGAAAAATCGCATCCATTGCATCCCGTTCAACCCGGTGGTCCCGCTGGTGTCGCTGGTGATGAACCACCGCGATCACCGCAAAATTGTGGTCATCGACGGCAACGTGGCCTATACCGGCGGCGTCAATCTCGCGGATGAATACATCAACGCAGAGCACCGCTTCGGCTACTGGAAGGACGCCGCCATCCGGCTGGAAGGTGCGGCAGTCTGGAACTTTACCGTGATGTTCCTCAACTGCTGGAACGCCTTCCGCCCGCTCGAGACCGACTACGCGCCCTATGCGCCCACGCGGCTCCCCAAGCAGCAGGACGGCATCGTGCAGCCCTACTCCGACAGCCCGCTGGACGAAGAGCCGCTGGCCGAAACGGTCTATCTGAACATCCTCTCGCAAGCCAAGCGCTACGTTTATATCTACACGCCCTACCTTGCGGTCGGCGAAGAAATGCTCGATGCTCTGAAGAATGCGGCCAAGCGCGGCGTGGATGTGCGGCTGGTGCTCCCGGGCATTCCGGACAAAAAGCTGGTGTTCCGGCTCAGCCGGTCCTACTATGTGCCGCTCATCCGGGCGGGCGTGCGCATCTACGAGTACACCCCCGGCTTTCTCCACGCCAAGTGCTACGTCAGCGACGACCGCGTGGCCGTGGTGGGCAGCATCAACATGGATTACCGCAGCCTGTTCTTGCATTTTGAGTGCGGGGCGCTGCTGTTCCATAACAGCCAGGTCATCGCCCTGCGCGACGATGTGCGGGCCACGCTGCCCCAGTGCCGCGAGGTGCAGCTCTCCGACTGCCGCACGTCGCTTCCCGGCACGCTGCTGGACAGCGTTCTGCGGCTGCTGAGTCCGCTGATGTGAAGGGGAGAGTGGGTGCGAATCTGTATACGTCTCTGTGCCTGTCACCGGCGCATTCTCGCTGTTGGGATGTGAGCGTGCATCTGTACATCTGCACCCGCGCCCTAGAGCGTCGCAGCGGCGAGCTTGCTGTTGGGATGTGAGCGTGCATCTGTACCCCACATCGTTGTTGTCAAATGTGAACCGTGGGCAAAAGAGCTTGCGGACCGGTTCGCGCAAGCCTGTGAAGGCTTTGCGGCAAAGGTTCCGCCGAAGGGCTTGCGGCAGAATGTCGCAGGGGCCAAACGTCGGAAAGGGTAGACGTGTGCGGGAAAGACGAATGTGTGGCTGTGAAAGTTTTGTAACAAAAATATGAAATCCGGAAATTTTTTGCGGTTTCACCTAAAAACTGGCAGCACTGGAAAATCCAGTGCTTTCTTTTTGCCCGGAAATATGCTATGATTGAGAAAAATCAACAAAAAGGGAGGTGAAACCCATGGATATGGATCACTCGAAGGGCTTCGTGGCCGTCCCGCGCGGCCTGACCGACTGGGAGTGGTACACCGACGCCAACACCGCGCGGGTGTATCTCCACCTGCTGCTCACCGCCAACTGGCAGGACAAGCGCTGGCAGGGCATCAACATCAAGGCCGGCCAGCTGGTCACGAGCCAAGCGCATCTGGCGGAACAGCTGAACCTGAGCGTGCAAGAGGTCCGCACCGCGCTGAAACACCTGATTCTAACAGACTGGATAACAGTCAAAACAGGCCATAAATACAGCATTATCACGTTGAATTATTACGGTTCGATCATCTGGGATAACAGGGTGTCTAACAGGCAGATAACAGGCAGCCAACAGACTGCTAACAACAACTTAACCATGAATACCATGAAAACCAGACTAGAGTCGTCTGCGGCAGAGCCGCCGCCGCTGGACCCGACGACGACCGCACTCCGGATGGAGTTTGAGACGAGCATCGGCAAGCTTGGCGTCACAGGCCAAAAGCAGCTTTCCCGCTATGCAGAGCGGCTGGGGGCCGATCTGGTGAGCGAGATCATCCGCAAATGCGCCGAGACCGGCGGCCACAGCTGGGCCTATGTCCGCAAAGCCCTCGCGGAAGCCGAGGCGCAGAACTGCCAATCGGTTGAGGAATATCGACTCACGAACCCCATCGGCGGCTCCCGCTCCAAGCGCGTGGACCGCCCCGCCCCCAGTGGCAACGACTTTCTGAAGAATGCCGTCCACCGCAGGCCGCTGGGGAAGGGCAGCAGGAACGCGAAAAGGCAGGAAGAGGGGATGGATCTCACAACAAAAAACGGTAGAACATGCTAAAATAACACGTTCCACCGTTCACTTTTGGAGCAGGATACGGGACTCGAACCCGCCGCCTACTGCTTGGGAAGCAGTCGCTCTACCGGATGAGCTAACCCTGCAGCTACTCCAATAGTTTAGCAAACCAAAGCGGATTTGTCAACACCTTTTTGTCTCATTTTTCCTTCAGGGTCTGGCGCAGTTCGGCAAGTTCGGCCTCGATGCGCTCCAAAGCGCGGTCGAGGGCGGCGCGATTCAGGGTCTCGGTGTCGGTGCGGCCCACCAGATAATCGATGCTGACGCCGAAATAATCAGCCAGACGGATGAGGGCTTCGCTGTCCGGGCGGGTGCGCTCGGTCTCGTAGTTGGAGATGGTCTGCTGGTCGATGCCCACCGCGTTGGCCACATCGATCTGGCGCAGGTCGCGGTCCTCGCGCAGGTCACGGATTCGGTTCATCTCAAGATACGCCTCCCTTTGTCTCTGAGTCTTATTCTACAAAAGTATTTGTATCATGATGCGATTTTACAAAAATTATGGAGCTGAATTGTGCCGATAACACGAAAAAATTTGTATTACAAGGTCGAGTACACAAAGAAAATCTGTTTTTTGGGCTTGAGATACCAATATTTTTGTGGTAAAATCGGCTCATGAACAAAAATATTTGTACGAAAAGCGGGCAGAAAGGAGAAATCTTTGTATGGCGACAACAGAAGGGACTGAAATCCCCGTTTCGATCACCTACACCGGCGAGACGATGCAACGGAAAGACGTCGTGGAGTACCTTCAGCAGGTCTGCACTTACCACATCGCGTTCGATGAACTCTCGGAGCAGTACGAGCACCTGACGAAAGAGCTGGAGACCGTGAAGCAGAAATACGACAGCTCTCAGTGGAAAGCGCCGAGCAAAACGCCGCCCTCGCGCGGGCTGATCGGGCCGATCTTCTGGGCGGTGGTGATCGTGCTGGTGGGCAGGTGGCTGCTGGGTCTGCCGTTCGGGCTGGTGTTCAAAGCCATCGTCGTGGGCGTGATGGCGATTCTGATTTGGCTGTTCTTCTGGAGCAATGGGGTGGACTACAAAGAGAACCTCGCGGCTTGGGAGCAGGAAAAGGAAGCGTACGCGCAGCGGCTGAAGTGGCTCGAGGACCAGAAGGCGTCCTATGTGGACGGAAAGCCCAAAGAGGTCGCGGACGCTGAGCGGGTCTTGGAGGACGTGGGCATGACCCGAGAGTTCGCGCGTATCCGCACCTGGCACTTTGACTCGCAGGAGGTTCTGCCGAAGGAACTGCGCGAGTGGCCCATCCCCGCCGAGCTGTACGGCTACTTCGAGAGCGGCCGCGTGAACACCCTGTCCGAAGCGATCAACCTGTTCCACGCTGAGCGCCACAACCAGCGGATGATCGAGCTGCAAGAGGAGATGCGGATGCGCGAGGAAGCGATGATGATGCAGCAAAATTTGAATGCGGCGCGGCTCTCGGAGCAGATCGAGTCGGCGAAAAACGAGATCGAGATGGACAACTTCATTCAGTCGTGTTTTGTGCAGGATCGTCTGGACAGCATTTATCGTGAAATGCGGGACCAGTGACATCATAAATTATAGGAGGAATCATTTATGTCTGCGTATCTTGATATCCGGGTGAAAAACGGCCTGTCGTTTCCGAACTCGAGCGGCCTGAAGGTGATGGAGCAGTACGACCCCATCTATTTTATCCGTCTCTACATCGACAGCGACAAGGAATACACAAAACTTCATGCGGCAAAAGAGCCGCACCACATCCCGGTCGAGCCGGGTGCACATCTGGTCATCATCTCCCGGCGGCTCGTCGGAAAGACCACTCTGACCGACATCGGCTATATGGCGTTCAGCGGTGCCATCGGTGGGCTGGCCGGTGGTTCCGGAATGGGCGCGATGAGCATGGATATGGCCCAGCGCTTCATCAAAGAAAATCATCTGGACAACGCCCGCGTGCTGGAATTTCACGAGGGCCAGACCATTTCCTGTGAGGTCAAGCCGGACTGGCACGGTCAGCCCAAGATCACTTGGCTGTAACCCAAACTCATTTTGCCGCAGAGGTTCTTTTTTGAGCCTCTGCGGCTTTTCTTTGCCCGCAAAAAATGCTATACTAAAAGGGACAATCTGTTTTTTGGAGAGAACTTGCACCATGATCTTTGTCCCATTGCTGCACTACTTCAAGTGCAAAAATCTTTACAGCGGAAGCGAAGCCGGGATGCGGTATCTGCTCACCCCGGGCAAGCGGACCGTGCCCGACCCGGACGGCGGCGAGGGAGCCGAAAAGGAAGAAGCCATCCTCACGCTGGACATCTGGCCCGACCCGTGGGCGCTGGACAAAACGGACCCGGCCCTGCGCCGCCGCGAGGTGTTCCCGCTGAGCGATGAGGGCCGCACCGCCGCCGCCAAGTGCTTGGAGGACGCCTACAACGCCGAGCCGGAGCGGTGGAAGAACACGCCCTCCATCCTCGACTGCGAGCCGTGGACGCCGCCCGCGCCGGACCCGGAGGAGGGCAAAACCGAATGATCTATCGCTTAAAAGAGTGGAAGGGCGACACCATCGCCGTGCCCCAGCTGGTGTTCGCGAAGCTGGGCATCGCGGAGGAATACAACGTGCGGGTGGCGCTGTATGTGCTGGCCACCGGCGTCACCGACCCGGAGAAAATTTGCGCGGACCTCAAACTGCGCAGCAAGATGAGCGCCGAAAGCGCGCTGGCGTTCTGGGCGGGCGCGGGGCTGCTGGAACGGTTCGAGGAAAACGCCGCCCCCGGCGAGGAGCCGAGCGCCCCCGCCCCCATGACGTGGGCCGAGATCGCGGCCGCGTCCCGCACCGACCCCATGATCTCCAGCCTCATCGACTGTGCGCAGTCCGGCTTTGCCCGCCCGCTGACCCACAGCGAGATGGAAAAGCTGGTCAATCTGTATCTGGTCGAGGGCTTTGCGCCCGAAACGGTCATGCTCTGCGTGGCCTACGTCGCCAGCCGCGGCAAGCGGACCATGGGCGCGGTCAGCCACGAACTCAAGGTCTGGCGCGCCGAGGGCGTCGAGACGGGTGAACAGGCCGATTCGCATTTGCAGCTTCTGGCCCTGCGCGCCCAGCGCGAACAGTACGTCAGCGGGCTTCTGGGCATCCCGGAAAGCGAGCTGACCCTCGGCGGACGCAAGGCGATTGCGCGTTGGTACGAAGTTTATGGCTACGACGACGCCATGGTGCAGGAAGCCGCCGTTCAGGCCGGCCCCAAGCGGGACCTGTGGTATTGGAACAGCATCCTGAAAACGTGGAACGCCAAGGGTCTGCGCACCGTCCACGATGTGCGCGGGCCGGTGGCCGGAGCGGGCGCCAGCCGGAACATCCGGGTGGACCGCGCCACCCCCAGCGGGAACGACTTCCTCAAAAACGCGGTCAAGCGCCGCCCTCTGCGCAAGAAAACCGACGAAACACCGTGATAAGGAGAATCTATGCGTACCAAACGTGAATTGTATCAGGCTGCGATGCGCACCGTGGCCCTGCGGCGTCAGACCGCCCGCGCCAACGCCGAGGATGCCCGCGCCGAAGCCGAAGCCGCCATCCCGGCCCTGCGCCACGCCGAAGAGGAAGTGCGGGTGCGGGGCATCCGGTGCGCGCTGGCGGGTGCATCCGGCAAAGACCGCACCGAAGCCGCCGCCGCGCTGGACAAGGCAAAGCAGGACCTGACCGTCCTTCTGGCCGCCAGCGGCCGCCCCGCCGACGCCTTGGAGCCGCACTTCACTTGCAAAAAGTGTCAGGACACCGGCATGTTCGAGGGGCACACCTGCGTCTGCGTCCACAAGGTCATGCAGAAGCTCCGCCGCGAGGAAATTGAAAGCCTGTCGAGCCTGTCCATCTCGAGCTTCGACACGATGGAACTGCGCTTCTATCCCAACACAATGGACGCCAAGCTGGGCGAACCGGTGCGTACTTACATGGGTGGACTTTTGCAAGAACTGCGTACCTACGCGGAAGAATTCGACCACGACAGCGAGAGCCTGATGCTCTTCGGCAACGCGGGCCTCGGCAAGACCCACGCCGCGCTGGCCATCGCGGGCATCGTGCTGGAAAAAGATCTTGACGTCATCTATGTGTCCAGCCCGGACTTTTTCTCAAAGCTCGAGGCGCTGCATTTCGGCTCGGACCCGGGCGGGGAAGAGGAGACTTTATTACAGACCGCCGCCGGGGCCGACCTGCTCATCCTCGACGATCTGGGCACGGAGTTCAACTCCAGCTTCTTCCTCAGCACCCTGTACAGCTTGCTGAACAACCGCTTGGGCGCGCACCTGCCCACCATCGTCACGACCAACATCACGGACGGCGCGCTGCTGGAAAAGCTCTACACCGAAAAAATCTCCAGCCGCCTGTCGTCCTTCGTGCCCTGCCTGTTCGTGGGCGAGGACATCCGCGGGCTGAAGGCAAGTGAAGGGTAGCCCTCTCAGTCTCGCATACGCTCGCCAGCTCCCCCAGAGGGGGAGCCTTTGGCAGGTCGGGTGACCCCTGCTGGACGCTGAAAGTTTTATCTTTCGTAAACAATCGTGCTCCGCTGCCTAGGCAAACGGCATCTAAACTACGCTCTGCCAAAGAGATTTCGTACAGACGTTGTCAGCCAAGACAGCGGAGCACTTTCTTTTTAGGTTTCGAAAAACTCAATTCATCCAGCACAGCCAAAACCGGCACGCCAGTGGCTCCCCCTCTGAGGGAGCTGGCAAAGCCGAAGGCTTTGACTGAGAGGGCTATTGACATTCGTCAGTTCTATGCTACAATAGTTGTACCTACAACGATGTAGATACATCTTCTCGACCATCCGGAGGCATCTATGGATATCACGCAGCGAAAGATCACCAAGATCGCGCGCGAAGCGGAGAAGCTGGTTTTGCTCACGATGCGGGAAGAGGGCGTCGGCACGGCCGAGATCGACCTCATCCACGCGGTGCGGCATCATCCGGGCTGTACGCAGGCCCAGCTGGCCGAGCTTCTGCACGCGGACAAAGCCGCCATCGCGCGGCGGACCAAAAATCTGGAAGCGAAGGGCTACCTCGTCCGCGAGGACGCCCCCAACGACCGGCGCAGCCAGCTGCTGTTTCCGACCGAAAAGGCCGAGCGTCTGAAATCCTCGAAGGCCGAGGTCGAGGCGTCGTTTTACGAGTACCTGACCGCCGCCCTCACCGAGGACGAAGCCGCCGCCTTCGCGGCCGTGCTGAACAAGCTGTATGTCGTTTCCAAGACCGAGAGCCGTGCGGGCTTCCCGCACCTCCGGAACGCCGCAGGAGGGGAGCACACCGATGAGACCTGAAAAAACCTTCCGCCCGGACCGGGTGCTTTCCTATTTTAAGGTCGAGTGGCTCCCGCTGGCGTTCGTCACGCTGTCGGGCCTTGTGTATAACATCGGCTTGCTGGCCGCGCCGTGGTTCGAGGGCCGCTTGGCCCAGTGCCTTGCCGACATCCTCGGCGGCAGCGAGACGGCGGCCAAAATGGCGATGCTGGTGCTGGCGTATGCCGTGGTGACCCTCATCGTTCAGGCGTCGCGGTTCGTCAAGCGGTTCTATGTGCGCCGCTTCGCCAACAACATCAACCGCCGGATGAAGGGCATCCTTTACGCCAATCTGGTGCGCCAGAGCCGCGCCGCGCTGGAACACGAGGGCGCGGGCGAGCTGATGACCAAAGCCATCTCCGACGTGGACGACTGCGTGGAGGGAATGCGCAAATTCACCACCGAAATTTTCGACACCGGCGTGGCGCTGGCGGGCTATGTGGTCATGCTGCTGGTCTACGACTGGCGGCTGGCGCTGCTCAGTCTGCTGTTCACGCCGTTCTCGTATGTCTGCGCGGCGTGGATGAAAAAGCCGGTCCAGCGGGCCGGTGCGGCCTACAAAAAAGCGGCCGGTGCGCTGAGCGCCGCCACCCTCGACCGCGCCCAGAACGCCGTCACCTACCGCATCTACGGCTGCGAGGACGCCCGCGTGGAGAAGTACGAGGAAGCGCTGGACCGCTACGAGACCACCGCCGTGCGGAACAACGTGTGGCAGTCGGCGCTGCCGCCGCTCTATCTGGCCGCGTCCGAAGCCGGGGTGCTGTTCATCCTGTGGTTCGGTGCAAAGAACGTGCTGGGGACCGGCTGGCGTGCGTGGGACATCGCGGCCTTCACCACCTTCCTGTCCTGCTTCACCACGCTGGTGGTCAAGTCGTCCAAGGTGGCAAAGCTGTTCAATGCGGTCCAGAAGGCCGAAGTCTCGTGGAAGCGCATCAAGCCGCTCATGAAGCAGCCGGAGCAGCTGGAACCGCTGAACGTCCCGGCGGCGCAGGACGTCACCCTGACCGGCCTTTCCTTCGCGTATGGCGAGGACCCCATCTTCGCGGGCCTGTCGCTGACGGCGCACCCGGGCGACATCATCGGCATCACTGGCCCGGTCGCGTGCGGAAAATCCACGCTGGGCAGAGTCTTTTTGTGCGAGGCCCCCTATGGCGGCTCGGCGAAGTTCGGCGGGCGGGAGTTCTCGGACCTTTCGGCGCGGGAAATTTCCGCCACCGTCGGCTATCTGGGCCATGACCCCGAACTGAGCGCCGACACCGTGCAGAACAACGTCCTCTGCGGCAGCGAGAAGGACCCGCTGCCGTACCTGTCCGCCGCCGCCCTCAAGGACGAGGTGCTGGCGATGGAGCACGGGCTGGACACCGTCATCGGCAGCAGCGGCACACGGCTGTCGGGCGGTCAGGCCCAGCGTCTGGCGCTGGCGCGCACCTTGGCGCACCCGCGTCCGTTCCTCGTGCTGGACGACCCGTTCTCGGCGCTGGACCGCAAGACCGAGGATATCGTGTTCCAAAACTTGCAGGACTACGCCAAAGATAAGGTCGTGTTCCTCATCTCGCACCGTCTGTACCACTTCCCGCAGATGCAGCAGGTGGTCTTTCTGGACGGCGGCAAGCCCACCGTTGGCACGCACGACGCGCTGATGGCGTCGGTCCCGGTCTACCGCCAGCTGTACGAGAGCCAGACAGGAGGGAAGCTTCATGAAACAGCAGAATAACGGCGTGTTCACCGCGCTCAAAATGGCCGCGGCGGCACACCATCTTCTTACGGCGGGCACGCTGCTGTGTGTGGCGGCGTCGGTGGGGGCCTCGCTGCTGCCGCCGCTGCTGCTGGCCCGCATCATCGACGGCCTGACCGCCGGCATCCCGCTGACCCTCTGGGCCGTGCTGGCCTACTTTGGCAGTCTCGCGCTGGAAGGGGCGCTCTCCTCGGCGCAGGAAAGTCTGCTGGTCCTCTTCGGCCAGAAAATGACCCACGCCCTGCGCTCGGAGATGTCGCAAAAATTGACCCATCTGCCCGCCAGCACGCTGGTGGCCCAGAACCCCGGTGAGGTCGCGTCCCGCTTTTCGGGCGATGTGGACACCGTGGAAGCGCTGTTCACCTCCGGCATCATCAGCATGGTGGCCGATGCATGCCGCATTTTGTCCATTCTGGCGGTCATCGCGGTCAAAAATCCCGGCCTTGCGCTGATCTTGCTGCTGGTGCTGCCGGTGTTCGCGGTGTTCACCCGCCATGTGCAGAAGCGGATGCTGGCTGCCCAGCTCGACAACCGCCGCGCCGTGGCCGCCGTTTCGGGGCAGGTCCCGGAGACGCTGCACAACATCCGCACCATCCGCGCGCTGGGTCTGGAGAGCTACCGGGAGCGCCGCTACGACAGCTGCATCGGCGCGGGCTATGCCGCCATGGAGCGCACCAACTTCTATGACGCCATCTATTCGCCGGTGGTGCTGGTGCTGAAGGTAGAGACAATGCCCATAGGCATGGCACCCATCTGGAAAGCGTTTACGATGTCTGTCACTTTGTTGCCGTCGTATTTCACGAGGATGTTGTTGTCTTTGGCGGCATTGAACGAATACTGTCCGTCCATGGTCTTGGTGCCATTGTTTTCTGCCGTGAAGTGGAACTCCAGTCCGTCGTTCTTGTAGTCGCGATAGTAGCCGCCCTTCTTCTCGTCGTAGGTCAGGCCCTTCACGGTATATGTGCCGAGAGTGAGGTTGCCCATCACCGTATTGTCGAGTGTATAAGTAGGGATTTCCACATCCACTTTCTCAGCGTCGCCGTCGATGTATTTGCGCACGTTGTATGTCACTCCGTCATTGCCATAGATGAAGGTTCCGCCCACGTTAACGGTGATGGCGCTTGCCACTGGTTTCACATAATATGCCTTGACTTCGTAGGTCAGATCGAAGGGCATAGATCCATATTTGAACACTGCCTTCAAAGTCAGAGAATTGTCTGCCATATTATAGGAGCCTGAGATTGACGAGCCTTCGATGTTCTTCTCTTCACCGTTCACCGTAACCTTAGACGTGAAGGTCTGTTCTGCTATGCTTATCACATGATTCTCTCCCATGCTGAAAGCCACATTCTCGATGGTGAAAGACGGAATGGCTGCCATGCCCTGCATTACGGGCAGCGTGATATTGCCTGCACTCATGCTTGCCATTTCAAATCTGACGGTATCGCAGGCATTCCCGGTGTTCTGAGTCAGGACATTAACCGACGAGGCTCCTGCGAAAGTCATAGCACCGTGCATCTGTGCCATCATGCTACTTGCCATCAAAGTGGCTACAATGAGAGTAAAAAATTTCTTCATATAATACAATTTTGTTTCTTTAAATAATTAGTCTGTGGTAATCAAATTTCCGGCTGCAAAATTACAAGATTTAACAACTCTTCGGTCGGTATTGTTGCAAGTGCTTCATCCTCTTCTGCTGTAAACTGTGGCATTCTCCATCCGGACTGACTGGAAATGGTAACTCCACAGCCGCCTTCTGCGATCACCTTTCCAACTTCTTCCAGTAAAACAGCAGAGCCTTATCATCACCGGTGATATAGGACAAATGCTCAGAGAAACCAGGCGTATCGCTGCCAATGATAAAAAAGCATTACGAATTGGGTATTATAAGGGATACAATGGAAATGAATTGTCAGAAGCTATTTCTTTGTTTTCAGGAAAATATCCGACCATTGATGTGCAAATTACAGTCGGAAGTCATGAAGAATTATACCATGCTATGGAAAACGGCACGATCGATCTAGCTTTAAATGATCAGCGACGTGCTTTCTCAGATGCATACAACAATGTAATTCTGGCAGAAAGCACACTGTATATTGAAATATCCGCCAAAAATCCACTTAGCAAACTGCCTTGTCTGGAAATCACAGATTTAAAAAATACCCCATGCATTCCGGTGATGAATCAATCAGGTCAAAAGGAAGAACAGGAATATTATGAAACGATCATCGGACTTCATGGAGAATTTCTTTTTGCTGATACGATACAGGAAGCCAGGCTCAAAATCGTAACCGGACAAGGTTACATGCCTGAAGATGTAATCGGCGAACAAATCTGGTTTGACACTACCGTATCCGGAATTCTTCTTGTGCGCAATGGAGAATCCGTAAAAAAAACTTACTGTGCATTTTGGAAAAAGACAAACTCTGATGAATATATAAATGACTTTGCTGAGATTCTAAGAAATTGTTTCT
>OIYO01001409.1_pt1 | contig 13044 bp, 11 predicted proteins | sample 1588191 | NCBI WGS metagenome assembly OIYO01 (sample SAMN03283275) | human gut metagenome | biome: human-associated habitat; material: feces | host: Homo sapiens | place: Peru | collected 2012 | reverse complement strand
CTATATGACGAATTATGGCTATGTACCATTATGGATTGTAGTTAAAGTATTATCTTTTGGCATTATTTCCGAATTATTTAGTATTTTAAAACCCGAAGACCAAAAAGATATAGCAGCTATTTATAACTTAAATCCTGAAGATTTGTGTCAATACTTTCCAATAATGTCTAATTATCGTAATTTGTGTGCTCATGAAGATATTTTATTTGATCATCGTTCCCAAAGAGTAATTGAAGATAATAAATATCATTATTATTTAAATATTCCTAAGATGAATGGGGAATATATTTATGGAAAAGATGATTTATTTGCATTAATTATCATTTTAAGGCAAATACTAAGAAATGACGATTTTAGAATGTTAGTAAATGAGATATCTTATGAACTAGACATATTAGAGGGAAAATTACAACATATCAGTATTGATAAAGTAATGGATGCTATCGGTTTTCCCAAAAATTATAAAGAAATAGTAAGGATGGATATATAATGAATGATCAAAGAGTTGTTAATGCCAAGGTAGTAGGTAATAAAAGCAATATTTGGAATAAAATATTACTTGCTATCGTTTTAGTTTGTGTTGGAGCTGCTGGCATGTACGGAGTAATGAAAATAAATCCTAGCATGACCGTAGTTAATAAATTAGAAAAAGAAGTCACTGTTAATGAAAATGGCATTGCTGATGCCGTAGAGAAAGTTTATGATTCAGTAGTTGTAGTTGAAAATTATCGTAGTAATAAACTTCAAGCTACGGGAACCGGCTTTATTTTTAAAAAAGATAATAATAAATATTATGTAATGACTAACTATCATGTAATTGAAAGCTCTTCTAAAGTTAAAGTTGTATTTACTGATGATTCTAACACTGAGGTTGAAGTAGTTGGTGGCGATAAATATGCTGATATAGCTGTTTTATCATTTACATCATCTAAAGATATGACCGTTGCTGAGATTGGTTCAAGTACTGATGGTCGTGTTGGCGATACCACATTTGCTGTAGGTGCGCCACTTGATAGTTCTACTTATTCATGGACTGTCACAAGAGGTATTCTTTCTGGTAAAGATAGAATGGTTGCTGTTTCTACTACTAATAGTACTTCTAGCGATTATATTATGCGCGTTTTACAAACCGATGCTGCAATTAACAGTGGTAACTCTGGTGGACCTTTATGTAATAGTAATGGTCAAGTTATTGGCGTAACTAACATGAAATTAGTATCAAGTGGTGTTGAAGGAATGGGCTTCGCTATTCCAATTGAAGATGCTATCTCATTTGCTAATAAGATCATTAATGGCGAAGATATTACTAGACCAAGACTTGGTATTAGTATGGTTGAATTATCGGTAGCTGAATCTTATTATCGCATGAATATACCTGATAATGTTACTAGTGGTGTAATGGTTATGGAAGTAGAAAGTGGTTCCTCTGCCGATGCTGCTGGCTTAAAATCAAAGGATATCATTTTAGAATTTGATAATGTTAAAGTATCAAGTTCCGCTGAATTAAAATACGAATTATATCGTCATAATGTTGGCGATACAGTAACAGTTAAAATAAACCGTAATGGCTTTGAAAAAGAATTAAAAATAACTTTAAAAAAATAATTAAATAATAAAGAACTTAATAGTGTTGTAAACATGTTAAACACTTCACTAGTTAAGTTCTTTTTGTTTACAATAATATGTCAAATTAAAATAAAATTAGTTACAATTGATAAAATTCAAAATAATCGATGATATAATCAAACTGGAGGCGAGAGCATGAATATTGATTTTGCAAGTGATGATTATCGTTTCAATGCTAGATGTAGTGCGATTATCTATAATAAAGATAAATCTAAAGTTTTATTATTTAAAGTTGGCGATGACCGAGATTTTTATATGTTACCTGGTGGTCGTATTGAACATTTTGAAGACAGTAAAACAGCTATTATTAGAGAAATTCAAGAAGAATTAGGCTGGACATTAGATTATGACTTTTGCTGCATTCAAGAAAATTTTGTGGAATCTAAGCATAAAAAAATAACACAGTATTGTTTTTGCTATAAAGCGATATATGATGGTGAGGCTATTAGTGAGTCAATACCATGTCACGATAACATATCTCAGTCATTCTATTGGATATCTTTAAAAGACTTAGATAACTATAAAATTTTACCTATGTCGAATAAGGATTTAATTTTAGAACATAATAAAAACATTCATATAGTTGAAAGGGACTAATTATGACAAAGTTTGTAAAAGTAATGTTTGGAAATAAAGGCGCCAATTACGAATATAAGATTAATGAAGTTAATATTGCTAATAATTGGAATCCTAAAGCTTCGAGTGGCCGAGAGTTTGGTGGCTTTAATTATGCTACCGAAGACTGTATAGTAAGATGGCTTCATCGTGGTGATATTATTTATGATGTTGAAATTCCTGAAGATGCTGAAGTTGTGAAGATAGAAGGAGCGACAACTATCTATCGAACTAATAAAATTATAGTCAAAAATCCTCGAAAAGTAACAGACGAAATGGCTTATGAATTTTATAAAAAAGCCAATATTCCCGAAAAATCTTATCCTAAAGCTTTATGTGCTATAGCACTTATTGGATATGAAAAGACGGCTAACGCAATTTTAAAAGACAAGGTTTCAAAGAAAAATGTTGATGAATATTTAGAAGAGTGGAATAATTTTTTTAATTATGGCGGTGATGGTAAAAGAGATACATCTGTAAAATTTATTAAAGATTTGCAAAATAATTTATTAACGATTAAGAATGGTTGATATGGTAGATATAGAAAAATATAGAAAAAAATTAGATTATCTTAATCTTTCACCAACGACTAAAGAATTATTTCAGACTCAAATTAAATTATTTCAAAGTTATAATAAAATACACCATGCCAATTATAAAATTGGTGATGTTGTAACTTTGGATAATTACACTTTAATTCATGGCTCCCGAGCAAACTTAGAAGAACTAAAAATAATTTCTAAAACTGGTTTAATTGCAAGTGAATTTTATAGCAATACGCCAATAAAAAAGAAGAAACCGTATGTCGTGGAGTTATGGAAAATTACAGAAAATATTAGCTTGAAAGAATGGTTAGAAAAACACACAGGGGTAACAATAGATTTTTATAATAATACCGATAAAATTTATAAAAGTGAAATTTCTTCTTTTGCTAATTTAAAAGAAGTAATAAAACGCGAGAGAGGATATCGAAATTATATAATCTATCAAAATCAAGAACAGCGTTTTCTTCCAAACGAACTTAACAATAACGAATGTTCAGTTGCTTTTATAATTAAATATCAAAAAGATAATTTATTAGTGGAAAATGATATATTTGATTTAAAGTTTCCAAAAGAAGTTAGCAATGAAATTTTACCTAATTGGTATTTTGAAAAATATATTATTAATAGAGAGTACGATAAGAATGAAAATGGTCGTGAGAAGGCAATTATCTTTGGTATTCCAGCAACTATGATCGAGGGTATTATAGTTAGTGATAAATTAAAGAATGATGACGATTACTTAATAATTCAAAAATTGTTTCCTAATTGTTATATATGTTCTAGGGATGGTAAAGTCCTATCAGTCTCTAAATAGTTAAAATAATTAAACATTAAAAATACTTAAAAAGTTGGAGAAAATATGAAAAAAGAAGATTTTATAAAACAAACAAAAGAAAAATTAAATGAAAGCTCAAAAAATTTTATCTTAAGTCAAATAGAAAGATTCTATGATTCGAAAGATCTAGGCAATTTAAAGCACACCTATGCAATAGGAGATAGTGTTTTCTTGCCAAAAGGAACCCTGTTGCATGGCACTTATAAAAACTTTGAAGGCCTTAGTGAAATTGCTAATAACGGATTAATTTCCAGTTGGTTTATAGACGGAAGGTTATCTAAATATCCAAGCTCCGTTGGCGTGTGGAATTTACAAAAAGATTACTATTTAAAAGATTACATTAATTTTTATTCTGGTGGAACAATCATGTATTGTGGTGTTTATGATGAAAATGAAAAGAAAGAAGTTAGTAAAACCGCTGTAATTCCTTACGATGAAATGGCTGATATAAATAATATATCTCAAAAATATGATTGCCATATGTGGTTAATGGAACAAACTAAAGAAGCAAGATTTATGCCAAGTCTAAATCAAAATAAAGTGCAAATTGGTATAATTTTTAATGCTGATTCAGTAAAGAAAAGTGGTTTATTATTTGGAGATATCTTGGATGCTAATAACTTTGATAATGAATTGGTAAAAGATTTTGTGAATCCAGACTATTATGAAAAATTCATTAAGGAAAGAGCAAAGAAAAATGACTTCTTTACTAATAGAGAAAGTGCAATTCTTTTTGGAATACCTAGTAATTTAATTGAAGGAATTTTAGTTGGAAGAAAATATGAAAAAGATGAAAATATTTTAAAAGAAATAAAGAAGTTACTACCAGACTGTTATATATGCAATCTTGATGGCAATGTCATAATGGTCTAAAAGAAAGGAAATACTTAAATGAAAATAACTTTTTTGGGGACAGGAGCTATAGGGTATTCACTTGCTTTTTGTAATTGTAATAATTGTCAAAATGCAAGAAAATATGGTGGAAAAAGTTTAAGAAAAAGAGCTTCAATTTTAATTAACGATGATCTATTAATTGACTTAGGACCTGATACTCAAAGTGCGATGATGATGTACAATAAAAACATGGGAAAAGTTAAGTATTTATTGCAAACGCATATTCACACTGATCATTATGATCAAGGATTATTGTGTGCAAGAATACCGTATATGGCAATGAAAAATCATCTTAAATTAGAAATATTTGCTCACCCAAAATGCTTAGAAATTATGAGCAACAGAGTTAGTCGGTATGAACACGCTGATTTAATTAGCAAAGAAGGACAAGAAAAATTAAATATAGAAAGTACCAGTGTTAATTCTGGTGATAAGTTTACAATAGGTGATTATACTGTTAGAGCTATCGACTCTGCTCATGATATGAAGCACGGCTCTCTATTATATGTTATCCAAGCAAAAAATAAAACTTTATTTTATGCGACTGATACACCAGCTTTAACAGATTTAGCCTTAACGCAATTAAAAGAATATAATATAGATTGTGTTATTATGGATCATACTTTCGGCAATGTTAATTATTCATTCTCTCATTTAAATACTAATCTTTTCTTAGAGCAATTAAAGAAAATGAAAAAGTTAAATATAATAAATAATACAACTAAAATTTATGGAACACATATCTCACATGATGGTATGCCATATCATGAATTAGCAGAAAAAAAAGCATTTAGTAATGGCTACCATATTGCATATGATGGATTGGAGTTAAATTTATAAAGAAAGGAAATACTAATTATGGAAATACTAGATCTATATGACAATAATTTTAATAAATTAGATAAAACAATTGTTCGGGGGGTAGACGAAATACCAGAAAATACTAACATTATGCTTTCTTATGCCATTATTAAAAATGATAATAAGTTTTTACTAGAGCAAACGACAATTAGAAATGATTATAAGTGGTGTTTTGCTGGTGGTCATTTGCAGCATAACGAAACAGCACTTACTGCCTTAAAAAGAGAATTATTTGAAGAATTAGGATTAATAAATACAAAAATAACCAAGCTAGCTACGGTTAAATATCCTGAAAAAAATTTTATTTTCAATATTTATTTAATAACGGACAAAATAGATACTAGCAAATTAAAATATCAATTAGAAGAGGTTAATACGATAAAATGGTTTACTAAAAAAGAATTATTAAAAATGGTTGATAATGATTTATTGCTGCAACCTCATAAATTCATAGTAACCAATTACATTGTTAATGATTTCTAAAGTAGATTTCTAAAAAAATTGACAATGCGAAAATAATGTGCTAATATATCCAACCAAGAGGCACGAACTTGTGCTAAAGGGGGAAAATAAAATGGCAAAAAAGAAAAATTGTCTGGATAGGTTTATAGATGAATTTATAGAAAAATCTGAATTTAACAGACATGTAATCGCTATTGATTTAACGGAAGCCGCTGGGATTCCATGCACATATGAAAATAGAGAATTACGTCAAGCCATAGCCAAAGAGCAAGATGGTATAGATAGAAGATTTTATGAATTTGACTTAAAAACAAATGAAAAAGTTTTAGAAATATTGGAACAAAATCCAAAGGCTGTAAAAAAGGCGTATAGAAAACAAGTAATTGCTGCTAATCATTACGAACTTAGTGAAATTCCTAGTTTATTATGTTGTATGTGGGGGGCGAGTACAGATTTTCTCTTTGGTGTAGGTCATAATCCGACCACTGAAGATATTTTACTAACTTTAATTATACATATTGTTCTTATACCATTTATTATAGCAAAGGGCACTGTTGAAATAGTTAAAGTGTTATTTAATCATTTTATCGGTTCAAGAATCTTAGCTAAAAAAATTATTGATTCAGATATCAATGAGCTAAAAGATTCTATAAATATTAAACAAGAAGAAATAAAAGAAAAAGAAAAACAAGCTGCTTTGGCTAAAGAAGAAAGTCTAAAAGGTACTACACAAGTAGCTCAACAACTTTATGATTTAATCAATAAAATTACAGCAAATGTTGATTGTAATTTAAATGAAGAATTATCAAAATTAAAGGATTTATATACTAGATATCGTGTATCTATAGCCCAAGATGGTAAATATGTTAATGAAGCTAGTTTCTAAACTCAAATAGCATAAATTGAGTCTGATGTAAATAGAAAAATAGCTGAATATAATTATAAAAAACAAACTTTAACAGCTAATGATAAATACCTGAACAATTTAGCTGACATTTCTGCTGAATCTTATGAAGAAGAACTTAACATGCTTGCTAACCAAAATAATGATGAAAACAAACTACATTTATCATTATAATTATAATTTATCTTATAAAGTGTGAACAAAAAACTGAATAGAGTTACAAGACTTTATTCAGTTTTTCTGTGTAAAATAAGTTTTAAAATTTTAAATTAGTACATGAACTTAGAATATTAAATAATCATTTGTATAAAATATTTAAATCAACAAAACCACTAATACCATCAACTAAACCTTTATCACAAAATTTCCATATTTTATAATCTTTATCATATTTACCATTAATAACACAATCAACATTGTGGTCATAATTATTACCGTAAAACGCAATATCCCATAAATTAAAAATACATTTATTTCTTTATAAACATTGTTACTCATACTAAGAAAAGGTGCTACATCATCATAAACCAAGTTTTACAAATGAAAATGTAAAAGTTCTTTTAAAATTAAGACCCCTAAAATTTTCACTTGACAATTTGTAAACATTATGTTAGCATACGTAACCAAGAAGCACTTTATGTGATAGTGTGTAAAAAAATCCCACACTACCTTAAGGTGTTAAGGGGGATTTTATGAATTTTAATTTAGATGAGGAAAAAATACTAAAAATATGTAGTATAATTTCTACAGCTGGTTTAACATTAGATGCTTATGCTTTACTTACAGCTTCTAATACTTTTGAAAACTATAGGGCAGGAATTGTTCATGAGAATGCTGCAAAAAACACTTATGGCTATGATGACTACAGTAGTTTAAAAGTTAAGCAAAATAACTTTATGATTTTAAATATCGGTGGCGATAATGATTTATTAGAAATGGAAAAAGTTGCTGAGAAGTGTCAAGAAAAAGGTATCTCTTGTGCAGTTGTACTACATTCCAATGCTAACAATTTAGGTGAAATTTACACCGAAATTGATATGTTACAAGCTTTTTGTCAAAAATACACTATTGAATTACCGGTATATTTATCTATTGATGAAATTATGAATAACTATAATTTAAATAATACGCAAAAAGCTGATTTAATTAATGCTTTTATAACTAAATGTAGTAATTCAAACATGTATGTAGGGCTTGCTGGCAATGATGCTAATCTTTATAATTGTAATGAATTTGTAACAACTATAACTGATTATGATACTTATTTAACAATGGATCATGATTTTGATAAAGAGGAATATAACTATTTTTATAAAGGTATCGCAACTATTAAAAAGGATCGCTCTAGTAACATTGAAGCATCATACAATTTAGCAGATGTTATAAATAATAAAGGTCTTAATAAAGAAGAAAATCAAGTATTATCAGCTTATTATACTTTGCAACCTGGTGAAACTATCCAAGGTATCGCCCTAAAATATGGCTTAAGTGTTAATGATATCCTTAATTATAATGATGCTAAACCATCACAAATATCAGAACTAAGTGTAATTAAAATACCTAACATGTATGCTACTGTAAATAAAAATACTAACACGAGAAATTATAGTTATGCTGTTGCTAGAGGAATTGATGTCAGTGTTAACCAAGGAACAATGGATTGGCAACGAATTCAAGAAACATCTGACTTTATTATTATAAGGGCAACTTCAGCACGTAATAGTAAAAATGAATACGTTGGTGCTATGATAAGTCCTGATAAAAAATTAGAGGAAAATGTAATTAATGCTGTTCAAAATAATGTCCCTTTTGGCTTATATTTTGTAGTTGATAAAGAGATTGCTATTGATGATTTTAACTCTCGTTTTGAAGCACGTCTTCAAAATTGTGATGCTATATTTAGTAATAATTCATTAAATGTTAATAAAAATAATGTGCCTATTTTTATCGATTTTGAACGTTATTGCGATACTAATGATTATTATCAAATTATTAATAGTGCCAAAGAACTTGCTAGTAGATATAATTATAAAATAGTTGGACTTTATGCCAATAAGAGTGTTACTAGCGATATTAATTCTAACATTAAAAGTAGTCACAATAGTGAAATAAGTCAGTTAAATACACCTTTATGGTTAGCAGGCGGCGGTCAATATTTAACAAGCGAACGCAATGTTGATGGCTTTACGCTTGATGAATTAGAGGAAGTAAATAACGATGCATTTATAGGTGTCAGTCCAGCTATCAAACAAGTAACTAATGCATGCAAAGATACAGGCGCTAGCGATGGTAATGGCAATTGTGACGTAAACTATCTCTACACTGATGAATTATTCCCAGTTCAGGAAACAGAAAACCCTAGCTTGGATACTGTAACTCTTCAAATAGAAAAATATGAAGACTATGTTAAACACATTGGTAATAAAATAACTTCTCCGTTAGCAGCTCCAATGGCTCTTGGAGTAGTCCTTGCTTTTATTAAACTTAAGGTAGAATATTTACGCTATCAAAAAGGATATACTAGAACAAGAAATAGAAAATAAAAATATATTTAAGTAGAATCTCAACTTCTACTTTTTTTATTTATATAAAACATCTAAATCAACAAAGCCATTAATACCGTCAACTATGCCTTTATCCGTAAATTGCCATAATTTATAATCTTTATTATAATTAGTTATATCAGTATAATGAGCAAGCCAAACCTCTTTATCATTTGTATTCCAAACATTATTTAAATAAAACTTACTACCATATAACATGGTATTATAGCCTTTATTTTTTAAAAAGCTATTAAAATTATTGTACATATTATCTAAATCATAAAAACTTACCTGATAATCTTGAAAATTATTCCAATTCTCCCAGTCGAAAGTTACGCCTAAATCTAATGTTTCTCCATCTAAACTATCACTAATAAATTTAGCCTGCTCTCTAATTTCTTCTAGTGAATTAGCATACGTGTAAAAATAAACCCCGACTTTTAATCCTTGTTCTTTGGCACTTTTTAAATTTTCTTTAAAATATTTATCCAATACTAATTCCATATTAACCGTATAACCAAATCCTAATCTAATAATTGCAAATTCTACTCCGGAATTTTTTACTTTCTCCCAATCAATTTGACCTTGAAAACTTGAAACATCAATACCAATCATCGTTTCATCATTTTTATATTTACTTATAGCATCGCCAATATTTAATCCGGTAGGTGTATTATTTTCTCCAGTATTATTTGCATACTCTTTAATAATATGTAAGGTAAATTCTTTATTGGATTCATTACCACTCGCATCTCTAACAATCATATTAAGCTTATATGCTCCTACGGTATCTTTATCATAATCACCATTAATTAAACAAGCAACATTACGGTCATAGTTATCACCGTAAAAAGCACTGTCACATAAGTTAAAATCACTATTAACAATTTTATACACATTATTACTCATACTAAGAAATGGTGCTGTATCATCATACACATTAAATTCAACTTTTATATTGGCTTTATGCTTCTTATAATCTTGATAACTAATATTAGCACTATTATTACCTATATTATCTAATAAGATTTCTTTATCATCAACGATAAAACCATCATTAATTTCAATTAGGTCACTAAATTTAATCGTACTATAAACCTGAAAATTTAGATTTTCTTTAATACTAATTGTAGCTTGCATCTTACCACATCCACAAAGCATAAATATAATTAAAATTATTAATAATAACATTCCATTTCTTCTTTGCATAAGTACCTCTACTCCTTCTATCTTATTTATAGCATATTAATTATAAAATACAAAGTAAATTTTATAAAATAGTAACTAAATAATTGTAATTTAAAATATGAAGTGCACAAATGCTGTGCACTAAGAATTATAAACTGATATAATATCTAACATGCAATTTATTTGTCATTTAAGGAGGTATTGAAAATGACAAAATATTGTCATCTATCTTATGAAGATAGAAAAAATATTGAAGATGGATTAAATGATAATAAATCTATTAACCAAATTGCTAAAGAAATTAATCGTTCACATTCAAGTGTTCTAAGAGAAATAGATAGAAATAAAGTTTATTTTAAGCCTAACCAATATGGCACATATAAAAATAATAATTATGATAGAGATATATCATGTCAAAGATTATCTAAGTCTCCATATGTTTGTAATGGTTGTAAATCTAGAAGTGGTTGTAGAAAAGAAAGATATACTTATTATGCTAGAAAAGCTGATGATTCATATAAAGAGTTGAAAAGCAACGCTAGAAAAGGAATTAATTTAACTCCGGAAGAAGTTTATACAATTAATGCCACTCTTACTCCTCTCATCAAAAAAGGTCAAACTATAAATCACTTATATATTAATCATCCTGATATCCTAGATTTTTCTAAACCAACTTTTTATAATCATGTTAATAACGGTGTATTCGAATTTGGGCCACTCGATTTTCCTAGAATTGTAAAATATAAGAAAAGAAAAAATTCTAATAAACGAAGAACTAGAAAAGAAAGAGAAATATTAATTAATAGAAAGTACGAAGATTTCATAAAATATACAAATTCTAATCCTGATTCAAACATAATTGAAATGGATACTGTTGTTGGCTTACAAGAAGAATCCGATTGTTTTCTTACCCTTTTATGGAGAAAATCAAAATTTATGATTATATTTAAGCTAGAAAATCAAACTACTGAAGAAGTATCTAGAATATTTAACACCTTACAAGAATCAATTCCATATACCGACTATAAGAAATTATTTCAAGTCATATTAACAGATAATGGCCATGAATTCTTTGATGTTAATAATATTGAATGTATTCAATCTTCTGGTGAATATGTAACTCATTTATTTTTTTGTGATCCACACATGTCTTGTCAAAAAGGCATGATTGAAAAAAATCATGAATTTATTAGATATATATTACCTAAAGGCTCCTCATTTAAGAACATTACTCAAAAAGATTGTAATTTAATTATGAATAACATTAATTCACTTTGTAGAGATTCATTAAATGGCAAATCGCCTTATGAAGCTATGCTATTTCTATGTGATGAAACCATATTAAAAAGCTTAAATTGTTATTTCATTAAACCTGATGAAGTAGTATTGAATGATTCTTTACTTAAATATTAATTTTTCCTTTTGTTTTTTGTTAATATTTAATCATTTATTTTTAAATTATTTGCCAAGGCTACGAAGTGTTTATTTTAACCTTGACTACAATTTATAAAACAAATACAATTACAAAACAAAAAAATAAAAAAGATATTTATAACCATCAATTATAAATATCAATCTTGACAAATAAATTGCCATAACCAATATAATTTATCAATGTAGACAATTGTGCACTTAGTTTTGAAATTTGTACAACATCTACACTTTTTGTCGTGGAATAAAATTCACTTAACACTCAATACTATATCATATTTTCATATATTTTCAATTTATTTTAATTAATTTACTTATTTTTAACTTATAAAAAGTGCATTTTCTTTTGAAAACACACTTTTTGTATCCAATTGCACTTAATTGTGCACTTTAGATTGATTCAACGACTTTATTTTAATTAATACTTTGTAATGTTATTTTAGCATAGCCATTGCCTTTTTTGGCACAGTTTGCTGTTGGGGTTGTCTCGCTACAAGTGGTTGAAACAGTTTTCGTATCCGTTGCCGTTGAGGTCGTACAATTATAACAGTACATAACCTTATCGCTTAACAAAGAATTGCCGATGTAACTGGAACCACCGCCGCCACCACCGGATACAATTAAAATATTTGATTTATTTGATGATAAAGTGGAAAGTAAGCCTGAAACTTTGGCTATATGTGTTGCACCGCCACCACCATGATTACCAGTACCACCACCATTATAACCGCCAACAGTAGTAGTTGTTGTTCCACCAACATTTATATATAATTTGTCACCTTTATTAAGACTAATAGTCCCCGTAGAATAAGCACCATATCCTAAAGTTGATGAGTTACCTTGTGCTCCCCAATGGATTTTTTCTCTTATTTAGTATGGCTTATTTTATATTTTATATAATTATTTTTTATTATTTTTTGCTCTTTTTGATAGTTAAAATAATAGTACTTATTTAACTTTATATAGTAAGGACTATAAGTATTTAAATAAATAATTTTATTATAAGGTATTTCATACATAATTCTTTCTAAAAGAAATTTATTTTGTAAGTATTTATAGTCTTTTAAATAGTTATATATTTTATAGATAAGAAAAGATATAACAAAGATACTATTAATCTTATGATTATAACTATATAAT
>OIYO01001407.1_pt1 | contig 13046 bp, 8 predicted proteins | sample 1588191 | NCBI WGS metagenome assembly OIYO01 (sample SAMN03283275) | human gut metagenome | biome: human-associated habitat; material: feces | host: Homo sapiens | place: Peru | collected 2012 | reverse complement strand
TATCCTGCCATCTTGAATCGTGACCTCTTGACCAAGAATGGTTTCACTTATACGGATTCTAACTGGTCAATGCCTGTCCGCTTGCAGTATCCTGAGTTGGAAGCTCAGTACAACAATGCCAACTACAAGGCTGCAATCGACCGCATGGGTGGTACAGACGATTGGCACAAGCGCCTCTGGTGGGACAAGGCTGATGTAAATCTTCAGCTAGACTTCAATCCTCCATTCGGAAAGGGATATAGCGAGTAGTGTTTAATGTTAAGTGTTAAATGTTAAGTCTTATAGGACAATAGAATAGAATAATTATGAATAAGACAATGAAACAATATAAGGGAAAAGTCTTGAAGGCTATGATGATGCTCTTAGCCGTGGGTTTCGCACTGGCTGGTACATCTACCTTGTCTTCTTGCTCTTCTGACGATGATCCATACTTCACCGTCAGCGAAGATGACGCACCACGTATCTTGAACACCGACTTGGCTGATTCCAAGATAGACCGCAAGACTAATTATAAGTTGGAAATCAAGGTGACTCCTGTTCACTACACCACTGTGACATGGTTGCTCGATGGCACTCAGATTGCCGAAGGTAATACTATCGACCAGACTTTGCCTATAGGTAATCATGAACTGAAGATTGTGGCAACCACCACCAAGGGCAAGAGCACATCCCGCACCTTGAAAGTTACCGTGACTCCTGCTGCCGATGACCCAGCCGTGGGTACCAATGCCAGCGAGCTTTGGGTAGCTCCAGGTGCTGAGACCACTATCCATAATTGCAAGAATCTCGGTACAGTTACTAAAGTAATGGTAGGTGGCAAGGAAGTAGCCTTCGAGGTTCTCGAAGAGGGCACAGCCTTGAAGCTCACAGCTCCTACAGGTTTGGAGAATGGTGACTATGATATCACTTTGGTAGATGGCAATGGCGTACAGTTCCCTTGCGGTACCATCAAGGTAACCACCGAGGCTCGCCCATCTATGGAGAATACCCTCTGGGAAGGTGACTTCTCTGTAACATGGGGTACACCGTTCGATGCCTTGAAGGATACCTTCCTCTCAAAGGTGAAGGCTGGCACCATCCTCCGTGTCTATGTAGATGGAAATGGTCAGGGTACCGCTGCCACAGCTTGGTGGAGCAACATCCTTACTGGTAAGAAGGACCCAGAGCGTGGCGACTTCATGGTGGATGGACCTGCTAAATGGGAGTTTGAACTGACCGACTTGTCTATCCAACTCTTGACAGAACAGGATGGTTTCCTCCTCGTGGGTGACGGTTATACCGTAAAGAAAGTAACTATCGAATAAAATATTAGAAAGAATCCCGTTATTATCATATAACGTCAAATCTTAGAATTTATGAAGAAATTATTATTATCTATTTCAATGTTGGCATTGGCTTATACAGCCAGTGCTAATGTTCCGGTCATCAAGAGCGACCCTAAGATAGAGGCTCAGGTAGAACAAACCCTGAAGAAACTCACCTTGGAGGAAAAGATAGGTCAGATGATGGAATTGGTGACCGACCTCTTTGGTGCAAACGACAAGAACGGTGTGTTCTATATCGACGAGCACAAGACCGATTCTATCCTTTCTCGCTATAAGATTGGCTCTATCCTCAACGCTCCTAACACTTGCGCGCCAACCGCCAAGCAGTGGGAGAAGTATATCTCTCAGATTCAGAAGATTTCGATGAAGCGCATCGGCATCCCTTGCGTCTTCGGTCTTGATCAGAACCACGGTTCTACTTATACACAAGACGGAACCCTCTTCCCGCAGAACATCAATGTAGCTGCCACCTTCAATCGTGAGATTGCTCGCCGTTCGGCTGAGGCTACTGCTTATGAGACTCGTGCCGTGAGCGTGCCTTGGACTTACAGTCCTACCGTTGATCTCGGTCGTGATGCCCGTTGGCCTCGTATTTGGGAAAACTTTGGTGAGGATTGTTATCTCAGTTCAGAAATGGGTAGTTCTATGGTGCTTGGTTTTCAGGGAGAAGATCCTAATCATATTGACCAGTATCATATATCAGCCTGCATGAAACACTTTATGGGCTATGGTGTGCCTTGGACTGGTAAAGATCGTACACCTGCTTATATTTCACCTTTTGATTTACGCGAGAAACATTTCGCTCCATTCCTGGCTGGTTTGCAGGCGGGTGCCTTAACTGTAATGGTAAATTCTGCTTCAGTCAACGGTTTGCCGATGCATGCCAACAAAGAGTTTCTTACTGGCTGGCTGAAGGAACAGACAGGATGGGATGGTGTGTTGGTTACCGACTGGGCAGACATCAACAACCTCTATACTCGCGAGATGGTGGCAAAGGACAAGAAGGATGCACTTCGTATTGCCATCAATGCCGGTATCGACATGATTATGGAACCTTATTCTTGCAATGCTTGTGGCTACCTTATCGAATTGGTAAAAGAAGGCAAGATTCCGATGAGTCGCATCGATGATGCCTGCCGTCGTGTGCTTCGCATGAAGTACCGTCTCGACCTTTTCAAGAACCCAACCCAGAAACTTAAGAATTATCCTAAGTTTGGTGGCGAGGAGTTTGCAAAGCTCGCATTAGAGGGAGCTACCGAGAGTATGGTGCTCTTAAAGAACGAGAAGTTGCAGGATGGCAATCCTGTCTTGCCTCTCGCCAAGGGCAAGAAGATTCTCCTTACGGGTCCTAATGCAAATCAGATGCGCTGCCTGGACGGTGGATGGAGCTATACTTGGCAGGGCCATCGTACCGATGAGTTTGCCGGCAAGTACAACACCATCTATGAGGCTTTCTGCAATCAGTATGGCAAGGAGAATGTGGTTCTTAATCAGGGCGTTACCTATAATGAGACTGGAAAATACTGGGAGGAGAACGAACCTAAGATTCAGGGCGCAGTTGATGCAGCAAAGAATGTTGATGTCATCGTTGCCTGCATCGGTGAGAACTCTTACACAGAGACTCCTGGCAACCTGACCGACCTCTGGCTTTCTGAGAACCAGCGCAATCTTGTGAAGGAACTCGCCAAGACCGGCAAGCCTGTCATCTTGGTATTGAATGAAGGTCGCCCTCGTCTCATCGCCGACATCGAACCATTGGCACAGGGCATCATCGACATCCTTATCCCTGGCAACATGGGTGGCGATGCTTTGGCTAATCTGGTTTCCGGCAAATCAAACTTCAGCGGCAAGATGCCTTATACTTATCCGAAGGAAATCAATTCGCTCGCCAACTACGATTTCAAGAAGAGCGAGGAAGTTGGTACAATGGAAGGTGCTTACGACTACAATGCGAAGATTACTCAGCAGTGGGGCTTCGGACATGGTTTGAGCTACACCTCTTATCAATATAGCAACCTAAATGTTTGCAAGTCTGACTTCAGCCACGGCGACATCATCAAGGTGAGCGTGGATGTTAAGAATACGGGTAAGGTTGCGGGCAAAGAGAGCGTTCTTCTGTTCAGCAGCGACCTTATTGCCAGCATGGTTCCTGATGGCCGACGCCTCCGTGCTTTCGATAAAATAGAGCTTCAGCCGGGCGAAACAAAGACTGTCACCTTCAATTTGAATGCCGATGATCTTGCTTTCGTAGGTTATGATGGCAAGTGGGTGTTGGAAGAAGGCGATTTTAAGTTGATGATAGCAGACCAGACTGTCAATATCCATTGTGATAAAACTTATCAGTGGCAATCGGCTAACCGATAACCCAATCATGTAAATAGTAAAGTGAGTTTATAAAGGAGTGTACCCATTTTGTGGTGCACTCCTTTTGATGATATTTGTAGTCTTGTCTAAGCCATTTATGCCTTATTCAAAGCTTATGTGTTGGCATCTCCTTTCCACAACCCATGCAGGTTGCAATACTCGCGAGCCGATACCTCTTTGGCATCTGTTAGGAAGATTACCTCTGGCTTCTCGCCTGGCTTTAGCTCATGGCGAAGTACATCGGTAGGAGTGAGCAACTCTATCCATTGGATATAATGCTCTGGGAGCATCGGATGCTCTACGCTTCCCACCTTTACACGATAGCCGCCCTCGATAGGTTCTATAACGGGCACATGCTTCTCCTTTGCCGCATCCGTGGTGTTCTCCTTCATCAGTTTCATGGGCTGACCGCAGCAACTGAGCATGGCTCCAGGATTCACTACCTCTACCACGTTGCCACAAACCGTGCAACGGTAGATTTCTCTTGTCTTAGTCATAATCGTTCCTCCGAAAATTTAGAAAATTAAATGATGTCTTTATTCTTTGATGAATGTAAATATACTCATTTTCTGCGAGTTACACAAACTTTAGAGCCTTTTTTTATTCCAAAATAAAGTTAAATCTACACCTTAGACCGAGGGTTGAGTCGATTACAGATGACAATGTGGCGTCAAATTGCTCCATAACCCGAAAATATTTCTCCAAAAGGAGTGTGTTTCTCAAGTTTTATTTCTATCTTTGCTATGTCTATCGTCAGATTCTCTTGTTTGTTTTGCAACACTAAGATAAGTGAAAAATCTGAAATGGCAAAAAATAATTTTTATACTATTATGAACATTTGTATTTTTGTTGGTGCACGTCCCAACTTTATAAAGGTGGCTCCCATTCTTCGTGCAATGGATGCAGCTGGAGTAGACCACAGCCTTGTGTATGCAGGACGTGAAGACGATCCTACACTTGAGGCATCATTGTTTGACGACTTGCAGATGTCGCGCCCTGATGTCTATCTTGGCGTAGACTGCGAGAATCTTAATGAGCTTACAGGACAGGTGATGTCGGCATTCGAGCGCTATTTGCAAGAGAATAAGACAGATACTGTAATTGTAGTAGACGACCTTGCGTCTACAATGGCTGCGGCTATCGTAACCAAGAAGCAGGGCATACGTTTGGCTCATCTTGTGGCTGGCACACGCTCGTTCGATATCAACATGCCTAAGGAGATAAACCGACTCGTGATAGATGGACTGTCTGACCTTCTATTTACAGCAGGTATAGGTGGCAGCAGCGCCGCTACTCGTGAGGGAGCTGAATCATCTAAGATTTATCAGGTGGGCAACATACTGATGGACACATTGCGCTTTAATCATCAACGCTTTGTTCGTCCTGCCGTTATGGACGAGTTGCAGTTGACCGAGAACAACTATATCGTTTTCACCCTAAACCGTAAGGCTCTTATTGCCCAAACCGATGAGTTGCGCTCGCTATTGCTAAGCATGATGTCGCATGCTGGCGACATTCCAGTTGTGGCTCCGTTGCGTAAGTTGGCTGCCGAAGCTGTGCAGAAGATAGTCAACGAAAATCCTTTGCTTTTTAACGGACTACACATAGTCAATCCGCTCGGCTACCTTGAGTTCGGCTATCTCACAGCCCATGCTCTTGGCATTGTTACCGATTCGGGCAACGTGGCTGAAGAGGCAACGTTCAATACCGTGCCTTGCATCACGCTCAATAGCTACACCGAGCATATAGAGACAGTAAAGACAGGCTCTAATGTGCTTGTAGGCGAAGACCCTGTACTGCTTGGCGAGGAAATGACTCGTATGGTAAATGGAGAATGGAAGCATTGCGGCATTCTAGAACGATGGGACGGACGTTCGGCTGAGCGAATCGTGCAGACGTTGGTGGAGTAGAAGAAAAAAGCCCTACTCCCAGCCCCTCCCCCGTAGGGAGGGGAGCGGTATGATTTGAGTATGCTTTTTAAAATATTTGCTTATGAACAACAACAGATCCATTTTGTGCTCTGCGCTGATAGCTTTGAGCATTGTAGTCCTTGGTTTCTGTATCAAGGGCGGTATTGACAATTTTGCCAATAAAGACCGCAAGGTTGCCGTGAAGGGATTGGCAGAGAAGGAGGTTGATGCCGATAAGGTGACGTGGCCTATTGTGTCGAAAGAAATAGGCAATGAGTTGCCCGAGCTTTATACCCGTCTCGGTAACACCCAGTCGAAAATCAAGCATTTTCTTGTTGCCAACGGCATCAAGGCTGAGGAGATAAGCGTTAACGCCCCGAAGGTTATCGACCAGACTGCCGATCAATACAGCGACAACCGTCGCACCTATCGTTACAATATTACGTCGGTCATCACAGTTACATCGCGCAATGTGAAGCTTGTACGTTCTATCATTGCACGCCAGGGCGAATTGCTTAAGGAGGGTGTGGCCATTGTAGATGGCGGTTGGGACAACCCTGTCAAGTACGAGTTTGTCTCGTTCCGCGACATGAAGCCTAAGATGATGGAGGAGGCAATTGCCAATGCTGAGAAGACAGCCGAGCAGTTTGCCAAGAACTCTAAGAGCAATCTCAACAAGATTGTATCGGCCGATCAGGGACAGTTCTCTATCGAAGACCGTGACCAGAACACTCCATATATTAAGAAAGTAAGAGTAGTAACTACAATAGTCTATTCGTTGAAGAATTAATATGCAACCACGACATAGAGACAATTACGAATTTCTCACACAGGCACCTGTATCACGTGTCATCCTCACGATGGCATTGCCTACAATTGTCTCTATGCTTGTGACATGCTTTTATGTTATAGTCGATACCTACTTCGTTGGTCAGCTCAACACACAGTCGACAGCCGCAGTAGGTATCGTCTTTCCCTTGATGTCGCTTATTCAGGCTATAGGCTCTTTTTTCGGACATGGCAGCGGTGCTTATATGTCGCGCGAACTTGGCGCACGTCGCACTGATAAAGCTTCGTCTATGGCCACTACAGGACTGGTCTATGCTTTGCTTATCGGCATCTTGATCGCTGTTGTTGCACTGTTGTTTCTGCGTCCTCTCTCTTTGGTGCTTGGCAGCACCGCCACAAGTCTTCCTTTCACCGAGCAATACATGGCTATCATATTGCTTGGCGCTCCTTTTCAGATAGCCTCATTCACTCTTAACAGTCAGTTGCGTATGCAGGGCAATGCCCGTTATGCAATGTGGGGCATCATCAGCGGAGCTTTGCTCAATGTCGTGCTCGACCCAATATTGATATTCGCTTGCAATCTTGGACTGCGTGGAGCAGCGCTTGCTACCGTCATCGGACAGTTGGTGAGCGTGGCCATATTGCTTGCAATGTGTCATTTTCGTGCTACTGCTGGGGTGCGTCTTCGTCCACGATTCTTCTCTCTGCATTGGCATTATGTGCGTGAGATAGTATATGGTGGTTCGCCTTCGTTGTCGCGACAGGGATTGGCAAGCATTTCTGTTATTCTTCTTAATGTTGCTGCAGCTGGTTATGGCGATGCAGCAGTTGCCGCTATGTCTATAGTCAGTCGTGTCACAATGTTTGTAATGGCAGTCATTGTTGGTCTTGGTCAGGGTTTCCAACCCTTCTGTGGCTATTGTTATGGTGCCGCCCTGTACAACCGTTTACGTCATGGCTTTTGGTTTACTGTGCGTGTAGGCTTCTTCTTTTTGTTGTTCTTTTCAGCAGTATTCTTTTGCTTTGCCGAACAGACCATAGCCGTTTTTCGCGATGACGCTATCGTAATAGCTATTGGCAGCACGGCTCTGCGTTGGCATCTTGCCGTCTATCCGCTCAATGCCTACATTATGGCAGGCAATATGATGCTTCAGACCACGCGTCGTCCCCTACGTGCCAATGTGCTTTCGTCGGCTCGCAAGGGTCTTGTTTTCATTCCTTTTATACTTATTCTTCCACATCTCTTCGGACTTATGGGCATTGCTATGTGTCAGGCGGTGTGCGATGTAGTCACGTTTATCATTGCTATTCCAATAGTGCGTAGTGCATTTCGTGAGATGACATAAAAATTGAATAACGTTGCAATTATGGTAAAATAAGTTTAAAATCGTAAGTATTCAGATTGGAAAACTTGCAAATGTCAAAAATAATCGCTATATTCGCAATATCTTAAAAACTAAAACAGGGTGAAGTCTCACATCTCCAGTATTAATCTAAAACGGCCGACAATGAGACATAGGCTAGAAAGGGAGGATGGCATTATGAGAACAACAAAGAGAGTGTATGATTTTGAATCATTTGAGCTCGACAATATCTACAACGAAGAAGACGATCGTCAGTTTCGTGTGGATCGTATAGATTCATCCATTTGGTATAATTAATCAAGTCGCTCTGATTGATTGACTATGTACAAATCATCTTTAGAACATTTCCCAAAGAGAACGAGTAACCCACACCCCGCAAGCACTCGCCCTCTTTGGGGATTTTTTTCCTAATTCTTAACGCATCTTGCAAACACCCTGTAAGACCTCATCCGGCGGTCGAATTCGTTTTCTGTAACTATCACAGTGTACTTGTTCTGCGGATAGCGTTGTATGATGCCGTTGATTTTCATTGCCAGCGTTTCAGCCATGTTTCCGTCGATGCAGGCAAACAGATGGGCAATATTGAACACAACGAGCCGCGACGGCGGACTTTTCTTGTCTGCTTCATCATCGAGCATCAGACTTTCTACAGCCTCGTCGAGGCTGCTCGTAAATCGTTGCTCAACGTTAGCCCAATACTTTTCGTTATGCTCATGCTCGCAAAGCCTACGCTCGTCAAACAGCCGTTCGCCCATACGTAGCATTTCTTCCGACGTGTCCACACCTACATATTCTATCTTATTCATTTCTGCCGCAAAGCGCTGGGCGAAGGCAATGCCGTAAGTAGCCGGACCGCAACCTATGTCTATCATTACGACTTGCTTGCCACAACTCTCAGCCATCTTCATTATGCTCTGATGCTTTTTGCGCCACACGCACTCGGCTTCCTTCAAGTATTGTGGCATGTAGTATTGGCAATACATACGTACTTGGTCTTTGGCAGAAACTATTACAGCCTTGTCTGCCTGTCGGTTGTATGCAGTCTGAGGAGTGTCAAACTCCAGTCTGCCGTAGTTGATGATTGTCTTTTCGAAATCCTCGCCCAGTTGCAGCAGTCCGTTGCTTGCCGTTGTTTCCTTAAGCTCTTCTACCTTGAATTCGCCTTTGCAATACTCGGTAGGTGGAATGTCGAAGAAGCAGTCCTTCTCCTTCAGATACATCAACAGTTTGTAGAATGTGAAGTTCTCCATCAGAATGTCGGTATTGCCCACCATGAGCAGTTGCAGTCGGGCACGTGTCATGGCTACATTCAGTTTGCGGTCAATCACCATTCCGTCTTCCACGAACACGTTATTGGTGAGGAAGTTGAGCTGATTGTATTGCTGCACAGTGAATCCGTAGATTATGTAGTCGCGCTGACTGCCCTGGTATCTCTCCACCGTGTCGATAGTTATGTTGTGCAGTACGTCGATGCCATGCTGGTCGATGGCGCTGCGCACAGTAGCAATCTGGTTGCGGTAGGGCACGATTACTCCTACGGTCTGGTTCTCGTCAAACCATTCCTTGGTCTGTCTGTAAATCTCGACTACCGTGGCAGCAATCATTTCCGCTTCCACCTGATTGGTCTTCACCGAAGCCGAAGTCCTTGGCTTTGGAGCCGATACAAACGCCACACGTCGCATACTCAGCAGTTGTGCTATTCCGTTGGTAGAATTCGACGGACTATATGGTAACGTCTGATGTTGCAGCGGCACCACTTCAAGGCGGTTGCCGTAGAAGGCATAGTTGGCAAACTCGGCTATAGTCTGGTGCATACGTCCCTGGCGTGTGAGCATGTAGACGTAGCGAGGGCCGTATCCCTCATCGGTCTTGAATTGCGTCAGCAACCGTTCGAATAGCGACCGTCGGCAATCTGTGAGATTGATGTCGTGCAGCAAGGGTTCGTCAACCTTTGACTCCTCTTGCGTCTGTTGCACAACGGCAGGCAACTGCTTGTGGTCGCCTATCAGCACGAAGCGTTCTATGGCGTTTCTGCCTCCCGACTTGGCGCTGAGCAGACCAATCAGATGTGGCTCCAGAATCTGCGACGACTCGTCGATTATTGCCAGATCGAAGTGCTTTATCTTAAAAATGTGGATGTTGGCGTTCAACGCTGCCGTGGTAGCACAGAACACTCGCATTCGGTCTACCACTTCCTTTACCTCCTTGCCAGTTCGGCATTGCTCCACTCGGTGGCTGAGCAGGTGGCCGTGGAAAGCCTCGTCGCAGTTCAGTTCCGAACCTATGCGTATGAAGTCGATGTTGCTCTCCACCAGTTTCGAGCACATTTCGTCCACCGCACGGTTGGTGTACGACAGCAACACTATGTTCGAATGCTCGTCGGTGAGTTCTTCCTTCAGTATGTTGAGTAGTCCGAACGAAGTCTTTCCAGTTCCCGGAGGACCGATAACCAGGAATATGTCGCGCGATTGCTTGGCACGTTCCACAAGGGTGTTGAACCTTCCGTATTCGCCATGCATGTGTATGTGCTGGTCTACGGTAGGCGTGCGTTGGCTCAGTATCAAGTCGCGGCGCTCCTTATTTGCCGACAGAAAACTGTGCAGACCGCTGTACAGAGCGCGTGCTGATGATTCAAACATGTCGTGCTCTATAGCCCAACGAGTGCCTTCGGGCGCATCAAACACCTGCTTGTCGGTCTGCGAATTGCGCAGCACAACCTCGACGCCCTTTGTCGTGATTTCCTTTATCGAAGCGCGGTTTACCATTTGGGCGCAGGCGTTGGGCACGTTGCCCTCATGGTATGGATAGACTATCACGATGTCGCCCTTGCGGAAGTTGGACGTGTCGGCAGTCTGTTCCATGTCAAACCTCAGTCTCAGACTCTCCACCATACCATCGGCAGAGAGTCCGAACTCTTCAATCGTCATTTCTTCATATATATTGCCTGCTGCCCGTTTGTCCTCAAGAGTGTCGAGCCAGATGGCCGCAAATCCACTGTCGTCCTTGGTCTTGTTGCCCACCTTGGCAAGCAGATGCTCACGCTCCACGAACTGAAGGAATCGGAAGTAGTAGGCGCGCTCCAGTTCGGTAGCCTCCTGTATGGGGCGCAGTATGTTCTCCAGTTCGGGTCGTGTCCATTCCTCCCAGAGCCGTCCGGTCGTTCCTTTGCGGTTGAGTTTGTCGGCTGTCAGATTGCGCAGCACATTGATGCCCATGTCGCCCTGCGTAAGATCGGTCCACGTCAGCAGATTGCGCATGCGTATTGCGCGCAGCGTCAGTTCCGGAAGATTGGCAATCGACACCAGTCCCTCGGCATATTTTGAATAGAGCAGCATAAAGTGGCGCAGCTGGTCGGAGTGTTTCTTGAACTCGTAGTTGAACAGCGCACGGTAGAGCGATAACTGTACAAGATGCTTCTCTTGTGGTACAGGTCGGTTGGGGTTGTATTCGGGAGATGTATAAGGCACAAATTCGCCCTTGCCCGACTTCTGCTCTATTATCGTCGTGCGACCGTCCTTTTGGTGAAGCAAGTCGAGACGGCCCTGAATGCCGAGTACGTCGCTGAAGAAGGTAGGCTCCAGTACCACCGCCTTCGGGTCGTACTCGTCCACCTCCTTGGGCAGGTCGTTGCCTATGAGTTTCTGTATGTTCTGTTTCTGTTGGCGTGCGTCCTGGTAGAACTTCTGCACCGTAGCCTGGTCGTTCATGTCGTCGCACGATGTCAGGCTTATGGTGTTGGTCTTGAAGAATTCCATAACGCCCTCGCCGAACGGTACGTTACGGTTGTGTACCGTGTCGTCCAGGAAACGTCCAGCAAGATTACCGAGATGGATGTGCACCGTGTTGGCTTGCAGTTTCAGTCGGTTCACCATGTTCACGTATGGCGACTCGGCGTATGTTTCAAAGCACGACGCAATTGTCGTGATGTCTATCAGATAGTCGGGTTCGTAAATGATGAGTTCGGGCATGCATACATCCTCTTCCATGCGGATGCGCACGAGGTTGAGCTGTGTGTCAACCGACAGAATTTGTTTCAGATAAGTCCAGTCGCCCTTCCCTCCCAGCGTCAGATAACGGTTTTGGTTTCCATAGCAGATCTTAAGTTCCGAAGCGTTCTGTTCTTCTGTGGCGTAAATGTAGTCGTCGTCCCACGATCGTACGATGCAGCGCAGCAGGTTTATGTCGAATTTGCTCCAACGTCCCTTTCGGTCCTTCTTGGGCAGCAGCCTGTTGAGCGACTGCGGTATAGCCGTAACGCCACACACATAGCTCACCAGCAGGGCTGTCGACTTGATGTTGTATGCCAGCGACTGCTCCAGTTCTTCGTTGCTCATGCTGTGCATAGCGTTCAGCTCCTTGCGCGTGTCGTGTATCAGCATGGCCGTTTCGGTAGGTATGTCGTGTTGCTTCGTCAGATAGTCGAGCTTGGCAAACATGCCGATAAAGTTGATGCTGTTGTGGGCAATGCCTTGGTTTACCACGCGTTTGAATATGTCGCGCAGTATGGCGTATTTCTCGCGTATGGTGAAGTCGGCTGTGCACACGTCCTCCAATTGGTCGTAAAACGACATGGCGCAGTCGGCGGTATATGCTATGTTTTCGTTATTGTTGTTATGTTCCATTCCGTTTGCAAAGGTAGTGCAAACCTAAGACAAGTCAAAATCCATAAGTCTGTTTTTCCAAATCTTATAATCTTTCTCCTTAAATCTGTAACACCTTATATAATAAAAAGCAGTAACTTTGCACCTATGGAAAAGAAGATATTACCCGTAATGGGAATGGCATGTGCCGGATGCAGCGCCAATGTAGAGCGCAAGCTTAAGGCTATGGACGGAATAAAGAGTGTGTCGGTGTCGCTGCCGGGACGCACGGCAATGGTAGAATACGACGAGCGTGTGGTAACGCCCGCAGATATGAAACGCGTCATTGACGGTGCCGGCTATCTGCTTATTATCGACGATGATACACGTGTAGACGCGCTGGAACGCAATGCCTACCGACATCTGAAGCGACGTATGATACTGTCGTGGCTGTTGGCGCTGCTCACCATGTCGGTGTCGATGGGGTGGGTGAGTGTAGGCTCGAACGATGCTGCCAACCAGGTGCTTCTCATCATTGCCTTATTAAATATGGTGTATTGCGGACGCCAGTTCTACGCCAATGCTTGGCGTCAGTTCGTATATCGTTCGGCCAATATGGACACGCTTGTGGCGCTGTCTACCCTCATCTCGTTCGGCTTCAGCGTATTTAATACTTTTTGGGGCGAACAGTTTTGGGGCTCGCGTGGCATAACG
>OIYO01001405.1_pt1 | contig 13106 bp, 10 predicted proteins | sample 1588191 | NCBI WGS metagenome assembly OIYO01 (sample SAMN03283275) | human gut metagenome | biome: human-associated habitat; material: feces | host: Homo sapiens | place: Peru | collected 2012 | reverse complement strand
CGGGTCCGGCGGCCAGCCCTTCAGCGCAGTGCTGATGGAAGGGGCAAAAGCCCTCCGGCGTGGGATCGTCCGCGCGCGGAGCCAGCAGCATATGCCCCCATTCGGGATGCAGCATACCGTGCACCAGGCGATCTTCGCAATATAGCCCGCCGCCAATACCCGTGCCTATCGTCAGGTACAGGCAGCTATGCAGACCGCGGGCTGCGCCCAGGCGAACCTCAGCCAACGCGGCGGCGTTTACATCGGTATCGCAGGCAAAGGGCACGTTTAGCGCACGGCTTAGCGTCTGGCATAGGGGATAGCCCTGCCAAGCCAGCTTGGGCGTGTGCAGGATGGCGCCGTACTCGGGCGAATCGGCATGCACCTGCGCCGGGCCGAAGGTGGCCACGCCCAGCGCGCAGATGGCATGCTGGGAGAAAAAGGCGATCATCTCCGGTACGGTTTCATTGGGCGTGCGCGTGGGCAGGGAGTGGGAGTGCAGGATGCGACCATCCGCATCCGCAATGCCCAGCACCATTTTGGTGCCGCCCGCTTCCAGTGCGCCGTATAGCTTTGTATCCATAGTAATCAGGCGGATTAGAACAGCTCGGAGTTCTGATCCAGCAGCTCACGCTGCTGCTGCAGCAATTGCAGCAGCTTATCGCGGTAGGAGCGCGCAGAGGCGCGCAGATCCTCCACCTGCTTGCGCAGAGCGTCGCATTCTGCCGTCAGCGCGGCGGATTGGCCGTTCTGCGCCTGGGCGTTGGCGTTGGCCAGGATGGAGTCAGCCTCACGCTTGGCCTCGGCGATGGTGTCATCGTACATCTTCTGCGCGCGGGCCAGCAGGCGCTGGGCGCTGTCGGAAGCTTCGGCGTTGGCGTCGCGCTGCGGCTGGGGAGCGGGCTGGGCGTACATCTGCGTGCGGGAGGCCTGCGCCAGGCGCGCCTGCAGATTGGAGATTTCCTCCTGCATGACGATCATTTCGTCGCAGATATCATCCAGAAACTCGTCTACCTCTACGGGGTCATAGCCGCGAACCTTGGTCTTAAATTCCTTTTCTTCGATCATGGCGACGGTGATAGGCATGGAAAACGGCTCCTTTCGTGGCTGCAATGATATTCCGTTGATAAGGAAACAGGCCATCTTTGCGGATGGCCGATGATGCTTTTACATGACCGCGCTGTTGTACTCCGCGCCTTCATGATCGGGTACATAGCCCTGAGAGGGCTGCTGCTCCGAAAAAGCGGGCTGCTGAGGCTGCGCGTATACGGGCTGCGGCGGGGCGAAGGGATTAACCGGCTGCTGATAGGCGGCCTGACCATAGGGCATCTGCCCCTGCTGCGGCGCGAAGGGGGATTGGAAAGCGCTCTGCTGCATGCCGGGATTGGCGCGCTGCGGGGCGCGGGATTGTGCGTTCATCTGGGTGGTGGTGCGGTCGGTATACACCTGCATGCCGGCAGGCGCCAGCAGATACACGCCCACGCGGGCGGAAAGCCGCGTCATGGTGCAGCCCAGGGAGAAGCAAGCGCCGTTGAGCGTATCGACATAGCGGCGCACCTCGGCCTGATCGGCAATGCTGTCCATCACCGCGATGACGCAGTCGCCCGTGCGCAGGATGCCGATGGCGTTGCGGCAATCGGCGATGCTGCGGGCGTTGACCACGCAGGCGGAAAGCTGCTTGGCCGGCGCGCCCTGCTGGGGCTGCGCCTGCTGAGGCTGCTGCGCAATGCCAGGGAAGGGCACTACGTTTTCAGCTTCGGGCTGCTGGGGCTGCTGCGCGTGCTGGGCAGAGCGGCGATTGCGCTGCTGGGGCTGATAGCCCTGCTGCAGGGGAGAGGCGGAATAGGCGGGCTGCTGCATCTGCGGCTGGGCAGGCTGCTGATAGGGCTGCGCCTGATACGCAGGCTGCTGATAGGCGTTTTGCTGATAGGCAGGCTGCGCGTAGGGCTGCTGATAGGCAGAAGCCTGATAGGCGCTTTGCTGCGGCTGAGGATCATAGGCCGGCTGCGCATAGGGCTGCGCGCTCTGCTGGGGCGCGGCCTGCTGCTGCGGCTGGGCATAATAGCCCGAATCGCTGGCCGCCGGGGCGGGATTATAGGCCGCTTCCTCCTCGGCGCGGGGGCCGTTGAAGAAAGAATTGTTGGGGCCAAAGAAATTTTTAACGCTGTCCATTAAATTGCGGAAAGCCATGGTTCCTCCTCATACGGCGGCATGCCGCCCGGTTGGCAAATTGCCCGAAATAGCACGAGCATACCCTGCCTATTATACACAAAAGTTGAAGAATATGCAACCTTTCAGGGCGCGGAGAATGTAAATTTCAGACCGTTTTACTTAAAATACCAGCACAACGGAGCCGACGGAGAGAATATTGCTCAGCTGCGGCACGATGTGCGCCTCGTTGGAATCCTGGCTGATGATGGTAACGGGCAGGAAGTAGTTGCCGTCGGGCTGCACGACTACCACGCCCATTTCACCATCCACCGTGGTGATGGCGTTGGCAGGCACGGTCAGGCTGTAAATGCTTTCGGACAGCTGCACGTGACAGGAGCGGATATACAGCACGGGCGATACGTCGCCCACCACGCTGAGGCGCACCAGCAGCTCGCCCTCCGAGCGGGTGACGGATTCCACCGTGGCTGAAACGCGGGTGTTGTCAAAGCTCTCCACCAGCAGCTCGTAGGATGCGCCCACCGTGGGCGTCCAGTTGACATCGTCGCACAGCATCAGCACCGTGTAGCCGCCCTGGCGCACCAGGCGATAGACGGCCACCTCGTTGCGACCCAGCGCTGCGGACTTGGGCAGATTGCCCTTGTACATGCTGCGCACCTCGGCGGGGGTGAAGCTGTCGTAGGTCTGGCTGGAGAGCACGCGCTCGTAGCCGTCGGTATAAAAGCTGATGATGCCCGGATCGGCTGCCACGAAGGGCTTCGTCCAGGTTTCAATGCGCTGAAGCTGCGTCTTTTCATCGTCGTAGAGACGGCTCAGCTTCTGATCGTCGGAATACTTCTGCTTCAGATAATAGGAACGCTCGTTGATGATATCGCTGAGCAGCTCCTCCTGGTTAATCAGGTTGCCGCTTTTGCCCTGCACCAGCGATTGTGTCTCCTGCGCGCGTTCAAGCACGCTGGAATTGAAGCGCTTCAGCTGCGAATCGGCCTCCACGTTGGTTTCGGCCAGCAGGGTCTTTTGGTATTCCTTGATCTGGGTGCGGTAGTTGTTCAGCGTCGTCCACTCGCGGGTGTTAAAGCCCGAGGTGTACACCGTGCACACGTCGCTGCCGCGCGTGACCACCTCGCAGAAGTGCCTGCGCGTGTCCGGCAAGCACAACGACCTCGAAAACGTGGGCCGCACCGCGCGCCACCACACCTTCTTCGAGATGCTGGGCAACTTCTCCTTCCAGGACTACTTTAAGGAAGAGGTCATTCCCTGGGCTTGGGAGTTCCTGACCAGCGATGAGTGGATGGCCATCCCCAAGGACAAGCTGCACATCTCCGTCTACGAAGAGGACGACGAGGCCTATGATATCTGGACCAAGAAGGTCGGCATCGCGCCCGATCACATGGTCCGTCTGGGCAAAGAGGACAACTTCTGGGAGCATGGCTCTGGTCCGTGCGGCCCCTGCTCTGAGATCTACTTCGACCGCGGCCCCGAGTACGGCTGCGGCAAGCCGACCTGCGGCGTTGGCTGTGACTGCGACCGCTATATGGAGATCTGGAACCTCGTGTTCAGCCAGTTCGATGCCGACGGCAAGGGCCACTACGAGCGCCTTGCCCGTCCCAACATCGATACCGGCATGGGTCTGGAGCGTCTGGCATGCGTGATGCAGGGCGTCGGCAACCTGTTCGAGGTCGATACCGTCCAGAGCGTTCTGCACCACGTCGAGCACATCGCGGGCAAGACCTACGGTGCGGATGCAAAGGATGATATCTCCATCCGCGTCATCACCGACCACATCCGCAGCTGCACCTTCATGGTGTCCGACGGCATCCTGCCCTCCAACGAGGGCCGCGGCTACGTCCTGCGTCGTCTGCTCCGCCGTGCGGCCCGTCATGGCCGGATGCTGGGCATCAACCGTCCCTTCCTCGTGGAGCTGGTCGAGACGGTCATCCAGTCCAGCGAGTCTGCTTATCCCGAACTGCGCGAGCATGACGCTTATATCAAGAAGGTCATCGGCACCGAGGAAGCAAACTTTGCCCGCACCATCGATGCCGGCATGAACATCCTGAACAACATGATCGACGGTCTGGAAAAGGCTCACCAGCACCTGCTGAAGGGTCTGGACGTCTTTAAGCTGAACGATACCTTCGGCTTCCCCATCGACCTGACCAAGGAGATCGCAGCCGAGCAGGGCATCGAGATCGACGAGGACGGCTTCCATGCAGAGATGAAGAAGCAGAAGGAGCGCGCCCGTGCCGAGCGTCTGAAGAAGAACATCTCCGGCTGGAGCGAGGACCTGTTCGGTGGCCTGACCGCTGAGCCTACCGTCTTTACCGGCTACGAGACCCTGAATGACACCGGCGTGGTCGTGGCCCTGAGCGACGAAGAGACCCTGACCGATGCCATCGCGACCGATGAACAGGCCAAGGAAGGTGTTCTGGTCGTTCTGGACAAGACCCCGTTCTATGCCGAGATGGGCGGTCAGGTGGCCGACCACGGCATCCTGACCAGCGCCGAGTGCTCTCTGCGCGTGCTGGACGTCAAAAAGACCCCGAAGGGCTACTATGTCCACACCTGCGTGCTGGAAAGCGGCATCGTCAAGGTCGGCGACCATCTGACCGCCAAGGTCGATAAGGAATACCGCATGGCTGTCTGCCGCAACCATACCGCTACCCACCTGCTGCAGGCGGCTCTGCGCGAAGTTCTGGGCGACCACGTCCATCAGGCTGGCTCCTATCAGGACAGCGGGATCACCCACTTCGACTTCACCCACTTCAGCGCCGTCACGCCCGAAGAGCTGGCCCGCGTGGAGAAGATCGTCAATGACCGCATCTTCGACGCAATGAACGTCACCGTCAAGGAGATGCCCATTGAGGAGGCCAAGAAGCTGGGCGCAATGGCTCTGTTCGGCGAGAAGTACGGCAAGGTCGTCCGCGTCGTCGATATCGAGGGCTGGTCCACCGAGTTCTGCGGCGGCACGCACGTCAAGAATACCGCGCAGATCGGCTGCTTCAAGATCGTCAGTGAGTCCTCTGTGGCTGCCGGTATCCGCCGCATCGAGGCTGTCACCGGCAAGAACCTGCTGCTCCGCGCCAACAATCAGGAAAAGATGCTGCACACCGTGGCTGCTTCCCTGAAGGCCAACAATGTGGCCGGTCTGCCCGCTCGTGCCGAGGCTGTCATGGCTGAGAACAAGGCCATGAGCAAGGAGCTGGAGGACATCAAGGCCCGTGTGGCGGCTTCCAAGGTCACCAACCTGTTCGACAACGCTGAGGAAGTGGACGGCGTGAAGATCGCTTCCGCTTACTTCACCGGCGCTTCCGGCGACACCCTGCGCGGCATGTGCGACACCCTGCGCGACAAGGCCGTCAAGCCCGCTGTGGCCGTTCTGGTCGGCAAGGCGGACGATAAGATCACCATGGCGGTCACCGTCACCAAGCTCGCACAGGAAAAGGGCCTGAAGGCTGGCGCTCTGGTCAAGGAGATCGCGGCCATCGCTGGCGGCAAGGGCGGCGGCAAGCCCGACTTTGCAATGGCCGGCCTGAAGGACGAGACCAAGATCGACGAGGCACTGACTGCTGTCAAGGGCATCATCGAAAAGCAGCTGGGCTGATCGCAAAAACCTCTCCGTCAGCGCTTTCGGGCGCTGGCCGGAGTGCTGAAAAAATACCCGAAAGGAGCAATTCCCATGGAAGATTGTCTGTTCTGTAAGATCGCGGCGGGCGAGATCCCCTCGAAAAAACTGTATGAGGACGATCAGGTCGTTGCTTTTTACGACATCAACCCGCAGGCGAAAGTCCATTTTCTGGTGGTCCCCAAGGCCCATATCGCTTCGGCTGCTGCGCTGACCGAAGAGGACGGCGCGCTGCTGGGCCATATCTTCGCGGTCATCGCAAAGCTGGCCAAGGAGACGGGTCTGGAAAACGGCTACCGTGTGATCTCCAATGTCGGCGAAGATGCCGGTCAGACTGTGAAGCATCTGCATTTCCACGTCATGGGCGGCGAAAAGCTGCCGGTCTGAGCGGAAAATAACGGAAATACAAAGAGAAAGGGAATTGTTATGGCAGAAACTTATACCCTGAACGTCGCGGGCCTGACCCGTGAACTGACCATCTGCAAGGTCAACGACCACATGGATATCGCGGCCTTCATCATGCTGGGCGATACCGAGCTGACCGTGGCGGCGGCAACTGAGCTGCTGAAGAAGTGCCCGGATTTCGACATCCTGCTGACCGCAGAAGCCAAGGGCATCCCTCTGGCGCATGAGATGAGCCGTCAGAGCGGCAAGCCATACGTCTGCGCACGCAAGGGCGTCAAGCTCTATATGAAGGAGCCGGTCATCGTGGAGGACCAGTCCATCACGACGGCGGGCAAGCAGAAGCTGGTCATCGACCGCAAGGAGCTGGACAAGATGAACGGCAAGCGCGTGCTGGTCGTGGATGATGTCATCTCCACCGGCGGCTCTCTGAAGGCGCTGGATGCACTGGCCGAGCAGACCAAGTGCACCATCGTGGGTCAGGCCGCTGTTCTGGCCGAGGGCGATGCAGCCGAGCGCAAGGATATCATCTTCCTTGAGCCGCTGCCGCTGTTCCTGCACTAAAATAACATGAGACGGCCGCTCTTCGCCTTTTGTATCTCTGCACTGGGGGTTGAGTTGGTGTGCGCCTTTTTGCCGCAAGCGGGGCTTTTGCTGCCGCTTGCGGCAATTTTTGTTCTTGGGATGATTTTGACTTTCTTATGTCGAAAAACGTCGAGATTCTGCGGGCTTCTCCTCACATTGGGCGCGCTGCTGGGCCTGTTTCTGACATGGCACACCCGCACTGGCTTGGAGCGGCTTCAAGCGCGCTATGACGGCGAAACGGTTACCCTCACCGCCGAAGTGGAGAGCACCCGTTCGTCCTATTATCCGGGTGTCGTGAACGCGGTGCTGCACGTCCGGGAGGTGGACGGCGAAGCGGCCAATTTCCGGGTGGAGTGCGCCTGTCTGCCCAAAAGCGACGCCGGGGAACTGCTCCAAGGCCGCTTCACGCTGGAAACACCCGCAGAAACGGACCAGATCGAGACTTACGCGGACGGCATCGTCCTCAGCGCAGAGCTGTTCGAGGACTTGGAGCATCTGGGACAAAGCCGGTCGTTTCGGGCATGGACGGCGCGGTTGCAAGCAAAATTGAGCCGTTCGCTTCGGCGCGGGATGGCTCCGGACCCGGCGGGCGTGCTGGCCGCGATGGTCACGGGCGACCGCAAGCACCTCTCCACCGACCTGCGCACGGCCTATCGGAGAGCGGGGCTTTCGCATGTGCTGGTCATCAGCGGAATGCATGTGTCCATCCTCTGCGGGGATGTTCTGGGAAACTTGATCTCCAAGTGCAGAAAACAACGCAGCTATGCATCCCGGCGGATCAAAGCGGTGTTCAGCGTAGGAATGTCGATTCTGCTGATCGGTGTGACGGGATTTACACCGTCGGTCCTTCGGGCCGGGGTGGCAGTCTGGGTCAGCGCGGTGGGCGTCTGGGTGTTTGGCGCGCCGGATGCGCTGACTTCACTGGGCATCGCCGGAATTTTGATGACCCTTGGCAACAGCTATGCGGTCTGTGATATCGGGTTCGAGCTGTCGTTTGCGGCGGTGACTGGAACGCTGGCGGGTGTGGAATTGTTCCGCCGCAGCCGCGAGACAATCCAGAGCAAAAAGACAGAAAACCAGCCGGAACGGCGCAAAAAAGCCGCCGACAAACGCGGCGGCTGGGTACTGTGGAAGTTGAAACAGCTTGGGACGAACATCTGGGAAGCACTCTGCATCTCCGGCTGTGCCTGTGCGGCGACCTTCCCGGTGCTGGTCCTGCGCGGGATGAGCACCAGCGTGTATGGGCTGGTGTCCGGCGTCGCGGTGCTCTGGCTCGTGGAGCCGATCTTGCTGCTGGGCTTGAGCGCGGCTGTGCTGGGACTGCTTCCGGCGTTGTCGCCCGCCTACCGGCTCTGCGCATTCGGTGCAGAAATGCTCGTCAATGCGATGGATCGCTGGGCGCTTTGGGTGTCTGGCTGGCCGGGAGCCGAACTTTACTTTGACACAGCCTATGCGGCCATCGTCTGCCTGTTGCTGGCGGGACTGTGTGTGCTGGCGCTCCATTGGAAGGTCTGTCTGCGCGTAGCGCTGCCCGCCATCCTGTTGACAGCGGCGATTGCCATTGGGGCTGGAAACGTCATGGAGCGCGACGTGGTGCGCATCGAACTTGTGGGAAGCAAGATCGCTCCTGCCGTGGTCGTGACACAAAATGAACGTGCTGTCGTGCTCTATCGCGGCGGAAAGACGACCCGCAACGCGGTGGAGCGGGTGTTGGAACGGCGCGGCATCCAGACCATCGAAGTCCTCATCGACCTGCGGATGGACCCGCAGGACCGGTGCACCCTGACCGCCGAACAGCGGGTGGAGGTGGACCGGCTTCGGGCACAGCAGACGGTGCGGTTCCGGCTGGATTTTGTGGAACTGGAAGTGCTTCGGACCAAGACCGGCTGTGCCGCGCGGTTCACGACGATGGGCCATCAATTCCTGACCCTGAGCGGGACCGTGCGCTTTGCCGAGCCGCTGTCGGTGGAATATCTGCTGGCGTCGGCGTCGCGGCCGAACGGGGTGGAGTATCAGAAAATTTTAACGCTGAGCCGCAATTACCGCTGGATGCAGGAACTGCTGGACGACACAAAGTGGTCTGACCAGACAGCTCTTTGGTTCCGGCCTTAGCCTTTCTGGAAAATGAGCCGTTCACCGAGGGCGGGCAACGCGAACCGTACGGCGGGGTCGAGCTGACGCAGGGCGGCCACGAACCGCAGAGGGTCCACGGTGTTGCCCTGCACCATGTCATAATGGGTCGGGATGGTGCAGGCGGCATGGAGCTGGACGGCCAGCTGGGCGGCTTCCTCGGCTTCGAGGTTGCCGATGCAGTTCCGCCGGGTGCGGAAAAAGTCCTGCCCGTTGATGGGGGCCAGCAGAAGGTCCGGGCGGGGAAGGTTTTGGAGCGTCTGGTACAGCTGCTCGGTCAAGTAGGTGTCGCCCAGATGCAGGACCGTCAATCCGCCGAAATCGAGCTGATAGCCCAGCGCCATGCGGGGGTCGGACGGCTCCAAAACGTGTTCCGGATGGGCCGCAGAAAACGCCCGCACCGTCACGCCGTGGAGAGAGACGGTGCTCCCGTCCTGTAACGGTGTGATGCAGTCGGCAGAAAGGCCGTACTCCTGAGCAAGAGGAATGCACCCGGCCGGAAGCAGAAACTGCGTGTCGGGGTGCTGTGCAAGTCCTTTTAAGGTGTCTTTTGCCATGTGGTCCGCGTGGCCGTGGGTGCAGAGCACGAGGTCCGCGTCCAGCGCTTCGGGGGCAAACGGCGGCGCATAGTGGCGGCGGGAGCCGTGCTCGCCCAAAAGGTCGCTCAGAACGGCGTCGATGCAGACGACCGTTTCTTGGTGCTTAAAGATGAACCCGCACTGTCCCACATACCAGACGACGAGCTGTTCCGGCGGCAGATGGGTGGCGGCGATTTGGTCCAAAAGGGCCTGACCACAGCGATACCAGTGTTCCATAGTGTCCTCCTTGTCACGGCAGATCGTTCAAATAAGCTTCCAGCGCATCCTCTTCGGGGGTGCGCTGCGTGCAGGATATCCGCGTATTTCCGGGCTGTTTCAGTGCTGTTTTTCGGGCCCATAGGCTCCTCCTCAGGCTTTGTGGCCGCCGATCTGGGCGTTGCGCTGGCGGATGGCGAGCCGAAGCCGCTGCTCGTTGACTTCTTTGACCCGCTGAACGACCTCGAACAGCCGTTCGCGGCCACAGAAACGCCCTCCTCTCAAAGAATAACAACTTTTTATTTTATTATAACGAATCGGAGCCAACTTTTCAAGGGCCGAGCTTTGGAAAGTGCAAAAAAGAAGCGGAAAATCAAAATCAAAAAAGAACAAAAAGACGGAAATCTTTGTGAAAAATTCTACTTTTGCAAAATCTCTTGTGACAGGCGGGCGGCTGTGGTATCCTGTGAGGAAAGCAAAAAGAGGGGGAATTTGGAAAATGACTCAGTTTCCGCGTTCGGATTTCCGGCTGCATGTCGGCTGGCGGACCATCAAAACGGCGGTCACGGCCATGCTGGTGGCCATCGTGTACTGCCTGATCGGCCGGAATCCTGCCTTTGCGTGCATCGGCGTCATCTTCGGATTGGGCGTTGATATGCAGGATTCTATCAAAAACGGCGGCAACCGTCTGTTCGGGACCCTGATCGGCGGCTTGCTGTCCATCGTGGTGTTCTGGATCTACCTGCACTTGGTCCCGGAGGGCGGCCACACGGTCTATCTGGCGCTTCTGCTGAGCGCGGCCATCGTGGTGCTGATCCTGCTGTGTCAGTATTTCTGGCCGGGCGGGGTCCAGCCGGGAGGTGTCGTGCTCTGCATCGTGCTGTTCAGCACGCCGGTGGAGACGTACGTTTCCTACTCGCTGAACCGCATTTTTGACACGGCGGTGGGCGTCATCGTGGCGCTGCTGGTCAACTATTTCCTGCCGCGGGAGCGGGTCGTGGCCGGATGGGAGCGCTTCAAGGGCCTGTTCCGGAAAAACGCCTGAACCGCAGAAAAACAACCAAAAGAAAGTCCCGGGGCCTTTTCCGGCAGAGGAACGCAGGAAAGGGTCCCGGGAATTGTGCTTTGTTTTCGAAAAAGCCGTTTTGGAGCCGCTTTTGTTTCAAAAGTTTTCCGAAAATATCCACAAAAATCCAACAGAAGCTTGAAGAAAGAAGTCAGTTGTGGTAGACTAAGCCTTGCGCGTCTGGGGCCGGGGCATGTGCGGTGCACGGTCCGGACCGAAAAAGATCAACGTGGATTTGAATAAAGGAGAACATGATCATGAAACTGAATCGTACTTTGGGCGTGGCTCTGGCCGCTGCTGTGCTGGCCCTGTCCATGGCTGGCTGCTCCAGCAATGCATCTTCCACCACGGCTTCTTCTGCCGCTTCCTCCGAGGCTGCTTCTTCTGTGGCCGCTGAGAGCGCTGCTTCCAGCGAGGCTGCTGCCGCCAGCGTCGTCAGCACCGAGTCCATGGAAGTGAACGGCAAGACCTACGATGCCGACTGCTACGGCGAGTTCACCCTGTCCAACGGCGACACCATGACCGTCTGGCAGCTGAAGGGCGCTTACGAGGACCTGAGCGCTCTGGCAATGCAGGGCGTGGCCGAGGAGTTCCCCCTCGAGGCTGAGGAGTGCCAGATCTATGTCGCGGATGTCACCTCCAACGGGGAGACCACCCGCGAGTATCTGCGCACCGACAAGGCTGGCCGCAACGGCACGGTCTCTGTCAAGACCTTCAACCTGCCCGACGCAGAGTAATCGTTCCTGAAACAAGAAAAGCTCCCGGATCAGCTGATCCGGGAGTTTTTTTCATGCAATTATGCGGCGTCGTTGGTCTCAGAGCTGGAACCGAAGAGGGCGTCCAGCACCGTGGAAGCGGCCTGATGGAGCGAAGAAGCCGCCTGTTCCACTTCCTCCTGCGTGGGCAGGGAGAAGGAGGGCGCTTCGGCTTCGCCACCGGATTCGCTTTCAGCGGGGGTCTCGTCGCTGGGCGTTTCGGTGGAAGCGTCCTGTTCGCCATCGGACGGAGTCTCGGGCGTCGTCTCGGCGGGCTGTTCGTCTGCGGGCGTTTCCTCAGGCGTCTCGTCAATGGGTTCGTCCAGAGCAACGCTGTCTGCGGGCGTCTCTGGAACGGAAACGGCGGCATTCGGGTCGGCCGTGGGGGTGTAAACGTCGGTCTTTTCGGGGGTCTGCTGGGTGTCGCTGACCGTGCCCTCGCCGCCCAGAACGGATTCAATGAGCGCCTTGGCCTCGTTGACCGAATTTTCATCCGGTTTCATGACGTAGAGGTTCTGGCCCTTGGCGGAGTAGCACTGGGTGCTCTTGCCGCTGGAACCGGTCACGGAGCAGCTCTCGATGTCCCAGTTGGCAAGGTCGCCGAGCTGCATCCGGACCAGTGCGGAAATTTGCTCCTGCGACAGGCTGGTCACGAAGCAGTCCGACACGGCGTCCATCAGCTTGGAGAAGCTCATCAGGACGGTGGGGGACTTGAGCTTGTTCACCATGGCGTCGATGACCTTCATCTGGTTGATGCCACGCTGGATGTCGCCGGATGCGAAGGCGTGGCGCTCGCGGGCAAAGGCCAGCGCGCTCTTGCCGTCCAGATGGTTCCAGCCCTCGGCGAAGGTGGTGGGGTCATAGTAGCCGGGGCTGCCCACCGAGGTGAACGCCTGATCGGAATAGACATCCACGCCGCCCACGGCATCGATGATGCTGATGAATCCGGCAAAGTTGATGCGGATGTAGTGGTCCACATTGATGCCGTACAGGTTGCCCAGCGTGGCCATGCTGGTCTCCACGCCGTATAGACCAGCATGGGTCAGCTTATCCTTGCTGTCGGTCCCGGCGAGGTCCACATAGTAGTCGCGCGGGGTGTTGATGAGGGCGACCCGCTTGGTGGACGGGTTGACCACGGCGAGGATGTTCACGTCACTGCGGGCGTTTTCAGTCAGCTCGCCGCGGTTGTCCACACCGCTGAGGTAGACGACGAACGGTTCTTTGGTGATCTTGTTGGCTTCCGCGCCCGAGATCAGGCCGGAAGTCACGCTGTCCAGTGCGGCAAGGCCCTGCTGTGCCCAGACACAGCCGACGGCCAGCGCCGCGCACAGAAAGACCGAGAACACGCGGGAAACGGTCCCTGCCGTCTTGTATTCCTGACAGCGCTTGACCAGAAGCCAGAACAGCACCAGCAGCGCCGCGATGATGACAAGATAGAGCATGGGGAGCATCTGGGTGCGGCAGAGCTGCACGAAGGCGGCCACGCTGAGGATGGCTTGCAGCACCAGCAGCACCGGTCCGAGCTTGGACGGCTTTTCTTTATGGCTGCCGGACTTTTTCGGCGGCTGGGGCGGGGGAGCGCTCCGCTTGGGGGGCTTTGCGGG
>OIYO01001403.1_pt1 | contig 13139 bp, 14 predicted proteins | sample 1588191 | NCBI WGS metagenome assembly OIYO01 (sample SAMN03283275) | human gut metagenome | biome: human-associated habitat; material: feces | host: Homo sapiens | place: Peru | collected 2012 | reverse complement strand
GGAATAAATAGTTATTTTAAGGTGAAATATTAGTAGATGATAATTCTAAGTTATCCTCTATTCATTATCTTTAGCCAAAGTCAAAATACATTTCTGCCAATGAGAAAGAACTACACATCTTACATCTAACGAATGTATATATGTTTAACACTTGTACAAGCAACCCTCATCCCAAAATGTAGTATTAAACTTAACTAAGCCTATATTTGAGGTAGATAATATAAAAATATTTATATATTCCCTCTTATGATACTAATTGTAACATAATTTGACAAACATTAAAATAACTTTTACGCAAATCAGTTATAAAATTTCACACGGTATTTTTATGTATTTTGCATAAAAGAATCTTGTTCACTGCTTTATAAACATACTTTTATGCAAATTAAATCTAGGCATTTGAATAGACTTTCTTTGTTTTCTATTGCATAATAATTTTATTAAATATAAGGAGCTATATGCGATGGAAATAAAAAATGTACAAGCAAATAATCTAACAACTGATTATCTAAACTTTTGCCTTTCAAGAAAAAATCTTGATCAGAAAACGATAAAATCATACACTATTGATTTAAGGCAGTATTTTGAATTCACTATGGAATCTGCTATTGAATGGACAAACAAAAAATCCATTGAGCAATACATTGATTTACTGCATTGCAAGTACAAACCTAAGAGTGTTAAACGAAAAATCGCTTCGCTAAAAGCATTTTTTCACTATCTTGAAATTGAGGAACTTATTGATATTAACCCTTTTCATAAGATACAAATCAAGTATAAAGAACCCTTTATTCTCCCAAAAACTATTCCCATAAATAATATTGAGCAAATTATTAGGTTTGCTTATCTACAACTTACCAAAGCTAAAACTGACTATACTAAGAAAGTTGCTCTGCGGAATACACTCATACTTGAGTTACTGTTTGCCACCGGAATGAGGATTTCAGAATTATGCACACTCATAACTGAACAAATTGATTTTAATGATTACATAATCAAAATTTACGGAAAAGGCTCAAAAGAACGCCTGATTCAAATCTGCAATCAAAATGTTCAGACGCTGTTAAAAAAATATAGGGAATCGTTTGAATTTGGAATAGCAAACAACAAATTTTTCTTTATAAACAGACTCGGCAACCGTCTATCTGAACAATCTGTTCGTAATATGATTACCAACTATGCAATCGGTGCAGAAGTACCGCTGCACATTACTCCCCATATGTTTCGACATTCATTTGCAACTTTACTTCTTGAAGAAGATGTTGACATAAGATATATTCAGCAAATGCTGGGTCACAGCTCCATTACCACAACGCAGATTTACACACATACGAGCATTAACAAACAGAAGAATATTCTATCTTCCAAACATCCGAGGAATAAACTTGAAATTGGGATATAATAAAAGCCTTGCGGGATTTTTTAACTCACAAGGCAATCAGAATACTTTATTCACTTTTATCAAAATCATTTTCTATTACATCGGAAATGAGATTTGAAAAATCGACGCCATTTTTTGAAGTAATCACAGGTTTTCCTGTTCTTTCCTCGATATCTTTTCGTGCATTTCCGGCGACTTCTCCGCCCTCTTTTGCAACACTTCTGTTTTCAGAAAAAGATTGAGGATTTTTCTCTTTGGAAATCTCAGTTGTGGTAGCTTCTGCCAACATATTCAGTACCAACTCAAGCGTACTCATATTATCTCTCAAATTTTCCTTTTTAAGTCCTTTGAGATTTTTGTACTGCCGAGTTGTCATTCCTGACCAAGCTTTTGTAATTTCATCAGTCAGAATTGCATATTCTACACCTTGTTTCACGCCGTGAGAATCCCATTCGTCAGTAAGTTCTTTCCTCACCTGTATAGCTTGAAGTCGTTGATTTATCCACTCTCTGCTATATCCTTTTTTCAGATATGTTTCAAGGGCTCTCTCTATGGTAAGTTCGGGGTCTACGGTTTCATCAATTCTCTCTCGACCTACTTCTGCAAGCCACATTTTAAATGGTTCTGCTTTTGGTGACGGAATAGATTGAATTATTCTCAAAAGTTGCTCTGTATTTGCAACATCCGTCTTGTAATTTTTACCATCCTTAGGAGATTGCATTTTCAGTTGTACGATATTTTCGTACAACTGGTTTGCTCCTTCAGCTTTAAGTTTTCGCTTAAGATCGCTCCAGTAACGACGAGGTTCGTTACTGTCAGTCAGAACTGAAATTACATCAACTATGGAAAAATACCATTCTTCTTCCGACTCATTCCACGCAGTACGTATCTTTTTATCTTCAAAAATTTGTATCTTATTTTCTTCGCTCATATATCTTCACCCACTTCTAAGCTGAAAATATTATAGCAGAATAAATTTGTAAATTCAATCTATTAAGCTTTATAGAGATAGGAATTGTTCATAATTAAGGTCGAATATAATCTCTAATTCGTATCCCCGTGATACTTTCACTTCTCTTATGAGCTGACAAGCTATCATTTTCTTCTGTTCCATTGTGGAGTTATCAAACTCATCAGCCCAAGTTCTGAATTGTGAATAATAAAAATCAAGCCTGCCCATCGCATTTTGCTGATTGGCAAGCTTGAACTTTATATCATTTAATTCAGTTTCTTTTTTATGGAGTAAATCGTTTGTATTATCAATAGAAGCTGACAGTATATCGGGAGCGAATCGGCTCTCACCAAGTAAAGAGCGTCCTATTTCGGCGGACAATTCAACCACCTGTCTTTTAAGCTTTTCAATTTCTTTTTCAAGCTTTGTCTGTTTTCTCCTATACTCCGATATTTCTGACTTATAGCGTTTTTCGAGTGCTATATCTTTTGGCGTTGATTTGATTTTGGCGAGGTAATCTCTCAGCGTTGCAAGCACAGCACCGTCAATTCTGTGTGCTGCATAAGCCGATTGGCCTTCACAAGCACCTCTTTTCATCGCTTTATTGGTACAAATATACCGCTGTCTGCGAACTCTGTACTGACTGCCGTATGCTCTATCATATTTATCAATGTAACTTGTTGATACCATCTTTTGACCGCAATGAGCGCAATAGATATTTCCGGAAAGTAATGTACTGCCTTTCGTAGTTCTTGCAATTTGTTTCTTCTCTTCATTTTTGTTAGAACGCTGACTTAATATAAATTGTGCTTGTTCATATACATTTTCATCAATGATGTGAAGTCTTTCTATGTATGGGGATTCAACACCGCCTGATATCATATAACCGCAATATAGTTTATTTTTTAGAATATTTTTGATTTTTTCTACTGCACGATACACCGATCTTTGCACACATTGATAAGTATAGCCTTCTTCAAGTGCTATTTTATCAAAAGTTTTTTCTTCAAAATAATACTTGTTCAGCCTTCGTTTCTGCACCTCGGGTAATTTGCTTATTGCAATATGCAAATTTTCTGTAACCTGAACATTTTCAAAGTATTCTTCTAACGATCATTCACTTGCATCTTTCTTTTTATGCAAAGTATGTTCATATATTTCGGAGTGTTCCAAATGTCTGTCATACTCATCCATTTGGGAAACATCTTCAAGTTCAAATTTGTTAAAGCTTTCAAACACTTCCTGTGATATCTCTATCTTTTGAAATTTATTGTTTGAGTCAATAAAAGAAACATAGTATCTTTCATTTTCCTTATGTAATGTATATGGATTATACTTATCTTTTCTTCTTTTCGGACGTCTGTCCATTAATTTTTTCTCCAGTCAGTCTGATTTTTTATTAGTTCAGACTGATTGGAGGGCTTTTGTTCCTATAAACCATTTATCCCTTCCTACTTTTAACGCAAAAAGGCAAAAAAATAATGCCGACAGGTAATAGCATTAAAGCTATAACTTGTCGACATTAATTAATAAAATATATAGTATTTAATTATATTTAGTTTTATAATAAATGGCTATAATATAATTTTATAAAAGATAAAATATCATATTCATTTTGTCAAATTGTGCAAAGATTTTATATATTTTTCTTACAACATTTTTACTGAACCTTAATTTCTTAAAAGCACAAATTTACAAACTATCACAATAGAACTAATCTAATTATATATCTGTGTTAAAATACCCTTATCCATCATATATACTTCATCGCAAAGGACTTCAATATCATCTTTGTTATGACTGGCAAGAAGAATAGTTTTTCCTTGTTCTTTTAAGCTTAAAAACAGTTTTCGCATATCCTTTACTCCATCATTATCAAGCCCATTCATAGGTTCATCAAGTATTAGAATATCCGGATTTTCCATAATAGCTTGTGCAATACCGAGTCTTTGGCGCATACCGAGAGAATACTTTCCCACATGCTTTTTACTGTCAGGATTTAGTCCTACTAATTTTATTGTATCTTTAATATGTTCGTTGCTAATTTGATTCTTAATCATAGCTAAAAATTTAAGATTTTTGAAACCATTATAATTTGGCAAAAATCCAGGAGTTTCAATAATTACTCCAATATTATCAGGTATATCCATATCCTTTCCTAATATCTTATTATTAATTATTACTGTACCTTTTGTAGGACTGACTAATCCGCATATACATTTAAACAATACAGTTTTACCTGAACCATTTCTTCCTATAATTCCTATAATATTACCTTTCTTAATTTTAATTGTAATATCATTAAGTACTTTAGTTTCTTTAAAAGATTTACATAAATTTGTTATTTCTATTATGGTACTCATAGTTTATCCCTCCTCTATAATTTTTAAATCAGAATGTTTATTTGATAAAACGATTATTACAAAAAGCACAATGATTATCAAACTGTAGAATAATGTTGCAAAATCAAAAGTCGGTAAATTATCTGATTTTGATATACTCAAATAATCAATATTAGACCATGATACCGGAGAAAACCACATCAAATCTACAATATTTCTAGACAGTGGCTCGCACAGTATAAAAAACACTGCCACGAATGTTCCCATAAATCTTGTTTTAGTAATACTGTTTAAAGCATAAATTAGAAGTCCCAAAAACACAGAATTTATTACTGATAAAATAAACGTAAACCACATAGCTTGTAATGGAGTAAAGTACATTGTGATTTTACTGCTTATTATCGCAATAACATTTTCGCTGGGATACCTACTCAGTGTACCAATTGCATCTCCCCATTCAAAAGACCAACTAATATCAAATACAAATGGCAAAATACTAGCTAAAATTATAAACAAGTAATATAAAATTGAAAAGAATATAATATATATTACATTTCCTAATATTACAGCACTACGACCTGCTCTCATAATTATACTAATGTGTGAAGAATTCACAAAAGGTGCATTACAAAACATTAGTACAGGACCAAGTAGTAATATTATTCTCATAAATTTTTGACCATTAAGGAATGGGAATAGCCATGGAGTGACTTCTGCATTTATATTCTCAGCATAACTAAATATATCCTTTTCATATGTAAATACAAAAATTCCTACTACTGCAAAAATAATCCATATCCTATAATCTGTTAGTGATAATCTGATTTTTTGAATACAAACATTTAACCCTTTTCTAATTAAATTCATTATTGATTCTCCTTTGTACCATCACATTAAACAATTTTATAAAAACTAAAATTAACACTATGAAAAACAATAATGAATAAACGAAAGTTATTATTGCATTCCTACCTATTATATTCATACAGTTAGTTATATAATTAATATTTAAAAATTCAGGTAAATAGTCACATAAATTACCGATGAAGTAATAACTTATTAATGGCATTGCCAATGATACAAAATTATTTGGAATAATTGTAGAGAAAAACACTCCAACTATTACCCACACACTTGAAAACAATGAAAAAATAAGCAGTCTAATTATCAAGTAAATAATCGGATATCCATTTACTAAAAAACCATATGGCTCGGATGCAAAATTATTAACTGTTTGATTTGTAGATAAAGGCATAAAAAAAGAAAGTAAAAATGTTAATAATAAAAAACCTATAAAATTTACAGACATTGCCCCTACTGCACTTGAAAGTATTTTAACTTTGCTATATTTTTTTACATTACATCTTGTAATTACTGAATAAATATTTTTATTATTCCAATCCTCGCAAAACACTTCAACAAACGGAACTGATATAATTATCAAAATTAAATTTCTGAATATGCCAATTCCCAATAAATAATCTATTAAGTCAATAATAGAGGTACTGTTTTCAGATGTGTGAGTAAAAATATATAATAAATCTTGATTGAAGCATAAAAGTGATACCGCCACAACAGCTATTGTGCATATTAGTGTTTTTATCGTTAGGAAATTCTTTTTCAAATCATTAATAAACATCCTCATCTTATCACCTTACCTGTAACTGCATCAATGATATAATACTGGGTACTATTAATGGTTGTGTTCCCTTTTTTGCTTTGTTCAGTAACACTTTCATCTGTTTTTACAATCCAAACCGGAGTTAATTCAGCTGTTTCTGCTGTAGAAGTTTTTTTGATTGGAAAATAACATGGTTCTAAACTAACAACAGTTACATCTGCCTTAATATTTTTATATTTATTATTTATTATATTAAATACTGTATCAGTATCAATTATGCTTTTATCTTTTGATAGTGTTTCTTTAATATCATACATACCATATGCACCAAACATTATTAACCCTTTAGAATTTACAACCGCATAAACTTCACCACCATATGAAGGTATTCCGTCTTGAAATATACTTATAAATCTATCACAATGATTTAGACTATTGGTCTGGGAATGAAACACAAATAAATAAGCCTCGTCACTTTTTGAAAATTTATATTTCATATTCATTTCTTTATACTCTTTTTCAGTATTGAGAGATGCACTGCGATTATTCAGAGATTGGCTATCCAAAGAATAAATTTCAGGAGTTTTATTAACCGGAAGATCCAGTTTATTTATTACTTTCATGACTGTTTCTAAAGCATCCTCTTTATCTATTGAGCTAAGCTGTTTACTCTTAAAACAATCAGCCATATCTTCAAATCCCACGGGATAATCCTGTGATGTCAAAAAATAAGACAAATCATCATAATCGGAAGTTGTATACTCAAAAAAATCTCTGAAAATACCAAGATTTTCATTATCCGAGTTAAGAATATATGCAGTATAATCTGAATAGTCTGTATCAGTTTCTTTTGTTATTTCTATATTATTTTTATCCTTTATAAATATTGTTTCTAATTCATTTAAATCAAATTCGACCATTTCAACTTTATAAGTATCAAAACAATCAACTTTTGGATATACAATATCCGCATCAACATTAATAGAACTAAAACTTTTTTTAATATGACTTTCCTTTGCTATATTTGCCGTATCCAATGTGCTGATTTTTGACTCTTGACTATTTTCAGAACTTGGAAAACAACCAGTAAAAATTGTAATTACATATATTACTAATACTATCAGTGAATAAATTTTTTTATTGTTCATATTAGCTATACCTTTCAAGTATTATAAAGCAAATGGTAAAGCTTTAACTTAACCATTTGCTTTATAGTTTAAATAATAATTAAGGACACCATACACCGCTTGCAGTTACATAATACTTATCAGTATCTCCCTGTAATTTATAGTAGGAACCAGCAACACCCTTTCTGGAATAATAACTAATAGTTTTTCTACCGTTGGTTGTGGTTTTTGAATATGGCGTTACTTTTGTGCTACCTTTCCAAACAGAATAATAAAACAGATCACTACTTATTAAATTACTGCTTTTTGTTGTTACATATGCTCTTTGTTCATTATCATCCTTTTTTGATGTTGATGAGAACTGTTTACCGTTATTTGATGTTGTTCTAACCACAAAATCAAATTCTTTATTTGCAGCCGATGCAGTAATACCGCAACACGATACAGCCATCATCGCGCACATTGCCACTGCAGCTGCTTTCTTTATAATGCTCTTCTTGTTTGTTTTTGTCGAATTCATTTATAATTCCTCCATAAATTACCGCATTGCAAGTTACCAAAGATAAGGGCAATGCTTATTATTACCTGTGCAAGCGTAATTGCTATATGTATCTCTGTAATATCAAGAATAATAAACACAATCGCTACACAGGTTTCTACGCTCCATACAATTATCGTTTTCTTCCTGTAAATAATTTTTTCAATTTCATCAAGCGGTTTGTTTTTTGTTCCTATCGGCGAAAGCAATAGGATTACCACACTTGATAAAACCAACAATCCCAAACAAATGAATCTATCAATGGTGATAAATTTCATTATCGAAAGAGCTGCCGAAATTGACATTACAGTAAGAAGATAACACTGTAACGGAGTGTTTGCGTGATAACCGCCGGAATATGACCTTAGTGCCATAAATGAAAGAATCAATACTAAACTTTGATAGATTTTTCCCAGTATTATTCCTAACAACAACATAGTCGCTATGTTTAATAAAGAAGAAAAAACTTGCTCAAATCCATATTGATATATTTCACGGTCATCATCTTTTATTACTTTTTTACAAATCAAATAGTTTGTAATATTGTTTGCAGCCGAACTAATCATTAAAACTTTCTCAGTTTCTTGACAGCTTCAGGCAATTTTGATTGACCAAACCAATATCTGCAAGCGGTATTAGCTGACCGCTTAGCAGAATTATATGCAAGTTTTGCCGCTGCATTTTCAATTACCGTATTTACTTTCTTAATAAAAATGACCTCCCTATCTTTATATTTCTTTCGACTTGCATATATTAGCACAAAGTGCTGAATTAAAACTTAACTTGTAAAAATCTACCTATGTTTTTGTAAAAATTTAAAGTTTTGTGATGTTATTTGTTTCATTTTAGTCTTAAGTATGCTAAAATAACTCTAAAGTAGGTGAGTCAATGAATTTTAAAATTGCTGTTTGTGATGATGAGCAAATCATATGCTCAACTATGTATAATAAATTGCAAAATTTATCAAAATCAAAGTCGGTTATATTTGAGATCGACTGCTTCACTTCCGGCGAAGAGCTTTGTGATGAAATAAAACACACCAATTACGATTTGCTTTTTCTTGACATTGAACTGCCGAAAATGAATGGCGTTACCGTAGGTCAATACATCAGAGAAACGCTTAAGAACGAAAATATACAAATCGCTTATATATCATCCAAACAGGAATACGCAATGGAACTGTTTGAAATGCGCCCCATAAATTTTCTTGTAAAGCCCTTATCTGATGAAAAAATAGAAAGTTTAATTGACAAATTCCTCAAACTCAACAAAATTGATACAGATGTGTTTAAATTTAAAGCGGGCCGCAATTATTATAAAGTATCCCTTTCGGATATTTTGTATTTTTATAGCAGCGGAAGAAAAATTAATATTGTCACGATAAATAAAGAATATGAATTTTATGGCTCGTTGGATAATATTTATAGTGAAGTGAAAAATAAAAAGTTTTTATTTGTACATAAATCATTTCTTGTTAACTTTAAACATATCCGCAAGTATCAATATGAACAGCTTACTATGTCAGACAATAAGATTATTCCTGTCAGTCAAATGCGCAGAAAAGCCGTACGTTCAATGTTTTTTGAATTTGAAGGGAGCGATTTGACTTGACGTCAATTTTAGATACTATTGTATATTTATTCATAAATGCCTTTGACACTTATTTAATGTATTTGTTTATGAGATTATTTTTTAAAAATGAATTTATAAGCAAAAAAGCCGCGGTTTTTGTTTATTCCCTGTACTATGTGGTATCTACACTTGTCTACGCTTTATTTTCATTTGTTTTCCTAAATATGATAAGTTCAATAATAGTAACCTTTATTGTAACCTTGTGCTACAGATCAAAAATTTCTAAAAAAATAATTGTAACATTATTGAACTATGCTACCATGAATATCTGCGAGGGTGTGGTTGCCGCCGCTATAGGATTAGGCGGCGTAGATGTTTTTGAAATTTCCCACTACGGCGACAGTTTTTGCCTTATTGCAGTTGCACTTTTGGACTTTGCAGTTATTAAAATCATTGGTAAATTTCAAAATTTAAACAGCAATGCCCCTATACCGCATACCTTTTCTATAATTGCAATTCTTGTTCCGTGTGTTTCTGTGCTTTTTGAAATTCTATTATTTATGCAGAAAAATGTAAGCGATTTAGTTTATGCTCTTTCGTTAATTTGCGTTGTTTCCCTTAACTTTTTGTTAATATATCTCTACGACTCCATTTCGAAGCTCTTTGATAAAAAAATAGAAACTGAAATGGCAAAGCAGGAAACAAAATATTATCACAAACAAGCTGAGCTTATTCAAAATAATTCTCAGGAAATAAAACAGCTTCGCCACGATATGAAGAATTATACAATAGCTTTGAGCGAGCTTATTAAAAACAATGAAAATGAAAAAGCGCTTAAATACATATCATCGGTTTCCGGCATTTTAGAACCGGCTAAAATCTACTGTAATACAGGCATCTTGTCCATTGACAGCATTGTAAATTATAAATTTACAAGAGCAGAAGAAATAGGTATTTCCGTTGATTCCGAGATAACGATTCCCAATAATTTGAATTTGAACTCTAATGATTTAGTCGCTATACTTGGAAATCTGCTTGATAACGCTATAGAAGCGTCCTCAAAAGCCGAGAATAAATATATTAAATTCCGTACGTCATATGACAGAGGAACGGTTTTAATAGTCCTTACAAACAGCTATAACGGTGAGCTTAACTTTGAGGGCAAATCCTACAAAACCACGAAAGAAGATAATAAGGCAATTCACGGCATAGGATTAAAAAGTATAAAATCCGCAGTAGAAAAATACAACGGAGCAATGAAAGTAACTCATACCGATACTGAATTTTCTGTAAGAATATTACTGTTTAACTAATCTAAACAGCAAACTGCTCTTACCGCCTTTTTCACGGTAGCGTTGGGCAGTGGTGAGCAAACCGGCTTTACGCAAATCTTTAACAGCTCTACGGACTGTGGCAGGCGACAGCTTTATGTCGCCTGCTATTTTGTTTACTGAGGGCCAGCATTCGCCGTTTTTATTAGCTCGGTCGTGGAGGTAGGTATATACGGCAACGGCTCTGTGAGGTAAGTCCATTTGATACAGAAAAGTTAATCTACTCATTGCTGTTATCCCCCTGTGGTGGTCGCTCGGTTCTGACGACTACTTTTCCCTGCTTATTTTTGTTCTGTTCAACGCTTGAATTTTTGGGTTCTTCTGTTGGCTCATATTTCTGTTCAGAATCGATAGTATTTCCACTGTCGGCTTGTTCCGCATTTGGCGAGGTTTTAAGATTTTCATTTTTCTTCTTTTTTTCACCGCTTGCTTCATCAAAATCCGAATCAGTAACAGTCTGTTCAAGATAGTGAGGGCAGTATGTTTGGATTATGTTGTTGAACAACTCCGAACGGTTGGCATAGTGAACTTCACGATTTCCGTTTTCCATGACCTCATACTTTTCTTCAAATTCTATGCCCCATTTAAAGAAAAACTTTAGCTTAACTTTCATCGGATAAAATCCTGTTTTCATCACTACAAACGTTCCTTTTGGAAGTGACTTCAATTCATCGGGAGTCATCAAAGCTCTTTCTATCATCTGCAAGGATTGTGACGGATCGTTTTTGCTTCTGCTGACAGAGCCACTCATAACGGTACGACTGCCAAGTGCTTTTGACAACACTTCTGCACTTGTACTGTTGGGAGCAAATCCGCCGAAGATGGTCAGCTGTGTGTTGTCGATGATAACATCTGCACCCTCTTTGCCGTAATTCTTCTCCAACTGTGCAAAGGATTGTATGATTGGCACTATCTGTAACCGCCTTGAACGGGAGGCAGAGAACATCATCTCGACAGAGTCAATCTTGGGAAGGGTACCGAACTCGTCGCAGAAGAATACGCAGCGATTTTTAAGCGCGCCGCCGTTCTCGTCGGCAACGGACAGAATTTCACGGTAAAGCTGTTGAATAATCAACGAAACCATAAAGAATGTGGTTGGGTTTTCCTCGGGCATCACAATGAATATCGCACACTTTTCATTGCAGAATTTTTCAGCGTCAATCTCTGTATCAAAGCACAAAAGCTGTTCAAGCTCGGAGTCGAGAAAAGCATTCAACCTTGAAAGTGCCGTACTCATAACGCTTGACATACTCTGTTCGGCTGTGTTCAGCGCCGCCCCTGCAAACCATTTTGCTTTGTGGTCGTCTGGAAGATAGTCCATTAAAAGTTGAAACTGATTTTTGCCTTTCTTGTTGGTCGGAGCAAGTAACTCCTGAATGATTTTGAATACCGAAACAATATGCCTTTCTTCGGGTACGCAGAATTCTGAAACAAGTAGAATGGTTGCTGTTAAAAGTCCCTCTGCGGCATCATAAAAGTAAGCGTTCTGTCCAAATGAAGCCGAGTCCATACTGGAAAGAATAATCGTTTTTGAAATGATTTTTGCGTATTTTTCTGCTCTCGCCTTGTAAACAAGCTGTTCGGGTTCAGCTTTGTATAAGTCCATATATTTGTTTACGAGGTGCAGAAGATTGTTACCATGGGAGCGTGTGGGATTACGCAAATCTATGACTGAAATTTTGTAGCCGTAATACTTTTCTGCAATCGTTCCATAGTTGCGAACAATATCGCCCTTAGTGTCGGTTGATAAAAATGACATACCTGTGGCACAGGCATACTCAATGCACGGATAAAGCCAATATGCAGTCTTGCCGACGCCTGCCGCACCAATCATCAGAGCGTGAACATCTCCTGTATCAACCATTGCGGTTGTTCCTTTTCTACTGTTCTTGCAACCGACAACTATTCCTTGTTCAGTTGGTCTGCTTTCAGGATTATTTCTCCACTCGTTAGGCTGAAAATCAATTCGTTTGTATGTTTTTTTGACTTCCTTTTTGGTCGCCCAACGAGCAGTTCCGTGCTGACCTTGTCCGACAGTTTTGTTTTTTATTCGGTTAAGAGAATAGTTATTACCAACTGTTGTAATAATCACAAACAAAGCCAACATTGAACCTGTTACAATTATCAAAGTTACAATACCTGATGGCATATTGGCTCATCTCCTTTTTCTGAAAAAGTTAAATCCTCGTTCCAATCTTTGTAAGTCGGAACGAGGATTTCGTTTTGGATATTCAGTTTGTCGGCTATGCGTTTGTTGGCGGTCTGTCCTGCTTCG
>OIYO01001395.1_pt1 | contig 13215 bp, 18 predicted proteins | sample 1588191 | NCBI WGS metagenome assembly OIYO01 (sample SAMN03283275) | human gut metagenome | biome: human-associated habitat; material: feces | host: Homo sapiens | place: Peru | collected 2012 | reverse complement strand
GAAAGGGCTATGAAGAAAGCATACCTCAACGAACGGGCTATATGTGAACTGAAAAGGTGTTCCAAAGTGGACACTAACACATATCGTTATCTTCTGTTCCGCAGCTTATCTGGGGAGGCTCTCGTGAAGCGTATTCGAAGGGAATATCTCTGTACAATCGCCAGCTCGTATGATGCAACGGACGAAAACCCTAACGGCTGGGAACAGGTCGAGATTCGTGTAAGGGGGTGAAAATAATGTTAAAAAATTACATCCTTATCCGGTATGATGCCGAAGGAAGAGAAATTGAAAGACATGACGAAAGTGGTAGCAACCGGTTTGAATTTTATTCTCTCGCATCCGCAATGAGGTCCATGGAAATTGCTACAAGCATATCTAAGGGTACACAGTGTGCAAAGCTCTATCGTCGCCGTCGTACCGGCGGCTATCGCTGGGTAGCCACTCGTTTCCGTGGTGGGGCGCATCTTACGGCATGGGGTGAATAAAGGGAGGGCAATGCCCTCCCTTTTGTTATTTACCGGTAGCAATCCAGTCAATAGGATAAAATTCACCAGAGGAACCGCTGGAAATCGTAATCTTACATCCAGTAGCCGTTTTGTCGAAGACTTTGATAATACCGTTTGGTGTGGGATTGCCTCCGGTTGTCGAATATGTGACAAGAACCTGCGGAACTGCCGTAAATCCAGCGGATGCATAATCAATGACAGTTTCTTTCCCAGATGCAACTGTTACGGTGGCAGAGCCGCTCATAATTTTCTGCCTTGCGGTACTCTCTTCAAGTTCCAACAATCTTGCGTTAATAGGTGCTTTATCCGTAGGGTAATCGGCTGTACCGTTAATTGCTGAACGATTATTCCAGCTCCAATTATAGGCAGGGTTGATTCTTTGCGTCATCGGCACAGATTCTGCCCATGCACCGATTGTCGCCCACAAATTAGCAAACGATACAGATGCAGATTTAGATCCAATTTGTGCAAGTGCTGCCGATGAATCAGACTGTGCTTTGTTTGCCGCCGTGTTTGCGGCATTTGCCGAAGTCTCGGCTGTTTCCGCCTTTGTGTAGGCTTCCTGTGCATCGGCTTCTACGTTTCCCAACTCGGTGGTTAGCTGTGAAGTTTTGTCATCCACATAAGATACTGTAGCATACTGGTCGCCAGAAGTTCCAGCGACGAATACGAATGTTCGGACACGAATGCTCATGGATGAAGTGGTAGCAGTTCCATCACATAGTGCTTCCACCGCGAATGTAGTATATTTTTGGGGGGTTGTAATTACAGGCTCTGCCAAAAGTGCGAATGAGTTTCCGTCACCCGATGCCGTAGAAGTTGACGTTTCTAGGTTAGCCACCGCGAAATCAAACGGTTCGACTGTAGCAGTTGGGGGTATGCGCGTTCCTTTCGGTGAGCCAGCAGGAATCTGCAACACATACACACCATTTTGTTTTACAAGCCCTCCGGATTGCAAAGCACCCTCAATCGTATTCAGGCGCGATTGAATAGTTCCCTTCGCCAAATCATACGTCCCGCCTGTTCCCGCAATCGAACGGCTGTTTAACTGCTCATTAGTCTGGACTTGCAACAGTTTACTTCCAATCGACTGTGTTGCGCTGTAATTACCCACCGCGCTCCACAAACTATTGAAATTGGGCACATCGCCTTTAACTCCGATGTTTTTTTCTGCGGAATTAACATGGTTACTCAACTGAGAGATTGACGTAGTGTGCGCTGTAATCTGGTTTTGCAATATCTGGTCGTTTGTAATTCGAGCTGTTTTCTCGGCGGCATCCTGCACATCAACATATGTTTTGCTGACTGCGCCACTGTTTTCCAGCGTGTCCACACGTTCGTCCAGATTCTTAACAGAATTTAGCACCCAGTCAAGATTCTGTTCATGGAAATTCGTAAAAGGGAATTGTTCCCAGATTGCCATTAATACCCCTCCGATCAGTAAATCCAAATCAAGAAACGTTTCTGGAAGTCCTTAGCAATTACATCATAAATATTGAACATTGCCACATCGCGCTCCGACTGCAACATTTGTTGTGTTGTCGTAACGCCGATATTGCCATGCACCCGGCTATCGTGGGCAGTTGTGCTTGTGTTAGTCCCTGCGCTGTCGCTGGTGCTGTTGCTTGCGCTTGTTGTTTCGCTTGCGCTGTCATCGGCTGGAGTTGTCAAATTATTGTAGCCGTATACCTGTGTTTTGCCTGAGCCGTTGCTGGATGCGTTGCTGGATGCATTTGTTTTCGTCGTCCCTGTAAAAACATCGGTAGATGTTTCAGTTCTATCATAATTTTCTATTGGGTTGTATTCCGCTTTAAGCGTTTCTGACAGATGCGACCATGTGTATTGGCATATATTACTCCAAGTAGCAATCAGCGACTTAAGCAAAGGCGGGTAGGAATAGAGGACAGGCATTTCTCCGTACTTTGCAATAAGTGTGTTGATAAAATCGGCTGTTGACAGATTATCGGGCAGGTCGATGCCGTCAAAAATCGACTTATCAAAATTATACATCGTCGCCAGCATTACGCCCATCGACAACACCTCCATCAAGCGGGTATCTGCGTTCGCAAGTGATTGTAACGCCGTACGCACTTTTTACATCGGCAATACAATCTTGAATAGTATCATACCATTGCGCTACAATGCTGTCCGTCTCTACGTCATTGCGCTCTGCTTCCGCAGTAATCAACCGTTCTTTTTTATCAACGTTGCAAGTCGGGATGCCCACACGGGTGTCAAACTCCGCTTCAATTTGCCGCATATTGGACAAAATACGGTCAGCGATATAGTTCTGCCCCACGTTTTGGGAAAACGGTTGCCAAGACGGTTTGCCGTCATTGTCGAACAAGTCCTTGTCAACCCAGACGGCCAATTCGCCAGAATTTATCCTGTCCATGAGTGCCTTGCCCGACTGTGCGGCATTTTTGGAAGAAACGGCGAACACATAGGAAAGTTTAGAATTCATGATGTTCATGGCAAGCGATTCGACCGAAGTTGCAAGTAAATCAGCATAATAATTTACAATGTCAAGCGCGCCGTGATAATCACGCTGAAGTCGGAAAAGCACGCAATCCTTGTCAATCTCCAGTTGCATAGGGGGCAAAAGCGGATTCGCAATCTGCACAGTTGTCGGCTGGTAGAATACATTGTACCCAAACAGTGCCCCTGCCTGGGGAATCACACCGAATTTTCGACTGTTAAAAATTGCCACGCTTCCCCATCCGTAAAGACAGCCCAGAAAATAGGTGTCGCTCCATCCGTCTGGAAAAGTCCACTTGAATTGGCTTGTCAACTTTTGGAATAGATAGCGCTGGTAGTATCCGAAAATGGCTGTGTTTTTAGTATGGCAAGTAGACGGGCGAATGGAAGATTCATAGGCATTTATTTGGTTATAATCAAACGGTGGATTGTTCATTATTCTCATTCCCCTCTATAAAGAATCCATTAGTCATATATGAAGCAAGTGCAGCAATTTCCGGCTGTGTAGCCAGAACAGTATCAATATCAGGGTGCATAATTGTTGTAAACCCTGCCAGCGATGACAGCTTGAATTTCTTGCAACATGGCGTGCCTAAATCCTCGTTGTCGTTTGACACGACATGCGAAAACCGCCAGAAAATATGCGGCTGAATGATGTAGCTGGACAAATTGCCGTTATTGCCCTGTACGCTTAATTGCCCGTTTGCAGCATTTGCAGCTGTGCCGATTCCTGCAAAGGTTGTTTCTCCCGATGCTATTCCGGTGACAGCACCTTTGAACGTGTTAGATGTTACGATACTGCCCAGTGCATTCCCAGCCGCTCCTAATGCCGATACAGCCGCATTTCCGCCTAAACCCAGTTGTGCGCCCGATGAAGCCGCTCCGATAACATTCTCAACGTCTGAGATTATGCCACCGATATAGCTAACTTGTGAAAGCTGTATGTCAACGCCAATTTGACATTCGGCATAATATAGCAGATTTTCACCAGATGAAACGGTTATATTGCCGATGCCCGAAACACAGTCAATTCGGATGCCAATGCCGATAGAAGAATTGACTATTTTTGTAGGGTCAAGCTGAATAACTCCAAAAGGAGGATAATAAAGATAATAGTTAGAATAAGGTGCTAATGAAAGCCATCTACCGCGCCCAATTTGCGGATGCCTTGCAAGATTGCTTACAGTTATCGCCTTGGTGATAACCCCACCAGCCGACAGCAAAGAAGCAGTCCCGCCTGTAAATTCCCAGCCGCAAATTGTGATAGTTGATACCGTTCCCGATGTTGGCGGAGCTTCTGGGAACCATCTGCAAGAAACGATATATTGAAAGGGGTTGATAATCGCCCGTTGCAATTCGGCTGAGATCTCAGTGTTTTTGATTCCCATATAAGAAAAATCCGTTAGCAATGCATTTCGCAACCCTGCAAATTGTGAATTGCTCATAACATAATAGGAAATGCCTCCAACTGCGTTAGTTGCGTTATTGACGATGCCCAGCACATAATACCCAGAACTTAGCGTTGGTAGTTTCCATCCTGTGACGTCCGCCCCACCATAGGTAATTTCCGCTGTAACCGGGTAAAGGCTATCTACCACCGATAAATCCCCAGCGCTTGCAGAACGCAGGACATATTGAGTAGTGTTCTTTAGTGTCTCCCAGTATGATGCCAGAACGTCACACGCCAGTGTGTACAGCACGCGATTTTGGGCGAATGTTATATCAGTGACAAAATAATACCGATGGAAATCAGGTATATATGCGTAATTGTAGGAAGACGGCGAAAGAAGCCCCTGCGGAAAAATAAGCGTTATTTGTGGGGCAATTACGCTTGTGCTATCTTTCAGAATGCAATCAGCGAAAAAAGACAATTGCCCTTCTACATCTTTTTGAGTTGGTATTTTCGTTGAATTTATCCGCTTCCTATATGCATAGAATCGCACTTGCATATAATCACCTCCAATTTCTCGCCGCTTTGCAGATAAACCAAATTGGTAATTGCTTTAGATTTACGTCTTTTAATTCGTCATACCAGTATTTCGCCCACTTGATGCGATTCGCGCCTGTTAAATCCCACAATTGCTGACCAGCCTGTTCATATCCGAAAAACCAGCACTGTGTCAGGTCTTCAAGGTCATCTGCTGTTTTGTCAGCATTATAAAAATCCATCTCCAGCGGGAAATTATACGGTGGATTGTATCTGCTCCACTCGGTATCATTTTCCAGTTCCCACATTAGTTTGGCAATCTGTACAGTACCATTGTACCAACACGGCGTGTCAGCGTCATATGCGCCGACATTCCCAAAAACCTCATTAGCCCACGGCGCTATATCTGCCGCTGGTGTCCATTGCACCAAACCAAAACCGTGCGTGTCTGGTATCTGCTGATAGTCACTTGCCGGTGTTGGTGCAAACGGTTGTCCTTTTGCCCTCTCCCATAATCCAGGGTTATATGTTGATTCTGATGCAATATTGCCCAGTATGGCGCAAATTTGAGGAAGTTTCCAGCCGTTAGCAGTCATTCCGATTGCAAATAATTTCGCATTCGTTTCGGATTCTATTGATTTATTTGCATAGTCGAAAAACGCATTCCCGTATATCTGGAAATACCATTCTTCGGGCAATTTGAAAGGCTTGTACAAATGCGGATATTTGGAAGATGAAGGGGCTACAATTGGCAATAGGTTAGAACCGTTTACCCGTAAAGCCATATTGTAGCCCCTCCTCTTATTAGTCCATCAAGATAACGATGCCCTTTTCGGTAAAGTCAATTGCGTGTCGCTCGTTGTACTTCCAGAAAATATTGTAATATTCGCCCTTTGCATTGGGTGGCGTTACTCGCTGACGAGTCAAAATCGGACTGTACCCAAAAGCATCACGGTCACAAATAACGCCGATAATGTTATCTTTAGCGACGTTTTCGGCTGCCGTTGCAATCGTGCCGTCATTGGCAAGGTACTGAGGTTTGATAACGTTAATACTCTGAGGTTTGCTGAAAATCTGCCAATAATTAACATATTCCACATCGCCCGCCAGTTTGAGGAAATTATCGTGGTAGGTGTCCGCAATAGCCATCATGTCCGCCTGATGCATAAACTGACTATTGAGATATACTCTCTGATAGCTCTTGGGCGTGTGCTGAAGGAATACACCGTCAGCGGTGTTAGTCTGATAGGAGCCGGAATACTCTTCCAGCATATCGGACAGCGCCGCCAGCCGTGCGAATGCCCACTGCATAAACGGCTTATAGTTGGAGCTCTGCATGACAGTCGTTGCGGTCAGCTCCTGCCCTGTCGCAGTGTTGTATTCCGTCAGCAGATGGATAACATCTGTGTTCTGTGCAATCTTGCCAGCCATAAAACCAGAAACAGTTGCGCGCGCCGTCTCTTCGTGCGTCTTCTCGATTTTATTAGACATATTGGTCAGCACCATGCTGATGAAGCTTCCGAATTCGTCAGCGGAACGGAACGCAGTGTCCAACTGACTCTCAAAAATAGTCTTTTCGTACTGGTACTGCTGCTGACCGTAAAAATTGAGCTGAAGCGTCTTGGGCTTGCGCACTTGATATTGGTCAACTGAATATCCATTAACTATATCTGTATATGGGTTATCGACCAGGTCGCTAGGGTCATCAATCGTTTTAATTTTCCGTACCCAGTTTCCCCAACGGTCAGCAGGGATGCGCATTCCTGCAAACTTCGCGCTGTATGGACGACTGGAAAAAATAGTCCGCGAAAGAATCTGTGAAATAGCCCCCATCACAGGGTCAGAACCAGACATAAGAGACTTTTGACCCAGTGTCAGCAGTTGCTTAGTGTCAAGTGCCGCCGTGTCCTGCCCAGTCGCATCTTTTAGCACTGCCCTCAGCAGGGTACTAATTTTATCAATTGTCAGCGTGTTAGCCATTGTTAAATACCTCCCTTTGCGGGTCTAATGATTTCGGAAAGCACATCCTCCGCCGTCAACGGCTTGACATCCGGCTGATGGGCGCTTGCAATGTTGCCGCGCTGGACAATTCCTGTCAAGTCAGCAATCTGCTGGAAAACCTTGTCAAACTGCGCTTTGGTGTCATCTGGTGCAGGTGCAGGTGCAGGTGCAGGTGCAGGTGCAGGTGCAGGTGCAGGTGCAGGTGCATAAATAGTCATCAGCTTTCCAATTTGCTCCGCCGTGAACCCGGCTTTTGCCAATGTCAAAATATCAGATACGTTCATTATTTGCGCCTCCGTATTTATTTACCAGTGTTACAAGCTCACCATATAGGTTAGAGTATAGTTCGTTCCTGTCCTGCACTGGAGTTTTGACAACTTCTGCAGCATAGTCAAGGCAATTAGCTTTTGCATGATGCGTCCACCGCTTGCGATTGCTGATTTTATCCATCTGCACACCACCCGTAGTAGAGTGCATAACCTCACCATTGCCAATGTAGATGCCAACATGAGCCGCGTTCACTCCATCGGTATAACGCTTAGGCTCATTACCATCATGTTTGATAGTAAATACCCACTCGCCTACTTCAATATTTTCAAAATTGTCAGACTTATCATGCACCGCATTGCGCCACATATCATTGGAGCCGCGCCAGTCCCGCACAATACGGGCGTATTGTCGCAAGCAGTATTCCACAAATGCTTGGCAATCAAGAGTTGCGTATGGAATACCAATTAGACTATTCCTATCTTCGCTGATTTTTTCAGCCCATTCTGCCGCAATCAATTGTCACCGCCTCCCAACTTGTCAATTAGTTTTTGCATTACAAGCGTGTTATTGTTAATCGCGTCTTTTAACTCTTTTGTTTCGTTCAAGTGGTCTTCGCGCTCACGATTCCAAAAATAGAAAAGTGCGCAAGTACACGCAATGGGGAAACCTACTGTGCTAATCAGCTGTGTTACCATGTTGACATCCACGCTATCACCTCCGTTAATGGTAGGTGCAGGGGGTCTTGTTGTACACCTACAACGTGCGCGCCCTTCCGAGGCTGGTGTTTGCGCCTCCCCTGCACCCATATTTATAATATCATCTGTTTGCGCAAATGTCAATACGTTATTAGCGTACGATGCCAAAATACTGACAAAATATAATTTCGCAACCCGGATTTTCGCAATAAATATTCCTGTCAATGTATTCCATTAGCAAATTACGGTAAAGAGTGCGGAAACGCAAAATGTCATTTTCGCTGGTTGTGTATATCGGGCGTGTCCCTCTCCCGTGAGGGCTGATATAATACTCTTTGCGCGATTTATGCTTGTAGATAGTAATTTCTCCCGCCGTAACTACAGGCTTATATTCGTTGAGATTCGCGCTTTTGGTCTGCAAAACGGGTTTATCAAGATACATATTTTTGAGTGACATATCAATAATACGGTTATCCTTGAGCAAACGATAAAGAGCAGTTTCTGCCTTTTTCTTACTTATCGGACTGTTCCGTAAATTGATAATATACAATCCGCGCTCTTTATCCTTATATTCCTGCACTCCATTTTCAGCCATTTCGTAGGCTATACCTATGATTCCCAAGGATTGGAAAATAGGATTTACAATTGTGTTGGTGTTTGACAGCAATAAACACTGTACAGGCTTTCTTCCTTGCAACTCCCTGTTACGATTGATTGTTTCGTATGCGTTAAAAAATGCATCACCTTCGTTCTTAATTCGCCGTTCATGGGATTCTGGTATAAATTCATCGAATATAATTGTGTCTATATTTTCAGCGCTGAAACCGCGAACGTTTGAAATTCCTGACAGCGCCATCATATAACCATGCGGCGTTTCCGCGCCGTCAATGTAGATTCCCACGGCTTCCTTGCTTAGCTTTACCGTTTCCACTTCTTTTCCCATGTATTTACAGACAGGTACAAGAGGACACATATCACCCATGCTAACTTCAATCTGCGTTTTTGTTCTTCTCATGTATATAAAATTTTCTTTGTTTTCAATCATATCTTTGAGCGCTCCGAACGTTTTACCAGTACCGCGTGCCCCCGTGATAATGGTAAACGGATACCCCTGCGAACGAATATATGGTATATCAATATATCCGTTTTCCATACATAGATTTTTCACAATATACCCTCCTATTAGAAAAGGGGATGCCGTAACATCCCCTTAGCCGTCACTTGAAAACCAATTCGCAAGAATTGTATGCGCGTCCAGACTTGCTCTTGACGGATACAACCTTGAGCGCGAAACCAACATCGTCCATATCACACGCTTTGATGTAATTAACAATATCCCCAAACCGTGCCGCAAATGCTGCCGAATTGGTGATATATGCAGTTCCATCAGCGTCAATTACACCCGTACGCTGTTTGATTTCTGCTCCCTCCGCCGTGTACTCGTTGAGAGACCATGCCTTAACGGTCAGCGTCTTGCCCACCGCCTCGGTCATAGGATGCGCTTCCCGGGAAAGCGTCAGCGCATAGAGTTCGCTTGGGGTGATTCGTTCATTGTTCATGATTCGTACCTCCTTTTTATTGGCTTATCGCCTATATAGATTATAGCAGATTGCTCTGTCTGTGTCAATGGTTATTAGCGTGTTATTAACATCATCAAGCAATGAGTGATACTTTTCGCTGATGCTCACGGTGTATGTTGACGGACGCAAACAAACGTTTCTCGTAACGTGCAAATTGTGTCCATCTATTGTTGTCCAATAATCAGTTTTATCATTATAGATACTTTCAAGCCCTCCAGATTCCCGGAAAATATAACCTGGCTTAAATGCTTGCAGTCCTCCCGATGCCGCCAGCTCATCCGCGCCACCCATCTCCACAATTTCACCTTTCGCATTCCTTGCGCTGTTTTTGCGCACTCCTGCTATTGTTATGCTAATTTTCCCGTTTTCGTCCTCGCTTGCATACTTCTTCGCTCCCCATGTCAAAAAATGGTGATATTGCCCTTCGTACTCCGCAACGCCCATATAGTGCCGTTTTCCTCTTGGGTCATCCGCGAATGCTCCGCTTGCTGTGCTTGCTGACTTGCAACGCTCGTTGTATTTGGAAAAGTCTATTCTTTCATCTGCTATATATTTACAGCTATCAGTATCAGCATACACAAATTTACTTCCAGCGATTTTTATCATTTCCTCTAATTCCCTACGGGCGTATGCTGTCACCCACACCCCCCATTGATATGGCAATAGCGACTTTTTAATATTCTTTGCTACATCAACCTCTACTTGCTTATATTCACCAGCGTCAAATATTATATCATCCTTTCCCGGGTCAGTAGCGCACATTCCGTATAAAGAGTTTAGCAGATTCTTGCTTTTTATATAGTCGTATTCTTCACCGTCAACGCCCTTCAACTTTGTTTTAGCTGTATAGTATTTTCTGACAAGTTCCCTATATTCTTTTGGCAGATAGTCCTTATCTGCCGTGTAAATATCATAAAAATCAATATCCCCTGTGTACTCATCCAATATTATCTCTATATCAACGTCAGTAACCTCTATAACAAGCATATCCGCACTTAATACTCGCCCGTTATCTTCAACTGCATTTTCTAAATATGTGCATTTGGAAACAGGTATATATGGCGCTCCCCATTGTTTGTTACGCAACTCCGCCCCCGTTATTGCCATTGTACACAGGATTGCAAGCCCTACACGCATAGCCCTTTTGATTGTTGCATAACCGTCAGGCACTTTCCGAAATGGCTTCGTTGGATATTTTTGGTTTAACATCACATCCGGATAACTGCTTGAGCGGTCAAATGATTGCACATTTTTCAATATTTTGCCGACATAAAACCTATTAGCATGAGTGTTACCGCCGCGAAACGCAAGACGCAACTTGTGATATTCATCAACTGTTGGCTTAAGATAGCCAATTGCAACATTTGCCAGCGCCCTCCGTGTATCTCTCCGCACATACCCGGTTGACGTTCTCGGCATGGTGTACACTGTATCGCCGTCTTTTCTCAGCTTTTTTACAGTCGCCTCTAATAGTCCGATAACATCATTTTGGCAATACTCTATTTCGTCCGATGCCATCTCAGTCCATGAGTAGCGCTTTTTGTTGTAATCATAATCAGCACCGCTTTTCTTAAGATGCTCTATACCCATGTCACGCAAAAACATATTAAGCGCTTTATTCGTCCAAATATAACTGCAACGGTATTCGATGCACCCACATGACGCGGTTAAAATCTTACGCTCCTTAAGGCAAAACACGTCTTGCATTTCATATAACCCTGCTAAAAACTGAAACTCATACGACAAATTGTGCACCATGCAAACAATCTTGACAAGCCCCAGACGCTTGTTTATCGCCTCCTGTAATCTCGTCCATTCCTCCCACGTCCTGCCGTATGTAATAAAATACTCGCCGTCTACATATAGCCCACATTGCCATATATACATAACAGCATTATCATCGTCAATCCTTGTTGTCTCAATATCAAACGCAAGAATGCCGTTTGCATACAACTTCTTACAACGCTCACTGTTAGGCGTTAATGCCGTCAGATTTTCAATGCCATCATATACACTACGCACTATTTATCGTCTCCTAATAATATCGGCGGGAACAAAAGCACCCGCCCTTAATCGCTCACGCGCCTTATTCCCTGCCGCCTCTGCTTGCTGTTCCCAATATTGCCAGCGCTTAAGCAGTGATGCAATATCCTGCTTTCTAAATTCCTTCGCTTTCTCAGATTCGCCATAAAGATTGGCTATATAATCCTGCAATGCCTTATAATACCATGCTTCCTTATTCGCCGCCTTGTAAATGCCAAAAAATTTCCTAAACTTCTTAAAATCGTCGTAAGAAAAACCGCTATCATCAAACCAGCCTTTTTTCATTAGTCCCTCATACTCTTTATTATATTCCTCTGTCTGCCTCTGTATAACCTCCCTTGCACTTCCGGTCTTAGTAATTTCTTTCCACATCTCTCTAATCTGCTTCACACCTTCCTGAACGCTCCCAATTGTCGAGGGCTTATCCCAATAGCCGCGCTCGTACTTCTCGACCGCCAAATGCTCCGCCCCTCCCTTTATAGCCGCTTTATAACGCTTTTCCATCAAGTCAGTTAGTCCCTTTATTTCCTTCTTGACATCCGCCAGCGTAATCCCAGCGGATGCTATACCCTTCTCATATACAGTTGCCGGTAATGCTCTGCTTGCTACACTTGTTATCTGTGCAAACTGTTTATTCCATCTTGCCATGCTTGTCATCTCCCTTCAAGCGGTTAGTGCGTTTTAGTTCCGCGTAACAAGCGCCAACACAGCGCCGAACAGTTTCTGAAAAAGTCCAGCCAGAACTATTCATAATTTCCTTAGCCTGTTTCGTTTCTTCCTCCGTTACCGTGATGCTTGTAATTTTTACGTTTCGCATAAGTTCCCCTTTCTCCCCGTCAAGCCGTTAGGACAGCTATCTTTTTGTCATTCGCCCCACGCGAACAGCTTCATTTGCCCGATGCAAGTCCCAACCCACCGCATTCCACCGCTACGGCGATAACGGTAAATCTTCACAATATCTGCTCCGCCTTTTGTGGCGTAATACTTGGCAATTGCTACGGCATCTTCGCGATTTGATGCGTATGCCGATGATTCTATATTTTTGTAATAAATATTAATCCTGTACATTGCCGCCCCTCCGATATACACGAACCTGTTCGATGCTTTGAAAAGGTTCTGAAATGCTCCTACTCATAAACTCGGCTTTTGTGATTCTGTTCGCTATGTTTCCTTCGTAACACTGCCAGTAATAGCTTTTCGCCGTGAACGTGTATCCTCTCAAGTTTAAGTCCTCCAGTTGCTTGTCAGTCAATCTTGCTTGCTTCACTGTTGCAACCCCCATCCTACAAGCAAAATAGCCAGCACCAATGTGACCAATTCACACATTCTTTTCACGTTCCTTTCTACGCTTTTCAATAATTTCACTAGTGACAACCCTTGCAATAGCCATGAGACATTCACGCTCATCAGACGTGTATCCCTTATAACTACGGTGCGCAAGTTCGCAAATGTCAGTAAGCGTTTTCGCTCGGAGATACTGCACCGCCAAGAATCTGAAATCAGTCATCTAACATGATCCTCCATTCGTGCCGCCCTTAACGATTCAATAAACATATCATAAAGTAAATTCTCTGTTTCAACTGTGGTTAATTTACCTTCCTTATAGTCATAAAGAACAGCCGAAACCACTTCTTCTATTTGCTTAGAAGGGACATGACTATACATCTTGTGCAACCTTTTACACCATACTTCCATTTGTTCCGACATGATATGTT
>OIYO01001385.1_pt1 | contig 13327 bp, 10 predicted proteins | sample 1588191 | NCBI WGS metagenome assembly OIYO01 (sample SAMN03283275) | human gut metagenome | biome: human-associated habitat; material: feces | host: Homo sapiens | place: Peru | collected 2012 | reverse complement strand
ATGGAAGATCCGTTCCTTCTGATCCTGGACGAGCCCATGAACGGCCTCGACAACCAGGGCGTGCAGGAGATGCGGCAGCTGTTTTTGAAACTGAAAGACGAAGGAAAAACCATCCTTCTGGCCAGCCATAACCGGGAAGACATCGCAGCCTTGTGCGATACAACGGTGGAGATTGACAGAGGGAAGATTGTAGAATAGCGGAAGAAGATAAAGCAAAAAAATCGCCTGCCATGCATAAAGTGTGGACAGGCGATTTTCTTTGCCAGGCGATAATTTGAGAAATGCGCAGAACGTGTTTCTCATAGTTCGGAAAGGAGTTTTTATTTCCTGAAAAACGGAAAATGTGCAGAAATGCTAAAAAGTCGCTCTGAAAATGTGCAAAAAGGGAGAAAAGTCGCTCATTTTTTGTGAATCCAGTTGTTTTCCAGTGAATGAGAGGATATAATAAAAATACAGAGAAGACGAAAATCTGGAAAAGGAGGAAAAGATGGTTTATTTAAAACGAAAAATTGATGCATTTCTGACAGAATGGAAAAACAATCCAGACAGAAAACCATTGATTGTAAAGGGCCCGCGCCAGGTTGGAAAAACAGAATCGATTCAGCGGTTTGGAAGCAGGAATTATCAGAGTGTGATTTATATTAATTTTGTAGAAGAACCGAAATACAAGATGATTACGACAGATGGATATAAAGCGGAAAATATTGTAAAAAACATTTCACGAATGGATCCGTCGAAACGGTTTCTGGAAGGAAACACATTAATTTTTTTTGATGAACTGCAGGAATTTCCCGATATTGCCACAGCACTGAAATTTTTTAAGATAGACGGCAGGTTCGATGTGATCTGCAGTGGATCGATGCTGGGAATCAATTATCGGAAAATTGAAAGCAACAGCGTAGGATATAAATCGGATTATGAAATGTTTTCTATGGATTTTGAAGAATTTTTATGGGCAAAAGGTTACGATGACGATTTTGTGGAAGAGATGCTGGAACACATGCAAAATCTGACTCCGTTTAATGAGGTGGAAATGGCAGTATGCAGCGAACTTTTTCTTGATTACTGCATTTTGGGCGGAATGCCGGCTGTGGTGCGGGAGTTTATAGAAAAAGGAAATTTTGAGGGATCGCTGGAGGTACAGAGACAGCTGATTGCCGATTATAAAGAAGATATTCGTAAGTACGCAGAAGGAATGGATCAAACCAGAATATTGAATGTGTTCAATCATATTCCGGTTCAGCTTGCCAAAGATAATAAAAAATTTCAGATTTCCAAAGTGGCATCCGGAGCGCGTTTCCGCGATTACCGGGGCTGCATCGAATGGCTGAATGATGCGGGAATGGTCAATATTTGTTACTGCATGAATTTTCCGGAACTGCCGCTGAAAGGAAATTATGATGAGAAAAAATATAAACTCTATTTTGCAGACAGCGGCTTACTTGTTGCAATGCTTGATGAAGAAGCACAGGAAGATTTGAGGAGCAACAAAAATCTTGGGGTTTATAAAGGGGCACTTTATGAGAATGTTGTCGGAGAAGCACTGGTCAAAGCAGGATATGGGCTTTATTACTACAAACGGGATGATTCTTCACTGGAACAGGATTTTTTTGTGAGAACAGCAGATGAATTGATTCCAGTCGAAGTAAAAGCAAAAAATGGAATGGCAAAGTCGATGCGGACGTTGATCAGCGGTAAAAAATATGCGGATATTCACTGCGGCATCAAGTTTACGGGAAGTAATATTGGGTATGGTGAGGATATTTATACCTTTCCATATTTTTGCGCCTTTCTGTTAAAGAGATATTTAGCAGGATTCCATAGATGAGAAAAGTGAGCTAAGATAAGCAGGAGTATTAAGAAAGTGAGGACAAAAAACATGGCAGACAGACACACAACAGAAAAATTGCTGGAGGGCGAGCGCCTTTCCGGAAAGGTGACATTATTTGCGAAAGTAACGATTTTACCAGGAGATGAGCTTCCGTATCATGAGCATCATGGGGAGACGGAAACGTATCATATTCTCTCCGGTGCGGGTATGTATCAGGATAACGACAAAATCTACCCGGTGCAGGCGGGCATGACGACGTTCTGCGAGGACGGCAGCGGCCATGCGATTTCCTGCGCAGGGGAAGAACCGCTCGTGTTTCTGGCGATGATTCAGAAAAAAGCAGAATAAGCAGGTACGGATATGAGCAGAAAGAAAAAGCCCAGAATGGAGTTCCGCTATTACGAGGTGCCGGAAAAAAGCCCGGTGCTGGCACTTCAGGGCGAAAAATGGGTACAGAATTACGGGTATCAGATCGATTATCTGCATTTTCATAATCTGATGGAAATTGGTTTCTGCTATTACGGAGAGGGAACGATCGTTTTGGAAGAAAAAGAAATACCGTACGACGGGGGAGCATTTACGGTAGTACCAAAGAATTTTCCGCATACCACGAATTCGAAGGAAAACAGCCTGTGCTCCTGGGCATGGCTGTTTATTGATGTGGAGGGCTTTATCATGGCGCTGTACAAGGATAATCCGCGTATGGCACAGAAGCTGATTTCACGCATTAACCAGAGGGCTCATTTCTCAAAAAAGGAAGACAGGCCTGCGGTAGCGGAGCTGATCAAGCTGATTCTCAAATGTATGGAGGAAAAAGAAGAATTTTATCTGGAAGAAGTGAAAGGACTGACACGGGCACTCCTGATGCAGATTGCCAGGTGGAATGAGAAAGACGAGGAGCAGGAAAGAAACTCCATCGTGGATGATGCGAGCGTTACCTTAATTCTGCCTGCCCTGGATTATATCGGGGAAAATTTTCAGGAGAGTATCCGGATTGAGGAGCTTGCAGAGGTATGCCATATCAGTGAGACACACCTGCGCCGCATTTTTCAGGAATCGATGCGGATGCCGCCGGTGGAGTATATCAACTGGGTCCGGATCCGGGCGGCGTGCAAAGAGCTGCGAAAGACAAATGCCTCCGTAAATGACATTGCACTGCACTGCGGATTCACCACAATGTCTACATTTAACCGTAATTTTCGAAAGATTCTCGGCGTTTCTCCGCAGCAGTGGCGGAGCGCACCGGAACACTATGAACGGAATTTGTTGAAATTTGACATAAAAACGCAGGAGGGATGGTAATATCCGTTGAAATACCGATAGATGGTTGAGAATGCACAGGAAAGAGTCGAATATGCGCACAAGTGACGGAAAAATGTTGTTATAATTTGTACATGTTGAGGGGATAAAAACCTGAAAAGTGTACAAAACAACCAAAAGGATTTCTGCGCGAAAGATGCAGAAGTTCTGGTTGTAAAATAACATCTTAAGGAGGATGTGCAATATGAAAAGAAAAATTGTATCAATCGTAATGGCATCAGCAATGGTATTTGGACTGGCAGCATGCGGTTCCAGCGGCGGAACAACAACAAGCTCCAGCAACGGCGGAAGCGATGCATCAGCAGCAAGTGATACCAGTGCAAAATCAGAGAGCAGCGACGTAGTAGAGGGCGGCTCTGATGATGACAACACCTTAACCGTATGGACCTGGGACCCGAACTTCAACGTTTACGCGATCAAGAAAGCAGCTGAAATTTATGCACAGGATCACGAAGGATTCAAAGTAGAAGTCAGCGAAGTACAGTCCGACGACATTGAAACCCGTCTGACCACAGCAGTTTCCGCAGGAGACTTAAGCACTCTGCCGGATATCTTCCTGATGCAGGATAACTCCTTCCAGAAATATGCAACCAACTATCCGGACATCTTCACCGATCTGACCGATTCCGGAATTGATTTTGGCGAATTCTCATCCGCAAAAGTTGCTTACTCCACTCTGGATGGAAAGAACTACGGAATTCCGTTCGACAATGGTGCCGTTATCGAGTGCCTGCGTACCGATATGCTGGAGCAGGCAGGCTTCACCGTAGATGATTTCACAGATATCACCTGGAATGACTTTATGGAGAAAGCAAAAGTTGTCAAAGAGAAAACAGGCCAGCCGATCCTGACATCTCAGGCCGGATCTCCAGACCTTGTAATGGAAATGCTGCAGTCCTGCGGTGAGTCCCTCTTCAATGAAGATGGATCTGTCAACATCGCAGACAACAAAGCACTGAAACCAATCCTTGAGATCTACAGCCAGATGGTTGCAGACGGCACTCTTGTAGAGGTTACTGACTGGGATCAGTACATCGCATCCATCAACAACGGAACCACAGCAGGCGTTATCAACGGATGCTGGATCATGGCTTCCATCACAGCAAATGAAGATCAGTCCGGTAAATGGGCAATCACCAATATGCCGAAACTGGACGGCGTTGACGGAGCAACCAACTACTCCAACAACGGTGGTTCTTCCTGGGCAATTTCTTCCAACTGCAAAAAACAGGATCTTGCCATTGACTTTATGAAATCTACCTTCGCAGGCAGCACCGCTCTTTACGATGACATCATCGCAAAAGGCGCTCTGGCAACGTGGGCACCGGCAGGAGATTCCGAAGCATACGCACAGCCAGTTGCATTCTTCAGCGATGACCCGGTTTACGCAAAGATCGTTGATTTCGCAACCAAGACTCCATCCAACATCACCGGAGCATTCTACTACGATGCACGTGATGCTGTCGGAACCGCACTTTCCAATATCATCCAGACAGGAGCAGATATGGACAGCGAAATTCAGACCGCACAGGAAACTGTAGAGTTCAACATGGGTGGCTGATCAGATCCCCATACATAAAAAAGTAGGACGATAAGAAACGGGTCTGCTTCCTGGACAGACAGAAGCAGGCCCGTTCTGTATCTATGAGGTGTGTGTTTGAAAAATGATTTCTGCAGGATAACATGAAGTGTTGTCTGCAAAAAGATTTTTTCAAACACATGCCGGAGTAAAAAGAAAGGAAGATTCCATGAGCAGTCAGAAGAAAAAAGGAATGAACTTGGAAAGAAAACAGAATCTTACCGGATGGGTTTTCCTGATGCCGGCAACGATCCTGATCGCATGGATGAGCTTTTATCCGATGATTCAGGCGTTCATCCTGTCTTTGCAGACAGGTATGGGCATCAACCTGAAATTTAACGGATTTGCAAACTATGCCCGTATTTTAAAAGACCCGACCTTTAAACAGACCTTAAGCAACACCTTCTTATACCTGATTATCCAGGTGCCGATCATGCTGATTCTCGGCCTGATGTTTGCATCGATGCTGAATAACAAAGATCTGCGTTTCAAGGGACTGTTCCGTACCTGCATTTTCCTGCCGTGCGCAACATCTCTCGTATCTTACGCGATGATTTTCCGTTCCCTGTTTGCAAACGATGGTTTCATCAATACCGTTCTCCGCGGCCTCGGCATGAGTCCGATCATGTGGTTCTCCAATGCGTGGACAGCGCGTGCTGTTATCATCATCGCATTGATCTGGAGATGGACGGGATACAATATGGTATTCTATCTCTCCGGTATGCAGAACATTGAATATTCAATCTACGAAGCAGCAAAAATCGACGGCGCAAGCCCGCTGCAGACCTTCTTCAAGATCACGATTCCGCTGTTAAAACCGATGATTCTGCTGACCACAATTACTTCTACCAATGGTACACTGCAGCTGTTCGATGAGTCCCTGAACCTGACAAACGGAGGTCCTGGAAAAGCAACCATGACCATGTCTCATTACATTTACAACATGTCCTTTGTACAGAGTCCAAACTTTGGTTATGCGGCAGCAATGTCCATCCTGATCCTGATTATGGTTGCCATTCTGGCCCTGATTCAGATGAAAGTAGGTGACGAGCGATAATGGGAAAAGCAAAGAAATTTTTCATGTATCTGATTTTAAGCATAGCATCGATCCTTTCCGTTTTTCCGCTGTACTATATGTTCTGCGCGTCTACAAACAGAAGTATTGATGTCATTGCCGGAAAACTGATTCCGGGTACGTATCTGATGGATAACTTTAAATCGCTGATTGCGCAGCAGAACCTGCGCCTTGCACTGTGGAACTCCTTCCGAAATGCGACGGTGCTGACCGTTCTTTGTCTTCTGGTCTGCTCGATCGCCGGTTATGGATTTGAGATCTATCATGATAAAGCAAAAGATGCGATCTTCACCGTACTTCTGACTGCGATGATGATTCCTTTCGCAGCAATCATGATCCCAATGTTCCGCATGTTTTCTCAGTTGAAAATGGTCAACACGATGGCAGCTTTCATGCTTCCTTCGATTTCAACACCGTTTATGATCATGATGTTCCGCCAGGCTTCCCGTTCCTTCCCGCACGATATCATCGAAGCGGCAAGGCTGGATGGCTTAAGCGAGACAGGAATTTTCTTCCGCATGTATATGCCGACCATGAAATCGACGTATGCGGCAGCAACAATCATCACCTTTATGAACGCATGGAACAACTACCTGTGGCCGAAGGTTATCTTACAGAACAATGAATCCATCACCATGCCGATGCTGGTAGCGAACCTGCTCGGCGGCTACACTGTAGATTACGGTGTGCTGATGCTCGGCGTATTTATCTGTACGATCCCGACAGCAATCATTTTCTTCTGCTTCCAGAAGAGCTTCACAGAAGGTATCACAGGTGCCGTAAAATAAGAAAAAGAATCGAACAGAAAAGGTGGATATTTGGATGAATATCCACCTTTTTTTCAAAAGATCAAAAAGAACAAAATTCCAGAAGGAGGAAAATAAAAATGAGTGTATTTCAGTATGAAAAAGTGAAGGACCCAACGTATTATGGAGAAAACCGGGTGCCGGCGCATTCCGACCACAGATATTATGGATCGGTGGAAGAAATGGAGCAGCATATGGAAAACTTCCGTCACAGTCTGAACGGACTGTGGAAATTCCACTACGCAAAGAACTACGAGAGCACGATTCCGGGATTTGAGACACCGGAGTATGACTGCACAAAATGGGATGATATCCGCGTGCCGGCGCATATCCAGATGGAAGGATACGACGCACCGCAGTATGCCAATGTGCAGTATCCGTGGGAAGGAAGAGAAGAAATCCAGCCGGGCGAGATTCCGGAGCGGTTCAACCCGACCGCTTCCTATGTGAAATATTTTGAAGTGCCGGATCAGATGAAAGGAAAACGGCTTTTTGTTTCCTTCCAGGGAGCAGAGAGCGGTATTGCCGTATGGCTGAACGGAACCTTCCTTGGCTACAGCGAGGATACGTTTACTCCGTCCGAGTTTGAACTGACCCCGTATCTGAAAGAGGGCGAAAATAAACTGGCAGCACAGGTTTTCAAATGGACGAGCGGAAGCTGGTGCGAGGATCAGGATTTCTTCCGTTTCTCCGGTATTTACCGTGATGTGTATCTGTACACGATTCCGGAGGTTCACGTTTCGGATCTGAAAGTACAGACGCTGCTGGATGATACGTTTACGAAGGCAGATCTGGTCATTGATACGAAAACGATCGGAACAGGAAAGGTAAAAATTACCCTGTCAAAAGACGGAACGGCACTGCAGAGCACCGAAGGTGTGCTGGATGGGGAAACACAGTTTGTCCTGAAAGTCGATCAACCGGAACTGTGGTCCGCAGAGACACCGGTGCTGTATGATCTTCTGCTGGAAGTCACCGCAGAGGATGGAACGGTGCAGGAACTGATTCCGCAGAGAGTCGGATTCCGCCGCTTTGAGATGAAAGACCACATCATGATGCTGAATGGAAAGCGGGTTGTTTTTAAAGGCGTCAACCGCCACGAGTTCAGCTCCGTATCCGGCCGTGTCGTTTCGAGAGAAGAGCTGATCAAAGACCTGACAACGATGAAACAGAACAACATCAATGCGATCCGTACCTGCCATTACCCAGATGCGGTCGGCATTTATGATCTGTGCGATGAATACGGTCTTTACATGATCGCGGAGTGCAACATGGAGTCCCATGGAACGAGAGATACGGATGCGGTACGAAGCGGAGATTTCTCCGGTGTTGTACCATGCGACCGCCCGGAGTGGATGGACTGTATGCTCGACCGTGTGAATTCGATGTATCAGAGAGACAAAAACCATCCGGCGATTCTGATCTGGTCCTGCGGAAATGAATCGTTTGGCGGAAAAGTTATTTTTGAAATGTCCCAGTTATACCGGAAGATGGACCCGACCCGTCTTGTTCATTATGAAGGAGTTAATGACGACCGCAGATACAACGACACCAGCGATATGGAAAGCCGGATGTACACTACCGTCAATGAAATCCGTGAATTCTTGTCGAAAGACAGAAGAAAACCGTATGTCTGCTGCGAGTATGCGCATGCGATGGGAAATTCCTGCGGCGCCATGAAGAAATATATGGATCTTGCCGAGGAAGAACCGCTGTTCCAGGGCGGCTTTATCTGGGATTATATTGACCAGTCGATCTACAAGAAAGACCGCTACGGAAAAGAGTTCCAGGCGTACGGCGGAGACTTTGATGATCATCCATGCGATTACAATTTCAGCGGAAATGGTATTGTATACGGCGGCGAGCGCGATGCTTCCCCGAAGATGCAGGAAGTAAAATTCTGCTATCAGAACATTGCTGTGGATGTACAGAAAGACAAAGCAGTTGTAAAAAATAAGAACCTGTTTGTGAATACCGATGCGTTTGACTGCGTGGTAATTCTCGAAAAAGAAGGAAAGAAACTGAAAGAAGTGCCGATGGAAATTTCCGTGGAGCCGCTTTCCGAAAAAACAGTGGAGCTTCCGATTGCCGTACAGACCCTTCCGGGCGAGTATGCGGTGACCGTTTCCTTCCGCCTGAAAGAAGATACCGTATGGGGCAGGCGCGGTCATGAAGTTGCATTCGGACAGGGTGTTTATGAAGTGGAAGCACCGGCGAAAGCAGAAAAACCGGCGAAATTTGAAGTGATCCGTTCCAACCATGATTTTGGTGTGCGCGGCGAGAATTTCGATGTGATGTTCTCCGATCTGAACGGCGGACTCGTATCGTACCGTTATGGCGGCGTTGAGATGATCAAAATGATTCCGAAACCGAACTTCTGGCGTGCGCCGATCGACAATGACTGCGGAAGCCTGATGCCGATGCGTTACAGCCAGTGGAAGATTGCTTCGATGTATCTGTCCCACAAATATCCGAACGGCAGCCATTATCCGGGACTGTATGCGCCGGAAATTGAAGTACACGAGGACTGCGCAGAAGTCAGCTACCGCTATGTAATGCCGACCACACCGGCGAGCGAGTGCCGTCTGACCTACCGTGTCTTCGGCGATGGAAGTATTCAGACGACGCTGACGTATGATCCGGTGAAAGAGCTCGGCGATATGCCGGAATTCGGCGTGATGTTCAAACTGGATGCCGATTACGACCATGTAACCTGGTACGGTATGGGACCGGAGGAGACGTATGTGGACCGCTGCGCCGGAGCAAAGCTTGGCGTTTATAAGAATAAAGTCGAAGACAATATGGCGAAATATCTCGTTCCGCAGGAGTGCGGCAACAAGGTTGGTGTACGCTGGGCAACCGTGACGAACCGCAAGGGCCGCGGCATGATGTTCAGCGGCGACAAGATGGAATTTTCCGCACTGCCGTACACACCGCACGAGCTGGAAAATGCAATGCATCCATATGAACTGCCGCAGGTACATTACACCGTTGTGCGTGTGGCAAAACAGCAGATGGGTGTCGGCGGAGACGACAGCTGGGGTGCACAGACCCATCCGGAGTACCTGATTCCGATTGATAAAAAACTGGAGTTTACCTTTACGTTTAAGGGAATCTGATGCGTTCAGCCCATTCTGTCCGTGGACGGGATGGGCTGTCTGCGAAAGAAAAGGAGACAAAAGCAGATGGGGAAAGAAGTAAATTTTGGAAAGCTCCTGCATGGAGGCGATTATAACCCGGAACAGTGGCTGGATTACCCGGAGATTCTGGAACAGGATCTGGCGTATTTCAAGAAAGCCAGAATCAACGAGGTTTCGCTTGGCATGTTTTCCTGGGCATTTTTAGAGCCGGAGGAAGGAGTTTTCCGTCTGGAATGGTTAAAAGAGGTGATTGACCGCCTGTACGAAAACGGAATTGTGGTTATGCTTTCCACGCCGACGGCGGCAAGACCGCGCTGGATGGCGGAAAAATACCCGGAGGTGCTCCGCGTCAATGCGGCAAGAGAACGGAATCTGTACGGAGAGCGCCACAATCACTGCTATACCTCACCGGTTTACCGGGAAAAAACGAGAATCATCAATACGAAGCTGGCGGAAATGTTCAAAGACCACCCTGGCGTGATTGCATGGCATATTTCGAATGAATACGGCGGAGAGTGCCACTGCCCGCTGTGCCAGGAGGCATTCCGCGGCTGGGTGAAGAAAAAATACGGCACACTGGAACGGCTGAACCGTGCCTGGAATACCGGGTTCTGGAGTCATACTTACCAGAGTTTTGACCAGGTGGAGAGCCCGTCTCCGAAAGGAGATTCTTCGCTGCACGGACTGAATCTGGACTGGAAACGGTTTGTGACGGATCAGACCGCGGATTTTGTAAAATGGGAAATCAAAGCGCTGCGGGACGCTGGGGCAGAACAGCCGTCTACCATCAATATGATGTATAACTTTACCGGACTGAACTACTACAAGTTTGCCGATGTGATTGACTTTGTATCCTGGGACAATTATCCGACCTGGCATAAAGAGGCGGAGACGGTAACAGCGATGGATACAGGTATGCAGCATGACATTATGCGGAGCATTCAGAAAAAGCCGTTTTATCTGATGGAGAGCTGTCCTTCCGCAACGAACTGGCAGTCCGTCAGCAAGCTGAAAAAACCGGGCATGCTGCAGGCCGCGTCACTGCAGGCAGTTGCGCATGGGTCGGATAGTGTGCTGTATTTCCAGATGAGGCAGAGCCGCGGTGCATCCGAAAAATTCCATGGGGCCGTGATCGACCATTATGGCGGATCGGATACTAGGGTATTCCGTGAAGTGACGAAAGTCGGCGCAGCCCTGGAGCAGCTGCAGGAAGTGAATGGTTCGCAGAATCCGGCGGAAGCAGCCGTGATTTACGATGTGGAAAACCGCTGGGCGGTGGAAGATGCGGCGGGTCCGCGGAATGCAGGTGTTTTTTATAAAGAAACCGTGGAAAAGCCATATCAGGCATTCCGGAAACTGGGCATCAATGTGGATGTGATTGACGAGACGAGGAGCCTCGACGGATACCGTGTGGTGGCGGCGCCGATGGTGTATCTGCTGCGGGAAGGATGGACAGAGAAGGTTCGGAACTTTGTGGAAAACGGCGGAATTTTTCTGCTGACTTACTGGTCCGGCATTGTGGATGAGACGGATCTCTGTTACTTAGGCGGAACACCGCATGACCTGATGGATGTGATGGGATTCCGGAGTATGGAGATTGACGGACTGTACGATGGCGAATGGAACGAAGGAATTCCGGAATCGGAAAATCCGCTGCATCTGGAACGGGCATACCGCTGCAGTCATCTCTGCGAGCTGGTGAAACTTTCTACAGCGGAAGCACTGATGACATACGGAAAGGATTTCTATGAAGGCATGCCGGCACTGACCCGGAATGTGTACGGAAAGGGAAAAGCGTATGCCGTTTGTGCGGACTTCGAACAGGGACTGTACGATGAAGTCTGCCGGAAACTGGCAGAAGAGGCCGGTGTGGAGCGGATCGTGGAAGAAGTTCCGGAAGGCGTGGAAGTCACGATGCGCGAGCAGAAGGACGGAACACGGTACGTGTTTGTCCAGAACTTCAACCGGGAGGCGGTTACAATCCAACTCCCAACGAAGCATTACCCAGTATGGCAGGGAACGTATGACGGAACGATCGGAAGCTGGAGGACGATTGTGCTGAAAGGAAGATAGAAGAGAAGAAAAGTCTGTTGAGAAGAACCAGAATGGGTGGTTTCTCAACAGACTTTTTTCGTTCATGCATTTGCGGCGGCGTCTTCCTCCTGCGCCAGCTTTTTCTTGTACGCTTCGCCCCAGTCCCACATCGCGTCCATGATCGGGCGGAGGCTGAAACCGAGTTCCGTCAGCGAATATTCGACACGCGGCGGTACCTCGGCGTAAACTTTACGGTTGACCAGACCGCTCTGTTCCATCTGGCGGAGCTGGGAAGTTAAAACTTTCTGGGAGACATGGCCGATGGATTTTTTCAGCTCACCGAACCGCATCGTGCCGTGGAGCAGCAGATCGCGCAAGATCAGAACTTTCCATTTATCACTGATCAGAGTCAGCGTAGTTTCCACCGGGCAGGGCGGAAGATCAGCAAGAGAAACGGGTGTTTTTTCTGCGGATGACATAAGAGAAAACCTCCTTTTTGAAGAAAATAATGATTTGAAAGATGGCGGAAACGTCTGATTTTACACAATAATATCTTTTGGGTAACTACACCACAATATTGTGCTTACTTTACGAAAGAACTCTATGGACTTATTATAAAGCCATCGAAAGAAAAAAACAATTCAAAAAAACAAAATGGAGGAAAGTAAAATGAGCAAAGCAGTAGAATTTTTAAATGAGAATCCGATACAGTATCTGGCAACGGTAGGTCGTGACGGAAAGGCAAAATGCCGCCCGTTCATGTTTGCAGGAGAGGTTGACGGAAAACTGTGGTTCTGCACCAACAACACAAAAGATGTTTACAAAGATATGCAGGAGAATCCGGAAATCGAAATCTCTGTTTCCAGCCCGTCCTACGCATGGATCCGTCTGCACGGAACCGCAGTGTTTGAAAATAACATGGCTGTAAAAGAAGTGTGCATGCAGAACCCGATCGTAAAAGGCCAGTACCAGACCGCTGACAACCCGATTTTCGAGGTATTCTATCTGGACAATGCACACGGTGTAATCGCAGACTTTTCCGGAAACCCACCGTACGAGTTTTAATCTGTCGCTATGAATTTGAAGTAAAAAGAGAAAGGAATCTGCCGCTATGGAGAGAAATGATTATCTGAAAATGTTAGTGGAGGAGATGCACTCAACCACGATGGCAACGATCAGCGCAGACGGTCATCCACAGACCCGCGTGATCGACATGATGCTGTGGGATGAGAAAGGAGTGTATTTTCTGACCGCAAAAGGAAAAGCTTTTTATGCGCAGCTCATGGAGCAGGGCTACGTGGCGATTTCCGCGACAAAAGATAAAAAAGCAGTCTCTCTCCGCGGCAGAATTCAGAACATCCACAGCGAAAAGCTGGATGAAATTTTCGAAAAAAATCCATACATGCAGAAAATTTATCCAGGCGATACGCGCGCAGCACTTGAGGTGTTCCGGCTGTACGAAGCCGAGGGAGAATACTTTGACATCAGCGATCCGTCGCATATCGTGCGTGACACGATCCTGATCGGCGGCGCAGAGCAGTC
>OIYO01001381.1_pt1 | contig 13333 bp, 9 predicted proteins | sample 1588191 | NCBI WGS metagenome assembly OIYO01 (sample SAMN03283275) | human gut metagenome | biome: human-associated habitat; material: feces | host: Homo sapiens | place: Peru | collected 2012 | reverse complement strand
TTCAAAAATGTGTTCAAAAATTATTCCGGAGTTCTCGCTCAAAGCAACGAAGACAAAGAAAAATTTATTTCAATCGGTTTAGATTCCGATAAAGCGGAGCTTATGGGAAATTTGAAATTCGATATTGAAGCAACTGCCGAGAAAGTTGATATCGGTCAAGAAGGCTATCGTGTCTTTATTGCAGGCAGTACGCACCATCAAGAAAACGAAATTGTTATAAAAACTTATAAAGACTTAAAAGCAAAGTATTCTGATTTAAAATTCTTAATTGCCCCAAGACATTTGGAACGTGTAGGAGAAATTAAAGATTTATTGCAAAAGTATAATTTATCTTACGCATTGCGTTCAGAAAACGGCAGATTATCTGATAAAGTCGATGTTTTAGTTTTGGATACTTTAGGTGAACTTAAAAAAATGTATTCAGCTTCAGACGTTGCTTATATTGGTGGAAGCTTTAATAAAACAGGCGGACATAACCCTCTTGAGGCTGCAATTTTTGATAAACCTGTTGTATCAGGACCTTCAATTTTTAATTTCAAAGATATTTACGAAATTCTTTGCAAGTCAGGTGCCGGTAAGGTTGTCAAGACACCGGATGAGTTATTTTCTTATCTGGATGAATTATTTGGTAATTCTGAAACGTATAACAAAACAAAAGCCGCTTGCAAAAATGTTTTTGACTCTCAACGTGGCGCAATAGAATTTGTGATTAATAAAATGAAAGATGTATTAAACTAATTGGTATTTTAATCTAGTCAATCTATTGCCAAAAAGTTTAATGAAAATGTGAGGATTCAAGTTTAATATAATAAAGAATCCTCATCGCTCAAACTTTCCTCTCTTTTTTGTAAAGAGAGGTTTCTTTATGTTATAACATAGTTATGAACTATTCTAATTTCTTTGATTTGGCGAGAGATTTTTATACTTCGTTTTCATATAATGACAGATATGGCAAAGCAAAAATTCCGTTTCGATATTTTCTGGAGCTTACTTATCGTTGTAATCTTGCTTGTCCTTATTGTTATGTCGGCAAAGATCGTAATAAGCAGGAATTAACTCTGGAAGATTGGAAAAAAGTCATAGACCAATTGCCGTTCTATTCTATAGCGACGCTTGTTGGTGGAGAACCCTTATTAAGAAAAGATTTTATTGACATTCTTGCGTACACTTCAAAAAAAATAATGAATAAAGTCCATGTCGTGTCCAATGGAATTTTGATAAATGATGAAATTATCAAAGCTTTTATTAAGTATAAGCTCTTGTTGTTATCGGTTTCTCTGGATGGTTATGGCGAAACACATGATAAAAACAGAGGTAAAACAGGAATTTTTGACACAATTGTTTCTAATTTGGAAAACTTGAAATCACAGAAAAAGAATCAAATGATTGATATCAAGACAATTGTGCTTCCAAACAACCTTGATGATTTGCCTAAATTGTACAAACTTTGTTGTGATATGAATTTTGAATTTCTATCTATTTCATTTTTGCGTAACAATAATTGGAAGCAAAATTCTATTTTGCAAGAAAGTTTTATACCGGAATTCAAGGAGAATTATCCAATAAAACTCTATTTTGATATGGAACATTTTAAGGAAGTTTATAGAGAAATAGAGAGTATGAAGGGTAAAACAAAATTAAGATTTTCACCAAAATTTGAATATAATAAAGAGCCGCTTGCTGCTATAGAAAAATTTTTCACATTAGCAGAAGACACTCCAATTACGGATATTTACAAACCTTGCACATATCCTTATAACAATATGATGATTAATCCGGAAGGTTTTGTATATCCTTGTCTTTCACAAAAAATTGGCAACGTAAAAGAAAAAAGCTTGAAAGAACTGTTTAATGCGCCACATTATTGCTGTTTTCGCAAAAACTTAAAAGCCGGTGGCGGTTTGTTTGGCGCTTGTCAACTCTGTTGCGAATTACAAGTGAAAGGATAAGTTAATAATTCGTTACAAAACACCTGATTTGTTCACAAAAAAAGCAATTTTTACAAAAAAAATGACTTTATATAAATAGTTAGGTTTATGGAATAATTGTACGCTAGTATAGTTGTTCAAAGGTTAAAGGTTGTTATTGTGACACAGATTAATCCGAATATAAATTATAATCCATATAATGTTTATCCGCAGCAGAATCAAGCTCAGCCGGTTCGTTTGCCAAACTATTACAGGGTTGCTGCTCAAAATTCCGATAAACCAACTATTAAGGATATGATAAAAGAAAATCCTGCATATGATATGCTTTTAAAACCATTTGTTGAGCATCCTATAGCAGTATTAGCAACTTGGTTGGGTTTGGGTGTTGCGCTTGATGCATATTCAGATGCAAATCGTGGTGAGTATAATAAAACTCTTGTAAAAAAGGCTGCAAATCTAGGCGATAAAATTCAAAATTCTAAAATAATTCAAAATAAACCTGTTCAAACAGTTCTAAATGGCATTGGTTCTGTTGGCAAAGCTGGTGGAAAAGTTGTTAACAATAGTGCAATTCTAAGAGCAATGAAAGAAACTCCTACAATGCCTGAGTGGTCAATGGTTAAATCACAAATGTTTAATCAAAAACAAGAAGTTGTTCAAGATTTCATTAAAATTGTTGATACTCTAAAACTTGATACAAACCAACTTCCACAGTTAAAGGATGTTGGGCTTAATGATACAGAAAAAGAGATGTTGAAACGAGTATTTAATACACACAAGATTTCTCAAATACCTGAACAGGAAGCTGTAAATCAGGTTCTGTTAAATCGTTTGGGTAAGTCACCGGCAGAAATAGAAAAAATTCAAAAAATGGGTGCTGTTTCTACAAAGGCTGTAAAAGAAGAAATTCTTAAAGAAATGGGTCTTACTACAGACAAAATTAAACTTATAAAAGATGATGTTTACGGAAAGTATATTAACGACGTAATGACTGCTACCGGAAAAGTCAAAGGTAAAGTTAGAATGGGCGCCGGACATTATGGTTGGATGGGTGCATTTACAAAGCCTTTTGAAAGAACTATCGGATGTGATGAAGTTTATAATAAATTACACAGTATGTCAGATGGTGCAAAAACAGGAACCGGCAGATTTATGTCAAAAGCAATGCAAATGGTTCACAGAGGTTTAACATTCGGCAACGGTAAACTTGGAGCCTTAATCTTTATTGCACCGCTTCTTGTAGAATTAGGAATCAATGTTAGCAAAGCTGATAAAGATCAAAAAATTGGTACTGCTGCAAATGGTTTTGTAGATAATATTTCTTGGGTATTTACATTCCCTCTTGCATTAAAAATGCTACACTCTATTGGCGGTATTAAATTAACCGGCATGGGTAAAGATAAAGTAGAACAATATAGAAAAATAGTAGAAGATTTTAACAAACGTGTTGAGCCGATGATTGAAGAAAACGGTATCAAGATGGCAAATCCGAATACTTTCAAAAATAAAATGGAATATGATATTGCAAGACGCAAGGTTGAAGCACAATTAAAAGATTTGAAAACTGTAAAGGGTCAAAATATATTTACTAGAGGTCTAAGAAAAATCGCAGGGATTCTAACTCCTGATTTGTGCAGATTAAACAGCTATAGAAATTCTAATCCTGCTGCAAATACTGCAAGGAAAATTCCAGCTTTTATGCGTAATATGGTAGGTGTTCCGACAAGAGTAGTTCTTTGGGCAGGTTTATCAATGGCAGTATTGGGTGGTGCTCTTACAAAAATCACAAGCTCAATTTTTGGTAAGTCTTACGATTCTATGAAAGAAGATGAAAGAAAAGACGAAAAGAAAAAACAAGAAGAATTCTTAAGGCAAGATTTGAACCAAAGAATGGTAGATGCACAACGAGCAAAAGTTTATGGAAATTCGCAACAAGTTGCAATGCAGGCTAAAACTTCTGCAAATAATGTAGTATCAAGGGGGCACGCTCAAGGTAATATTCAAAATCCACAAACAGTAGCTCAAGAGCCTCAAGAACTTCAAGAAGAAAAAGTTGATAACTATACATATATTCCTTCTCAGAATTCAACAATACCTCAACCAAAGAAACAAGGTAACGTTGATAATTATACTTACATCCCGTCATCAGAATGTACTATAAAGTCTGATAAAGTTAATGAAAACCAAAGAAGATATATTCCATCTCAAGCAGCTGCGAATATTCAAAAGACATACGATAATTCCGGCATGCAATCAGTACTAGATAGAGCACAAAAAGCTGAAGATAAAGCTCTAAGAGTACTTGCAGGGAATTTTGATGGAATGTAATACTTTAACTATTTGTGCAAAGTGATATTCTGAATTAATACCAAATGGAAAATTGAAAATAGTTAAAAACTAATTACTGTCCGGTAATCGCAAAATGCTTTCTAATCTCCATGAATAGGGAGGTCGCAGCTGTTTGCGAAGCTATGCTGAGCTTTACAGATGCGGGTGGGTTGCTGTAAAGCTGTTATAGATTATGGATTAATACCCATCCCATCCTTCCCTAACAAGGGAAGGGGATTGCGCTTACTTGTTTTGCTGGACAGTAGTGTCTCCACAGGGTAGTTTTATACTTTACTTACATGAGTTAGCGCATTTTTCGCTTCGCCCTTGAGGGGAGAGCGGATTTTTGGTAGGGCGTTAGCCCGTAAAAGGGGGAGGTCAGACGTTACTCTGCCGACACCCCGAATAATCTAAGACAAGCTGGGCGGAGCCCTGATGAGGGTGGATATAGATATGTTAACTTTCCCGGTGGGTTAATCCCCTCACCCGAATTTCTAAACTCACTAACGTTCATTAAGAAATTCTACCCTCTCCCACAAGGGGCGAAGGAAACAAAACAATCTTGTGGCATTCATACGTACGTAGTACCTCCAACAAGGGGCGAGGGTTGGTTTATTTACTACAACGTCAGTGAGAAAACTATAATTGCAGCAAGAACTAACACTGTCATTATAAAAGCAAATGCAAGTTTCAATACCGGATGAAAAGATAAATTGTATTCGTCTTGCGGACTGAGCTGTTTAATTATGTTTCTGGTGAAATCTTTTTTTGCCTCCGATTTTGATTTATTGAAAGATTCGCTCATAAGTCTGCGGATGTTGTAAGTGTCTTCCAGTTCTTTGCGTGCTTTTTTATTGTTTATAGTAAATTTTTTTATCTTGATATTTTCTTCTGCCGGAAGTTCATTGTCTACGTATGCAGAAAGATTGTTCTGAAAAATTCGGTATTGACTTTTTGTTGCCGGGCACAATTCTTCTTTTTTATCAAATCCGGATTTTAAATCGTCTAGCATTCCTTTTATTATGTTGTATTTAGAGCGACATGCCGAGCAAGTCTGTAAATGCTCTTCAACCTTTGTTTTTAGTGCGTTACTTAAATCACCTTCTATGTAGAATGATATTAATACATCCATTTGTGCACATGTAATTTCCATAAAAACTCCTTATATAAATTCTTTTAACTCTTGCTGTAATTTTATTCTGGCTCTTGATATTCTGGATTTAACTGTTCCAAGCGCTGTATTTGTGATTTTTGCGATGTCTTCGTAACTTAAACCTTCATATTCTCTTAGCACAATAACAATTCGTAAATTATCCGGAAGGCTTAAAAGAGCGGCACGAATTAGTTTTTCCATTTCCGCAAAAAGACATTTTTCTCCAGGTTCGCACCCTATTTTATCCTTAATTTCCAACAGCTTGTCGTTATTGAATTCAAGTTCTTTATCGCTGGCATGCTTTTTTACGTAGTCGTAAAAAATATTTGTAACAATTTGGTTGAGCCAAGCTTTGAAATTAGCAGGATTTCTTAGTGAAGTGATATTTTTTGACATGCGAACTAATGCTTCTTGTGTTAAATCTGCAATATCCTGTCTTTTGGATGTAAGGTAAGTAAACATAACAAATATGTTTTTTTGGACACGACGAATTAACTCCTCAAGAGCTTCTGTGTTGCCGTTTTTGGCGAAAGTTACGAGTGTATAAATATCCCTTTTTTTAAACCTGTTTTTAGACATCTTACACATATTATATTTCCGTGCAGGATAAAATATATTGCCTGCATGAGTAGATGAAAGATAGTACATAAAAATAAGCGTGGCACGTTCTATTTCCATTAAGGGATGGTATAAATTTTTCTAAAACTTAATTCGCTTTATGCAAGACTACAAGCTAAAAATCCCCATTTTCTCGTCAAGACGTAACACTACGATAGGCTTAAAGTAGTAAATTAAAAAACTTCTGAAAGCCGAGCAAATGTCTATGCATATAGTATCGCTGCGCATTATTCACGGAATGATAATTCTGCGATGTTCTTTTTAAGAACAGAACGTAGATTTGCTATCTGAGCTTCTATCTTATCATCAGTCATTGTTGCGTTCGCATCTTGCATCCTAATTCTAAAAGCAACAGATTTAAAACCTTCCTGAACATGCTCTCCTTGATATACATCAAAAATATCAGTACCGCAAAATACCTTATTATCGATACCTTTTTTAATAACCTTTTCTAAATCTTCCCAAGTAGTTTTTGCTGGAACAATTACAGCCAAATCTCTTTGTACTTCAGGGAATTGAGGAAGTTTTTTGAATCTAGGAACTGTTTCATTTACAGCTGCAATAAGCATATCTAAATCAAGTTTAAACAAAAATGCGCTTTGGTTTAGTTTTAATTTACCTTTAAGTTCCGGATGTATTTCTCCATAATAACCGATAATTTCAGGTTTTTTACCTAACATAGTCAAAACTGCAGTCTTGTACGGATGTAGACACTTGTGCGAATCTGATAGTGGTGAATCTGCAAGAAGTGAGAACTTGATACGTCTTGTTAAACCAAATTCTTCCAATACCTTATCTACAATACCTTTTACGGTGTAAAAATCGATATCACCGGTATTTTGCCAATGTGATTTTTGAATATTACCAGTTATTACACCGGCTAAAACCTGAGTTTCTTTTACACCAGAGAATTTTTCATCGGGTTCAGAAATCTTAAGATAACTTCTACCGATTTCGTAACCCCAGAAATCTTTTTGACCGTTATCGTAGTTGTATTTCATACAGCTCAATAGGTTTGCAATAAGAGTTTGTCTAAGCATTGCAAAATCTTCTGATGCCGGATTTTCTACAAATATAGCTTTGTCTTTTTCATACGTCATATTGAATTGCTTAAGAATCGGTTCCCCAATGAGAGATGCCGTTTGCATTTCATTAAGCCCTTCTGCTCTCATTAAGTCGTGAACTTTGTTTACAACACGTTCTGCTAAAGAGATGTCAGGAGTCCCTGCTCTATTTGGAAGAGTCGGAGTAATTTTGTCATAACCGTTGATTCTTGCTATTTCTTCAATTAAATCACATTCTCTTGTTACATCACCTGCACGGAATGATGGAACAAGAACTTTGCAAGCAATTTCATTTTTACCTAAGATTTTAAAGCCTAATTTTTCTAAGATAGAAAGACATTTCGCTGGTTCTATATCACAGCCCAAAAGTCTTTTGATTTGTGGATATCTTAGTGTAATTTCAATTGGTTCAAGCTTGTTTATTCCAGCTTCTACAGAACCTTCGAATTTAGCATCTGCATATTTTTCAAGAAGTTCAATTGCACGGAATAAGCCTAATTTAACCGCCTCAATATCTACACCTCTTTCAAATCTTGCGCAAGCGTCTGATTTGTAACCAACACTTCTTGAACTTTTTCTGTTTGCTTGTGGTGTGAAATATGCAGCTTCAAGGGCAATATTTTTGGAGTTGTCATCGATTTCAGAATTAGCTCCGCCAAATACACCACCTAAACAAACAGGTTTTTCTTTAGTAGCAATAACTACTGTATCGTGGTTAAGCTGTCTTTCTACTTCGTCTAACGTTACTAACGTTTCGCCTTCTTCTGCACGTCTTACACATAAATAACCGTTTAATTTATCTAAATCGAATGCGTGAAGCGGAGTACCATATTCCAACATTACATAATTTGTAATATCTACTACATTATTAATCGCTCTGATTCCTGATGAGATTAATCTTTTTTGCATCCAATCTGGAGAAGATTTGATTGTAATATTTTTCAAAACACCGATTGAATAATACTTACAAACATCATCATTCTTAATTTCTACTTCAAAATCAGCTTTTTTTGATTTTTCTTCTTCACTTAGATTTGCATAAGGGAATTTCATTTCACGATTAAATAGAGCAGAAAGTTCTCTTGCAATACCTATCACTGAAACTTGATCACCTCTGTTTGCTGTAGGAGCAGTATGAATAATAAAATCTTTTTCAAAACCAAGAACATCTTCTACATTTAAACCTAGACCAACATTAGGGAAAATTCTGTTAAGAACAAGAATTCCGTCTTCTTCTTGGTAATTTCTGTCAGAAACACCAAGTTCATCATCAGAACATAACATACCTTGAGATTCAACACCTCTTATTACAGCAGGAGTAAGCTCAAATTGTTCTCCGGATTTCCTGTCAAGAACTTTACTTCCAACAGATGCGTAAGGAATTACTTGACCAACCTGAATATTTTGAGCGCCACAAACAACTGTTTTAATGCCGGAACCGGTGTTGACAGTAACAAGATGCAAGTGATCACTGTTCGGATGGTTATCAATTTTTTCGATTTTAGCGGTTATAATATTTGTAAATTGAGGTCTTACTTCTTCAACTTCTTCTACTTCTAATCCACTCATAGTAAGCTCATGAGCTATTTGTTTAACGTCTAAATCACTTAAATCAACTAATTCATTTAACCATTTTAATGAAACTTGCATACTTTCCTACCTCTCTATATTTTTCTTTATTATAAAACAAAAAAAATACCATAGTGAAATATATTAATAACGTATCAAAAACTTCCCTTAGCAAATCTTAATAAAAACACAAAAAATTTTTTCCTTTAGTTTTAATAATATTATGTATCATCAAAAGGAGTAAAATATGTTAAGTGTGAACAGTATTGGTAATGTAAATTTTGTAACAAAACCAGCTTTTAAGGCGGAGCCTGAGAAAGAAGTAAAAGAAAAAAATACTTTAAAATTTCAACCATATGATATTAATAGTTCTGAAAGTTTAGCTTGCTATAACAAAGCTTTTATGACAAAGCCTGAACCTTGTGTATTAAAACCTTTAGAGCCGGAGGCTGTTCCTAATATTGATGAGATTGAAGGAGAAAAAATCTATAATTCAGAAGGAAAATTGCATTCTATAGTTCAAGAAAATGGTGATACTAAAAAAGTTTACTTACCTGATGAAAAGGATGAAAATTTTATAGCATCAATTATTACAATCGAGAAGAAAACAGGAAATAAAATAAAACGTCAAGACATGAACAAAGATGATAACAGCGTTTGTATGAATGAATATTCAAATGGAGAAAAGGTAAAAAGCAGTGTATATACAGATGGAAAGCTTGATTTTACATCAAATACATTGCGTAAACCATCCGGAGAAATTGTTATAGAAGAATACAATGATTTTAATAAAACATTTACTATTGCAAGAGAAAAAGAAAACCACGCACAAAATGCAATTTTCAATAAAGATAAACAAATGGTAGAATTTAGAGATTTTAAAAAAGTGAAAGGTCAAAATATTGATACTGTTGTAAGTTTTTATAATGGCGGAATGTATAAATTAGAAAAACATATTGAGCAGGTTTTACCGAACTCATTAGGCAGAGAAAATTTTGTCAATAATCCTGAATTAAAACCTACGGAAAAATTTGAAGTTCCGGTTGATGTAAAAGGACATGATGGAGAAAAAACGTATTATTCAAATGGTGCAATAGAAACAAATTCTTTTGAATTAAATGGAGATAAAGTTATTGCAAAATTCAATCCTGACGGAGAGTTAACTGAATATTCCACAGGTAATAAAAACGTCAATTTCTATGAAAAAGGACAAGAAATAAAAGAAAAACTTGACGACGAACGTACTAAGTCAACATATATTACAAAAGACGAATATTGTAGCGTAACTATTGAATCAAAAGATTATTTTGAAACACTGGATTATAATCTAAAAACTAAACGCCCAACATCTTATACAAATGGTACTATACGTGAGGATGGTAGTTATGACCATGAGAAAACTTTGTATTTTGATAAAAAAGGTATGTTAGAAGGCGCTTATTAAATTTAAAACTACTTATCAAACTTTGCAACGTATTTAACTAAAGCATTGTAAACATCCGGCAGAATTTTGCCTTCTCTTACTTCGCCGTATAAAATCAGCAATGCCTCTACTTGAGATAGTTTTCTACGATAAACTCGTGCTTCTCTTAAAGCACTGTATTTATCAGAAATAGAAATAATTTGAACTCCAATATCAGACGTTAATTCTTCGTCATTCCAAGCCGGATAGCCGGAATGCTTAAGGTTCTGATGGTGATATTTGATGAGTTCAAGCGTTTCTTGCGAAATACTTTGCGTTTTCAAAAGTTCATAACCCAGCGTGGAATGAATATTCATAATTTCACGTTCTTTAATGTTCAATTTTGCAGGTTTGTTTAGAATTTTGGAAGGTATCAAAACCTTGCCCAAATCATGTAACATTGATGCTTCTTTTATGACAGATTTGTCTATTTCACATTTCAAAGATTCTGACAAAACAGAATAAACTCCCATTGCAATATTACAGGTTTCATTCATATGTCCGCCGGTCAGTTCTTTGAGCGTTTTGGTATCAATTGACGGCTTGATTTTATATTTCTTTAAAAGCCCTTTTATAGCAGGATTGAGGGCTATCATATTTTTGACAACAGATTTTTGTAAATGCTCATCATTGCCGTTTTTAAGGAAAGTATTTCCTCTATCATCAGCATAGACAAAATAACTGTTGCGATTAATCTGCACAGCACCTTTCAAACTTACTCTCTTTTTCTTCGGGGACTTTAAAATCATTTATCTTCTTTTGAATTTTGGGATAGTATCTTAATATAAGTTTACAATAGGTCCCGTAATTTTGCAATACACCATTTGCAGAAATTAAAATCAGTGTTTTATGATATTATTTAGTAATGGAATTTAAGAGTTTAGAAGAGTTTTATAAATCTGCAGAAATTGTTGCAAAACAAATACGAGAGAAGTATTCTGAAAATGCAATTACGGCTAAACTGGTAGAAGATTTTACAGAAATTAGGGAATGCTTTTTTATTGGCAAATTGCCATTTTCAATTCAATCGATATTAACAAGTAATACTGAAAAATTACAAATTTCGTTTTGCAACCTTGTTAAAAACATTGCAAAACATCCTGAAATTGATATAAAAAAATTTAATAATCTAATGATATATATAAATTCAGCCGATAATCAATATTACAACAAAGACAAAATGGTATTTGAAAAAAATATTGAAAACAACTTGTATCAAATAGTAATTAAGACTACAAAAAATAAGAAGGAGAACTATATTCTCTCATTTTATAAAGCAAATCATAAAAAAAGATAGTTTGGTTTGTGAGGACTCCCGCACCCCTCTGTCACCAATTGGCTCGGTAGGGAGATTTACCGTAATCAAACTATCTATACTATCATTATACCGTATATCGACTTTTTTTCAAGTGCAGGAGGTGTTTTATTTGGGTTCATAAAGAATAATCGAACTAAAATCATCTCACCTCTTCTTGTTTGCCCCTCTCCTTATTTACCCCTTCAACTATTTACCCAATGAACAATCCTGTTGTATAATGTGTTTATGAACGATATTTTAAGAGAAGCGATTAAGCTTGTGCCGGAGCAACCGGGGTGTTATTTGTATTATGACGCTACAGGTGAAATAATTTATGTTGGCAAGGCTAAAAATTTAAAACGAAGGGTTTATAGCTATTTCCATAAACAGCATGAAAGCCCTAAAACAAATATTTTGGTTTCCCAAATTGAAAAATTAGAATACATAATTACTGATTCAGAAGTAGAAGCTTTAATACTTGAATCACATTTAATCAAAAAACATAAGCCTAAGTATAATATTCTTTTAAAAGATGATAAAAAATATCCGTATTTTTTGATTACGGATGAGGATTTTCCACGCATTCAAGTTGTTCGCAAAAAAAACTTAAATCCGGACAAAGGACGTTTTTATGGTCCTTATACAGATGTTGGTGCGATGTATGCGACTTTGGAATTCTTAAAAAAATTATTCCCGCTAAAACAATGCAAGACTCCAAAATTTTCAAATCGTCCTTGTCTTTATTATCATATTGGCAAATGTTTAGCACCTTGTCAGGGCAAAGTAACGCCGGAAGAATACCAAAAACTTATACATCAAGTGGAATTATTTTTGAGCGGTAAGCAAACAGAGCTTTTGAAACAAATTCAAGAACAAATGCAAAAATATGCAGAAACAGAACAGTTTGAAAAAGCTGCAAAAATGCGTGACAGTTATCTTGATTTGCAAAAAACGCTTGAGAGGCAAAAAGTTGTTTATGAAAACACTAAACTTAATGAAGATATTATTGCAGTTCTTTATGAGGACGGAATTCTTGCAATTGTAATTATGATGATTAGAGAAGGGCGCTTGATTGATAAAAAAGATTTCACATATTTTGTTGATAATATTGATAAAATCGAGTACTTTGAAACATTCTTCCGTGATTATTATACAGGACTTAAGCTTGAATTCCCTGATAGAATTATATCAAAAGACTTAGAAGAAATCGGTCAAAAATCACTTTATGAGGACTGGTTAAAAATTATTTCCGGTAAAAAAGTTACTATTAATTATGCAAAAAGCAAATACAAAGAAATTTATGAACTTGCAGTAAAAAATGCAACAAACCTGTTAGAAAATGCCCGATTAAAGAAAATGGCACAAATTCGAGATGATTTTAATGAAGTTGGCTCGTATTTAGCAGAAAAGCTCCATTTAACAAACTTTCCAAACAGAATTGAATGCTACGATATTTCACATATTCAAGGTACAAATACAGTTGCCTCTATGGTTGTGTTCCAAAACGGATTACCTAAGAAAACCGCTTATAGAAAATTTAAAGTCCGCTCAACTGAAGGCAAACCGGATGACTTTTTATCAATGAAAGAAGTTTTATCACGTAGATTAAGCCGTCTTGGTGAGTCTAAATGGGAAAAGCCGGATTTGATTATTATTGACGGTGGCAAAGGTCAACTATCGAGTGTAATGCAAATTGTTGAAGATATGGGAGTAAAAGTTGGTAAAGACGGCATTGATTTTGTGTCGCTCGCTAAAAGAGAAGAAGAGGTTTTTCTTCCTCATCAATCAGGCTCAATACTTTTACCACGAGATTCTAATGCCCTTTATCTTATCCAAAGAATTCGTGACGAAGCACACCGATTTGCGATTACATTCCATAGGGATTTGAGATCAAAGAAGCTGAAAGAAAAGTAG
>OIYO01001376.1_pt1 | contig 13352 bp, 6 predicted proteins | sample 1588191 | NCBI WGS metagenome assembly OIYO01 (sample SAMN03283275) | human gut metagenome | biome: human-associated habitat; material: feces | host: Homo sapiens | place: Peru | collected 2012 | reverse complement strand
CCAATGAACAAAAATATACTTATGCGTCTATTCGATTGCCGGTTAATACTAATTCAAAAAATCTTCAAGAAATCATTGACAACGGTATCGCCGGTGGCAATGATGACGGAGGTGTAGCAGTTGTAGATGACATATTAGGTAATGTTATATCATTCCCAGAAAAATATTTAACTATTAATATAAAATCGTCTGATGGTAGTGTAATAAAATCATTATCATTCAATCAATATTCCAGAATCAGTGAATTGCTCAAATTTTTCAATGATAATGGCATAAATTCATATATGAAAGACGGCGTTTTATATTTAGATAATGATAAAGGTATATATGCCGAAGATGCTATAGCAGGTGGTGTATTATCACAAATGAAAATCTCTACAACCACCAAATCAGTAGCAACATCATTCTTGAGTGTGATTACTAGTACAACCGCCAGCAATGCGATTGCTATAAGTTCTATAACATCTCTTGTTGTTGGTAGTACGTACTCTATTAGTTCTGCTAGTGACCTAATTAAACTTGCTACACTTGTTAATAGCGGACAAAGTACAACCGGCGCAACTTTCATATTAACAAATGATATAGATTGGGCAAATACACCCGGATACGCTCCAATTGGCAGGTATGACCAGAAATTTCAGGGTGTATTCTACGGTAATGGTCATGTTATCAAAAATTTATCAATAAGTGCTGATGGCACAGTCGGTCTGTTTGGAAATATTGGAAACACTGCCAGAATTATTGATTTAGGTGTTGAAAATGCCTATGTATACTCTAGTAATGGTCATGCTGGTGTCATTGCTGGTAATGCAGAAGGTACAATAACAAATTGTTTTGTTAAAGGAAACATAACAGTTAAATCCGCAGGTTACGCATCTGCTGGTGGACTAGTAGGTCACACTACAAATACAATTTCCAACTGCTATACTTCCGGAAACATTGATATATATGCTAAGGCCCAATCAAGTGCGAGTGACTATGGTGTTGGCGGTCTAATAGGTTATTCTTCATCTACAATAAACAATTGTTTCGTTCAAGGAAATATTCATGTCGATGGAGATTCTAATATTGGTGGTTTCGCTGGTAATATTACAGGCAATGCTACCGGAGTTACTGTAAAAGGTACAGTTAACGCCTCTGGCACATACGATGTTGGAGGTTATTTTGGTAAAGCAAAAAATGTATCAAATATTGTTGCAGATTTCGCTGGGTCTGTAAAAGGTCAAAGTTATGTTGGTGGTATTGTTGGAGATGCTTCTGTAGTTAGCAACTGTACTGCTAGCATTAATGTAATAGGGAAAAATCGTTCTACAGTTTCAGAAGATCTCTATAATGCGTCCGCAGGCTATATTGGGGGAATTGTAGGTTCGGTAAATACTAGTATATCACAATGTTCTTATAATGGTACTATTACTCTTGATGGTACAGTATATAACGGTGGTATAGCTGGAAGAGCTACTTCTATTAATAACTGTTATTCTTCCGGTCTCATCACTGGCGCAGGAGCGATTATTGGTGGCATTGCTGGTTCAATCAACAATGCTACAACTTCCGCTTCATCCATGACCATTAATATGAATGGAACATATAAAAGAGAACAGAGAACATATGATTTTAGCACCAGTTCCTATCATATAACCACTGTTGATGTTACTTCTACATATGTTGGAGGATTTGCCGGAGTTAGTACTAATAATATTTCAAACTGTTATGCAACTGGAAACGTTACTACAAAAGGAACTAAAATTCTCGATAATGGTTCATTTATTGGAGGATTTATCGGGGATGTAAACACAAGAAATGCAACGATTCAAAACTGCTATGCAACAGGAAATATTAGTGCTGAAACAGAATATTATATCGGTGGATTTATTGGAAATATATATATAAATTCTGGTACCATAAAAGTAACTAATTGCTATGCTACCGGAGATGTCAATGACAGTGCTAACAGCGATAGCACTTCCAGTGCAGCTTTTGTTGGCAGACTTAGTAATTTAAATAATGGTAAGATTGAAATATCTCAAGCTTATGCGAGTGGTATTGCTAAGTCTGGGCAAGCTTTTGGGGGATCAAATGTCATCAGTAGTGATTCTGTTACAATTAGTGCTACATATGGTAACAGTGCGAACACTTCAACTCTTGCAGATGGTAAAACTAATTGCACAAAACTAACTACTTCGCAATTACAAAACCAAGCTACAATGACTTCTTACGGTTTTACTACGGCTAAAGGATGGTCGTATGAAACCGGTAAAACTCCAATGCTTAAATTTACAGCTGGTAAAACTACTACTACCAATGAACAAAAATATACTTATGCGTCTATTCGATTGCCGGTTAATACTAATTCCATGATATTATACCGTACATATACCCCAGGTTCCGGCGGTTCCGGTGGTGGTGGCGGTGGCGGAAGTGTTGTTGTCACGATTTTGACAAACTCTACTTCTGACCAGCAGTCATACAAGTCATTGACGCAAATGACTACAGAAACTTTATTCAAAATGCTTGGATTCAGTGACAGCGCAACCGGTTACATCACCGTTGTATCCGGCGGAACTCAACACGTAGTAACAATCAAGAGCAGTGATACAATCGATGACATTCTGACAACGCTTGCAGGATTCAGTGTGTCAGGTTCCGTACACGACGGCAAATTAACCTTGACAGGCACATCTAACGGCTATATCGCCGGCACATCCGACAACGTCAAAACTGCGTTAAAAATCGAAACCGGAAGTGGAAAAACGTACACTACATCAACAAAAACCTCCGGCTTTAACACCGTTTCTAACAAACTTTCAAAGAGTGTTACGTACAAAGCTGACGGTGATACATTATTATCCAAAATCAACAAAACAGGTACAATCAGTGGTGTATACAATGGACAAGCTTTCTCTGTAACTGCGTCTGCCGGCAAAACTATCGGGGACGTATTAACAGAACTCGCTGGTTTCGGAATCTCCGGTTCTATTGAAAATGGTGTCATAAAGTTAGTCGGAACTCCGGAAGGTTACATCACAAACGCCGGTGGTGCGTTCGGCTTGACCGGAAGTGCTTACAGCACAACGACTACAAGCAAAGTTAGCGGAGTTAACTCAAATTCTAACAAGCAAGTTTACAGTTCTACCGTAAGCATAAACCCAACTTCTACGTTCTCTCAACTCGGAATGAGTGCGAACGGAACTATGGTTATTAACAACAACGGAACATTATACACCGTTACTGCTAAAACAACTGATACATTAGACAGTTTATTAACTACAATTGCAGGTCTTGGTATTGCAGGTTCTATTGCTGACGGAAAGCTTACTTTAGCAGGTACCGCTGACGGCTTTATATCTTCTATGTCCGACAATTTGAAAACTGCATTGAAATTGAATATTGGAAGTGGAAATTCTTATTCGACTTCTACAAAAACAATATGTTCTCAAGGAACTTCCGGCAACTTGGGTTACGTTTCTACTAACGCAGCTTTAACTAGCAGCACTAAACTTTCTAACATCAACGATTTTAGTAACGGAAACGGAAAACTCGTTATTCATCAAACGAACGGTCAGTTTGTCACTATCAGCATTGACGCAACAAAAACGCTCGGAGAATTCTTCACTGATATTTCCAGATACGGGCTTGTCGGAAATATCAATGACGGCAAAGTGTCTATCGAAGGTATCGGAAATGTTTACATGCAAGCGACTGACGGTGGCTCTAACATCCTAACCGCATTAAAGTTATCAAACGTTGTACAAAACGTTCAAACGGTTACGGTCAACAGGACATCCAACATACTTTCACACACAGTTACTGTTGCTGCCAGCGGAACAACACAATTAGGAAATCTTGCTGACTCTCTCGGCAACACAATCGGTTCCGGAAACGGCACAATCATCTTAAGCACAACTTCTAATGCAGGAAATCAAAACGTTACATTAACTTTTGACAGGACTAAATCTATCTACGACGTAATTGACGCATTAGCCGGTTACGGTATCAACGCTTCATTAGATGCATTAGGTAAATTTAGTATAAATTCTTCCACATTGACCGACTTCTCCATCTCCGGAAATCTCGGCACATTATTAATGGGAACTTACAAAAAAGTTTATGGCAAAGGGGAAACTTTCAACATATCAACGAACCTTGTTGAAAAAACAACTTTACCTATGTCTAAAACAGATTTATTATCATCTTTCGGCATAACAAACGGAAACATTTTAATTACACAGCAGGGTGTTAATTACACAGTTAACATCAACACTACGCAAGTGAAGACCGTTGCAGATTTCATGAAACTTCTTTCATCATACGGTTTTGAATCTGACATAGATTCTGCCGGAAGACTTTACGTGAGCGGTGTCGGAAAAAGTTACCTATCAAGCATTTCCGGTGGCTCTAACATTCTTGATAAATTTGGCTTAACTAACTGGTCGCTCGGTGATGTTAAGCAAGAAAGTAAGCACCTTGGAGATTATAAGGTAAATAACATAACTTGCTCGCTCGACACTAAATTAAATCAACTTACAGACGCAAGCGGAAGCAATCTTGGCATTTCTAGCGGTAATATTTACGTATACCAAGACGGCACAAGATATCTTGTAAACATCGACAACAACGACACCTTACAAACATTGAGTGCAAAACTTGCTCAATACGGAATCACTATGGGATTATCTACTGAGGGCAAATTATACTTCGATGGCACAAACGATAGTTATATGACAACCGACGGCATTACAAACGGTGCTTCTAATATCCTGAACCGATTAAACATTGCCGGCAATTGGTCTACCAGATATGATTCTACAAGCGAAAACTTGAGCTACACAACTAAATCTAACAATGTTGTTTCCGGTAGCACTAAGCTTGCTGACCTTCAAGACAGTGACGGTAAAAATCTTGGCATTACAACCGGCGCATTCTATGTTTACAATAGCGGTTCCAGAAGCACTGAATCAATTACAGCAGATATGACTGTAAATGATTTGATGGCAACATTAGCTAAACATGGGCTTGTTGCTGACATTGCAGAAGACGGTTCAATTTCAATCGGAGCATACAACAATACCTATTTAGCAACATCCGCTTTAACTTCAGATAATTCTAACATCGTTTCTAAGTTGTTCTCTGAATGGAATTTTGTAAATATTTACACTTCTAAGGGGCTTGATATACCGGTCGATGAAGTCAAATCAATTAACAGAAACACGAAACTTTCTGCCATAAATGAAGGTAAGTATCAAGATGGTTACATTACCGTAGTGAAAGACGGAGTTCAAACAAACATCAAGCTTACAAGTGATGACACTGTCGGAACATTGATGGATGAACTATCTCTCTATGGATTTGAATCCGTAATTAATGAAAAAGGTCAACTTTTAATAAAAAATACGGGCAACAGTTTATTACAAAAATATACAGGAACAGAGCAGGCTTCTAATGCACTGGAACTTCTTGGTATAGATTTGAACAATTGGATTCAAACAAGTTCCTACAAGAGTGACACTCTTAAGGTTACACAAACTTCAACAATTGATTCTGATGTAACTCGTGACACATTGCTTTCAGAACTCGGAGTTACAACCGGCGAATATAACATATTCAAAAATGGTGTTAAATACACTGCCTACATTTCTACAGGCGAAACAATGGGTTCATTCCTCGATACCCTCAAATCTTTCGGCATAGAAACCTCACTCGTTTCTGACGGAGATAGTTCAATCTTAACGATAATAGGTTCCGGCGACACATATATCGCTAAATCAAACAGCACAACCGGCGCTTCTAACGTTGTGGAAAAACTCTTTGCCAACAACGACAAGTATTCAAGTTTCCGCTACAAAGGACTTGAACAAACATCTGAAACTGTTACGCACTTTACCGCAGCTACAAAAGACACACTTTTAAGCGAATTCAACAAGAAAGACGGAAGTAATACATTAACATCCGTAGGAGATTTGTCTGTAACAGTTAATGGTGAAACTGCTACTATAAAAATTGAAGCGGACGAAACGTTCGGCTCATTGATTGAAAAATTTAAAGCGCTGGGATTAGAAGCTTCTATATCTTCAACCGGACAATTGATGATTCAGAGCGGCTATAATACCTTTACAATCAACAGTGACAGAACAAATTCTAACTTACTTTCTAATGTCGGACTGGTTTATCACAAAGATCTTGGAGGTTACGTTGCAAGCACAGACACGCTTAAAGCAACAACCACAACGATTGAAGAAAAAACATTCTCTGTTGCAAATTACGCAGACTATAACACAAAAATGTCACTAATGAACATTTCAAGCGGAACACTTTCTGTATACTTAAATGGTCAAAAAGCTACAATAAAAATTGATAAAAACCAAACATTTGGTGATTTACGTTCTCTTGTAAGTACTGAATTTGCAGACGTTGATTTAACTTTTGAAGACGGATATATCAAGTTCTACTCTAAAAAAGACGGTGACAAAGTTGAAGTTGGAGCAACTACTGACACTTCTAATTTTGCAGCTATCACCGGTATAACTTCTGACGGCAATGGTGCTGTTAAGAGTGCACGTGAATTATTCTGCGTAAATAATTCTTCCGTAATTACAAATTCCGGATTATTCAGAAAAGGCGACGTTACAAAAGGTACATTTACAGTTGGTAATGCGACGTTTACGATTGATGACAAGACAACCATTTCCGATATAATTTCTCAAATTAATTCTAATGATGAAGCCAATGCAACCGCATATTGGGACAGCATTGAAGGTAATTTTGTAATTAAATCCAGAACTACAGGTTCAGCATTAATAAACATTGAGGCAGGAACAAGTAACTTTACCGACATTATGGGATTTACAAATTCTGAATGGGCAGCAGACGGAAGTTTGAACGTTACAAGAATGAATACAGCTTCGCAAGAAGTCGGTAATAATGCAAAATTCTCAATCAATGGAACATACTACACATCAACATCTAACAATATAACCAGTGATGTATCCAGAATCAAAGGTTTGACAATTAATCTAAAAGGTTTAACAGATGGTTCTGCAATAACTCTTACTGTTGAAAGAGATAAAGAAACACTTGCAAACGCTGTTTCTGATATTGTAGATTCATACAACGAATTGATGGATAACGTTGACAAAGAAATTACAAAAGAGGGAAAATTAAAAGACCAATCTACATTAAAACTTATTAGAAACCAATTAAGAAGCTTAATGACAAGTTCTGATGCCGGAACAACAATTTTCAGAAACTTAGATGCAATCGGTATTAAAGTTGAAGCCGCAAGTGGTAATAATATTTCAACATCCGGACTTACTACGCTTACTTTCGACAAAGACAAATTCTTTGAAGCGTTCAAATCCGATCAAAATGCGGTAAAAGATTTGCTTATTGGCAGTGCAAACAATACAGGTATTTTCACAAAAGTAGAAAATCTTGTAGAGTCTTCTTTAAAATCTGTAAGCGGTTATTTTGAATCTGCTGACAAGTCTTATCAAAAACAAATTAACAAATTGGATAACAAAATCGAAAAACAAAAGACTGCACTTGAAAGATATCGTGCTCAACTTGAATCTAAATTTTCATCTATGGATATATTAATTGCAAATATGCAACAACAATATAGTTCATTCCTGAGAACATAAGAAATATAGAGCTTAGATGCGAAAAAGATTAGCTATTTATTGACACGCAACAAAATCACACTAAGTGTATTCACTGTGCGCATAAATTTTTAAACTTTTATAATTTTGCTAGAATTTCCAGCTATTCAAATAGTTTTCTTGTTCTGCTGTTAATGTATCAATAGAAATTCCCATTGAATCAAGTTTTAATTTAGCAATTTCCATATCAACATGTTCCGGCAAGGTATATAGTTTATTTTCTAATCTACCCCTATTTTTAACCAAAAATTCTATTCCCAATGCCTGATTAGCAAAACTCATATCCATTACTGATGCAGGGTGACCTTCTGCTGCAACAAGATTTACAAGTCCACCTTCAGCAAGTACATAAATTGATTTTCCGTTTTCAAGTTTATATTCATCTAAATAAGGACGAATTCTATTTATTTCGACCGCCAACTTCTTCAATTCCGGAACATTAACTTCTGAATCAAAATGACCGGCATTACATACCATCGCACCGTCTTTCATCTCCATAATGTGATGAATATCTACAACATGCTTATCTCCTGTTACAGTCAAGAAAATATCGCCTTCTTTTGCAGCTTCCGCAATCGGCATAACTCTATAACCTTCCATTGCAGCTTCTAAAGCCTTAAGCGGATTAACTTCGCATACAATAACATTTGCACCTAATGCTTTTGCTCTTAATGCGCAGCCTCTTCCACACCAACCATAACCTGATACAACAACAGTCTTGCCTGCAATAAGTACATTTGTAGCACGCATAATGCCATCCATAGCACTTTGTCCGGTACCATATCTGTTATCATACAAATGTTTGGTTAAACTTGTATTAACACCTAATGTTGGGAACAAAAGTTCACCTTGTTTTTCCAAAGCTTCTAAACGAATAATCCCTGTAGTTGTTTCTTCTGTTGCACCAATAAGTTTTTTTGCTAATTCCGGTCTTGTTGCATGCAAAGTGGCAACTAAATCTCCACCATCATCAATAATCATATCCGGATTGAAATCCAACGCATCTTGCAAGTGTGCTCTATAAACTTCTTTTGGTTCTCCGGCATAACCAAGAACGGGAATTCTCCAATATTTAACAAGTGCAGCTGCAACATCATCTTGCGTTGACAATGGACTTGAAGCAATTAATAAAGGCTCTGCACCACCTTCCATCATCGTAATAACTAATGCTGCTGTTTCTTTTGTCAAATGTACGCAAGCAGAAAGTTTAAGTCCTACAAATGGTTTCTCTCTTAGAAATCTTTCTCTAATCTTTCTCAAAACAGGCATGTCTTTCATTGCCCATTCTATGTTATTCTTGCCTTGTTCAGCCAAATTAATATCTTTTATATCACATTTTAATTGAGTAGAGTTCATAATTTCCTTCCTATTCCATTAAATTAGCAACACTTATCGTAAATATTTTATCATCAACATGCACAATTGCCCATCTTAAGGGCGTTATGTTTAGTTTTGTTAACTCGAATTCAATATTTTCTACTGATAAGTTATTTAATTTTGGGATTTTTACTATTTGTGATTCAACTCGCATAATTTCTACTATTCTACTGTAACAGATTTTGCTAAGTTCCTAGGTTGGTCAACATCTTTACCTAAGAATTCTGCTATATAATATGCCAACAACTGCAAAGGAACAATAGCAAGAGCCGGCGAAAGAATTTCTGAAATTTCAGGAATTCTAATTATATAACCAAACAATTCACTTAATTTGTCATCATTTGAATCAGTTAAAGCAATCATTCTGGCATTTCTTGCTCTTGCTTCTTCTGAATTTGATAAAATCTTATCATATACTTTTCCTTTCATTAAAATCGAAAGTACCGGCATAGTTTCATCCAACATTGCAATCGGTCCATGTTTAAGTTCACCTGCAGTATAGCCTGTTGCATTAATATAACTGATTTCCTTTAGTTTTAAAGCACCTTCTAAAGCAGTCGGATAATTTATACCTCTTGCAATAAAAATGAAATCTTTTGAGTTAGAAAATGCTCTTGCACATTTTTGAATATCTTCCTTATGAGAAAGAACTTTTTCAATTTTTTGAGGCAGAACAATAAGCTCGTGTTTCAAATCAGCCAAATCTTTTTCTTGCATTGTTCCTTTAACTTCTGCCATATAAATTGCAAGAAGATAGAAAGAAATCAACTGCGCCATATAAGATTTTGTAGCAGCTACAGAAACTTCAATGCCTGCATAAACAGGAACAAGACTATCTGCTTCTCTTGCCATTGTTGAATCAGGTCTGTTTGTCACAATTAATATGTGTGAACCTTTTGCTTTCGCTTGTCTTACAGCAGTAATAGTATCAGCTGTTTCACCTGATTGAGAAACACCGATTACAAGAGTATTTTTATCTGTAATAGTTTTTCTGTAAATATATTCGCTGGATGGTTCTACATCAACTGCAATTCCGCAAAAATCTTCTATAATGTATTTACCAATCATTGCGGCATGAAGAGATGTTCCGCAAGCTACAATTTGAATTCTATTTAAATTCTTCAATGTTTCTTTATCTAATGTAACTTCTTTCAAATGAATAGGTTCGTCCATTGCATGAAGTTTACCTGATAATACGTTTCTAACTACATCAGGTTGTTCGTGAATTTCTTTAAGCATAAAGTGTTTATAGCCCATTTTGCTCAAAGCAACCGGTTCCCAAGGAAGCATTTCTACTTTACCTTGAATTGGGTTGTTATCTATGTCAATCAAATTCATAGAATTTGGAGTTAGTGTCACAATCTGATTATCATCAATATACATTGCTTTTTTTGTATATTGAATTATCGCAGGAACGTCAGAAGCGATGTAATACTCACCTTCACCAATACCTACCAGCAAAGGAGCGTTTCTTCTTGTTGCAACAATAGTATCTTTAACGTCTTGGTGTATTACGCAAAGAGCATAAGCACCTTCAATTTCTTTTGTAGCAAGTCTTACTGCTTCTGTTAAATCTTTTGTTTGAGCATATTTTGTTGCAACTAGGTGAGCAACAGTTTCTGTATCAGTTTGAGAACGGAATGTACATCCTTGTTTTTCAAGTTTTGCTCTTAATTCTTTAAAGTTTTCTATAATACCATTGTGAACAACTGCAACTTTACCACAATTACAAGTATGCGGATGGGCATTAATAACTGTTGGCGCACCGTGAGTAGCCCAACGAATATGACCAATACCGATTGTTGATTTTGAAATTTCTGTATAATTTTTTTCTACAATATTTTTAAGATTTTGAAGTTTACCTTCTGCCTTATACAATTCAACTTTGCCATCAACATTAACTGCAACACCCGCTGAATCATACCCTCTGTATTCCAGATTGGTTAATCCTTCCAACAATACATCAATGGCTTTTTTATTTCCAATATATCCAACAATTCCGCACATAATAACCTCGCTCTTTATTTAATTGAAAAGTTTAGTAGTTTAGAAGTTAAGAAGAAGTTTAAGCCAAAATTTATCTACAAAACCAGCGCTTATATTCTAATAAAACTCCTTAAAACTAAACTAACAAATATATTTTATCATAAAATTTAAAAACAACTTATTAAGATTATATTAATGGATGCGAAGATGCGTAGAAGCTTGGATGCGTAGCTATTTTAAATTTTGCTAAGCGTCTAATCATCAATGCCTCTAACCCTCTACTTTCCGTTTATCCATCCTCGTATTTTACTAATACCGGCGATACCTGCGGCTGCGATACCAACACAGCCAAAAATCTTAAAATATAGTGACTTATTAAACTCATTTTTGCTTTTCTCCTTTTTTGTACCTTCATAAATATCAGCGTTTAAAGCTTTCATCCTTCGATTAGCTTCTTTTTCAGAAAAAAGAGCATGCTTAGGTAACGCTGCCGGTGCGTCAGCTACTGTCATTGCCGGACGTTTAATTTTTGTATCACAAGAATAGCGTCCTTCTAATATGTTGTTATTAACATCAGTCATTAGAAAAGTTCTCCGTATCGTAACAGTTTATGCAACCGGCTCTTAGGTAAATACATCATTCCTACCTGAGCCGGAATATCGGGTATTTTTTTAATCAGACATTCCTCCATATATTCGTTCGCTTCCGGACTCGTAAACCTAAACCCCAGCTTATAGAAGAAGAGTGCGGGCGATGACTCTTTGGTCATAGGTGCCGAAAAGGTCACAATCCTCCCTTCTGCTTTCGGATCAAACATTGCTTTCTCCGCAAGGTTCTTGACCGCCTCACTTCCTAGCCCGCAACGAGCTTTTGGCGATTGAATATAGTCTATTATATAACAGTTTTTAAGATACTGTATTCGTCTTTTTATTGGTGGTGCTGCAAAGCCCGAACTTTCAAAAAAGTTCGTACCTCCTCCACCACTATACTGTATTGGAACCTCTTCTTCCACTATATCTACATAGTCTGAATCTATACATCCGGGGATAATTATATTATCTCCTCTTTTTATTTTTTTAACCTTAATTAATGCCTTCTGATTTAAAATTGGCGTTTTAAACCCCAGAATTGGCGGCATGCTAAAACTTGACACTGAAGCCGTTGGTTTAGCTACCGCTATCTGTGGACGCATGTCCATAGATGCAATATTATTAATCATAACCTACCTAACCTATTTTTACCTAACCTTACTTATATAAAGTATTTTTTTTAGAAAAAATTGACTTTTTTGAGGGGAATGTAAAATTGTTTGTTACAAAAGTTTACAGTATATTTGTCGTGTTGGATGACAATTGTCCAACACGACCTACGAACTACGAACCAACATAAGGTGAGTTCAAGAAGCAATCGCATATATTAAAAGTTGTAATATTATAACATTGCCTGACAGCAATTTTACGATTACTCAAAATTAGTTATACTACGATTGACAAAGGCTCTTAAATCGTTTATACTGTAAGTATCCATTTGGTAATGGCTACAGGTGGTCATAGGGTTATTTCCTACAGAAGCTGTGGAGGAACTACCAAGTGGATTTTTACGTTTTTGAGCCTCTGAATATAAGTCATAAATTGCGAATTCATCAATGGTGATGTCATCATGGTCAATACGTTCTTTAACTGTAATCATTACCAGAAATAGTATTCCGCCTATTTTTAAAGGTAATGCAAAACGATGAATGTATTGATAATCATACAAAATTTCAGATTTTAATTCTGGGTGTTTTAATATTGGGATTGCATTGTAGAAAATTGTATCTACGTTAGAAATTATTTCTTTTTTTAAGTATGAATATCTACTCTCAATATCTCGCCTAAAAACTGTTGATATAATTTTAGTTAAATGCTTCCTTGGTAACAATGCTGTAATATTGGATATCTTATTTTGAAGATACAATTTTTCATCACTCTTAAATACAACATCTCGTATCAAAGCTTTTTTAATATCTTTGGTTTTCATACCTTCAAACTTGAGTTGCTTGATATCCAAAATTTCAACATTTTCAATTCCAACATTATTGTAGAAAACTACATCTACAACTTTTCCATCTTTTCGTGATAGTTTTAATTGTTCTAAAAAGTTGCTCATTGGTTTATTGTAACACGAATGAATTTTACAATCTTACGTTCTCTTTCGCTTTTCTGATAGCATCTTCTACCGTGCCTGTGTGCTTTGTATAACTTGCTAAAAAGTCAGAATTGAATTTTGGATTATTGGCGATTGTTTCGTTGGAAGTAAAATCGCTAATTGATTGTCCGTAGATTTCAAACGGTT
>OIYO01001366.1_pt1 | contig 13403 bp, 17 predicted proteins | sample 1588191 | NCBI WGS metagenome assembly OIYO01 (sample SAMN03283275) | human gut metagenome | biome: human-associated habitat; material: feces | host: Homo sapiens | place: Peru | collected 2012 | reverse complement strand
TATGGCAAAAGTTTATCATTTACCTATCTTACTTTTGCCATATCCATATATTCTTTTATAACCAATTCTATATTTTCTACTTCTACATTCATCTTTACTGTTACCTTCAATTGTATAAATGTAATTATTTTCTACTTTTTCTACTATGCCCACATGATCAGGATCATTATCATTTTCCCAGTCAAAAAATATTATTTCTCCGAGATTTAGGAATATAGCCATTATCTTGCCAAAGTCCACAAGTTTTAAACCAAACAATTCCCTCATTTTGACAATTTATCACATTTCCTTGCATATTTTGTAATATCCTATATAGACTATTTGTATACTTAAGTAATGATTTTATATATTAGGTTGCGAATTTGTGTGCATTATCAAAGTTTTGTACAATAAGAGATAGGAGTAAAATAATAGAACCCTTATCAAGGTCCTACCTACAAGTTCTTGTAACCACTAGACTTAACAGCTTTACTAGCTATTTAAATCAGTTTTATAATTTATCTTTATAATTTTACATCTTAATAATGATATATTTAATTCTACATTGTTCAAGCTAATTTCACTAATGTAGGATTCTCCTTTATATGACTCATCAATAGCAAAAATACCAACATCTTTATTGTTTATAACTATAATATTATATTCTAGAGTATTACAATACATTTCTTTTCTTTTTTATAAATTATCAATATACTTAAAAACTTCATCCAAAGAATATGTTTTGTTTAATTTTATATCATCTAAACCCTGTTGTAATTTATTTTTCAAATCTTCCTTATATTTTTTACCATCTTCATCAGTATGCTCAAAAAATGAGCATACTGAACTTTCAGATAATTCTTCATCTTTATAAATATTTTGAATATGGCGAGTGATTGTTCTTCTATCTTTTCCAAATAATTCTGCCATTTGTTTTTGTGTAAGCCACACAGTTTCATCTTTTAAGTTTACTTCTAATTTTACTCCTTGGTTTTCAAATAAAATAATTTTATTCTTTTTTTCGTCCATACGAACACATCCTTTATTATATAAAATTTAATTCTTAGTATATTTGTTAGTACTTATATATTACAATTTTTAGTATTTTTGAACTATTGTACATATTTTATAATAAGAACAAATATTTGTCTATAATTTAAAATAAAATTGTTAATTATTTTTATTCGAAAGTGTCGCGGCATCAAAGTTTTGCATAAAATGGGATAGGAGTTATAATGTAAATAGACACACGAGCTCTTCTTTACATACTCAAGGCTTTCAGCTGTTCTATATGTACTAATATTTACTTAAATTACTTTATTTCTTATTATATTTATTCTTATTATAATCTTCTCAGTATTCCTATAACTTGTTAAAATCAATTTATAGATATCTTTTTATTTTGTCTTTATAATTAAATGTCTAATTATGTTTTAAGTTTAATTTTATATCTATAAAAATTTTCATTATATAAAATTTGTAAAAATCTCTAAAATGCTCAAACTGCTATATTTGCTATGTTTTTGCAACAACAAACTATAAGCCTTAAAAATAGAAACGGCTTAAAATCGATTCTCATGCGTCGTTTTTTGACCATTTTTTGCATATTTTATAGTATGCTGATATTCCTATAGTTTTTGCGTTTTTTATTAGTCAGATCTATATTGTCTATATTTTCACTATATTATTAGACTTATGCAAAAGACAGCCCACATTAGATGTGAGCTGTCTTCTGTCCAAACATGATTGAAAGAAATTACTGATTTACAATGCCACGAGCAATAAGTTTAATTTTGTCCATTTCTTCAATTTCTTGATTCATCTTGCGTGCCATCTGCTGAAATTGTTCACCCAATTCAGAATTTCCTGCCTCGAATGCTGCAATACTGAACATTTTCAAGAAAATATCCTGTTCTTCAGACATATTCTCGAGAATCCGATTGATATAGCTCAGCATCTGCAAATAAGCATCTTTCTGCTGGCGATTAGTGCCTTCACGCATTGTTTTCCGCAGTATTTGAGTAATCTCTTCGGCTAAATTCATGTTCATAATTTTTTCCTCCAAATAATTTTTTGTTGTTACTAAGAATCAAACACGAGGTTTACTAATATATCCTTATTAGGAATATATAATTATATTATATCATAATCTTGCATAAATAACAAATTTCACTATTTTTAATAAATTCTTTCTATATATCCATCTGTTGGTTTTGTATACATATCATCTGAAATAGATTGATATCTCTCACCTTGATAATCATCTGTAAATCCATTATATGCCTTATAAATCTCACCTGTATCAGTGTCATATACTCTTTCATAACCTAAAATTGCATCACTTTGCTTTTGACTCATTCTATCATAAGAAGCACTTCTCGATTCCCATGCAGACATTATCATATCCGATGTTTGATTGCACACAGCTCTTACACTCTGGAAATTTTTCATAACAGCATCTTGTTGACTATTATATTGACTTATAAATGTATCCGAAAATTCAAATGATGAACATATCTTGGTTAATGTTTCTTCCCAATCTACTAGTTGATCTTTTGGTGCTGTTATGAACATTGTGTCATATACATTTAGATAATAGATATCAATTTTATTTCCTGACATGACATATTCATTTACATAGTATGGTCCAGCATCATATACATACGCTGTAAATATTCCTTCACCATCTTTACCATTTGCATCTTTAAAACTTGCTCTTAATATATCTCCACCAATCGGTGCAGTTCCTAAGTTCTCAACAACAGAAAAATCGGTAAGAGTTGGGAAAGTAAATTCTGCAGTATTATTTAAAGTTCCTAAATCGTTAAATATTTTGTAAAATCCTTCAGTTGTTTTATCAGCTAACACGCTAGTTTTAGCAAACATATCATTTGGATAATATCGTTGGTAAAATTCCTTTGCAGCTTGTGATTTTGTATATCCTTCTGTTTTCATGTTAAAGAAAAATTGATAATTTGGGTCTTCTGGATTGTATGCTTTAACAGTATAATGAATATAATCTCCAAGAGTATCTACTTTCCATCCTTCTGGAATTTTCATCTTTATAAGGCCATTATCATAATCTACAAGATTAACACTTTTTGCTTCGTTTTTCTTTATTTCAACCTGTTGATTTTTTCCTATATTAAATTTGCCAGTTGAGATACTATTGTCAATATTATTACTCATCTTTTCTTTTATTAATATACCTCCTACTATCACTAAAATTATAATAACAGTAATTAAACTTACCATTAAAATCTTTTCTTTTTTCTTTGAGTTTTCTTCCATATCTTTCCCCCTCTTGTTATTTATTATTTACCCTTTTATTGTTTTAATCCTATCATACTTTTGGAAATTTTAAAATATTTTTACCATTTTTTCCGTGACACTTTGGTAAATCGTACTTTAAAATATAAAATGCTAGCTTAAGACAGCTAGCATTTTATATTTTAATTTTATTATTGAATCTCCTTATACAAAAAGCATTCTTTGTCGTGTGAATATATAACTCCAATTGCCTGTAAATAAGAATATATAATTGTGCTTCCTACAAATTTCATTCCTCTTCTTTGTAAATCCTTTGATATTTTGTCCGACAATTCATTCTTTGTTTTATTTATTTCATATAAAATTTCACCATTTGAAAAAGCCTTAATATACTCGTAAAATGTTCCACATTCATTTTGAATCTCTTTAAATATTTTACTGTTGTTTATGGCAGCATTAATTTTTAGTTTATTCCTTATTATCTTTTCATTTTTCAAAAGTTCCTGGACTTTTTCTTCTGTATATTCACATACTTTATCAATATCAAAATTATCAAAGGCTTTTCTAAAATCATCTCTTTTATTTAGCACACATTCCCAAGATAACCCCGCCTGAAATAATTCTAGAATTAGCATTTCATATAAATATTTATCATCAAAATTTGGTTTACACCATTCATTATCATGATATTCTATATATCGTTTATTATTTAAATTGTACCATTTACATCTAATCATACCTGATCTCCATATAACTTATTCTGGCAATAAATTGTACTCTTCATCCTACCAGCTGTTTGTTTCATTTTTATTACCTCATATATATTATACCTTAAAAAATTTATTAACTGCACTTATATATATAACTAGGTATGAGATAGATATTAAAAATCCACCTAGTACATCACTTGTATAATGTACTCCTAAATAGATTCTACTAATTCCTATTAAACATATTAATAGGCTAAGAATGATAATAATCGTCCACTTTAAATATTTATTTTTTATATATTTATATGTTAGATGCATCAGATACCCATAAAAGGCCATACTCACCATAGAATGTCCCGAAGGAAAGCTATATCCTATTGCTTCGATTATTCTATATTCTGTTGGACGGGGCCTATGTAATATAAACTTCAATAATTGGTTTAGTGCAGTAACAATAACAAGATTACCCAATATTGAAGCTCCAATTTTTTTATTTTTTATCAATATAAACAGTAAAACTGTTAAAACTATTAAAAAAATTGCTCCACCTAAATTTGTAATAAATTTTGCAATTGGCGTTGCAAAATCCGAAATCAATAATATTGATATAACTTTATATCCTACTATATCTCCTATCATTATTTCCTTATTAAATACATCTTCTGCCAACGCCAAAAATCCAATTAAGCATACAAATAATATTATCCATTTTAAGTTCTTTATTAAATATTCCTTTATTTGCATTTCTAAGTTTTCTCCAATTTTCCAGCACTTCATATTTTCGGTATGTTTTGTAATTCAAATCTATATTTTTGCTTTACATTTGGATACTTTTCATGATCAACCTCTGAAGCAAACATATCATATGGTCGTATATATAATGATGTATCTCCATATAAAGCTCTATAAACAACATATTTTTCTCTTGTTTCGCTATGAATCGCAATGTCTTCAACAAGATATAAATTTCCTTTAAAATGTTTATAAATTGATTTTATTTTTATTTCGTTCATATAGCATATACCCCCTCTAGTCAATATTTATAATCTCATATTCTCTTGTTCCAAATCCTAGCTCAGCTGCTGCTTCTATTGTATGAACTCCATTTTGTCTTTCTATTCTCTGTACTAAATGATCTCTTCCAGGATCTTTTGAATTATAAACTATGTCAATACATGCTTGATCTATTGCTATTGGATCAATACTTGCAAGAATCCCAACGTCTTTCATACAAGGATCTTCGGCAACAGCACAGCAATCACAATCAACAGACATATTACACATAACATTGATATATACAATATTTCCTTTAAATCTATTATGAACTGCTGATGCAGCATCCGCCATTGATTCTAAAAACTTATCTTGTTCTGGTAAGTTTTCCCTAAGTTTAGTTTGATCAGTTTCTTTTCCAGCAGAATGAATATATGTTTTCCCTTCTGATGAAGCACATCCAATTGACAATTGCTTTAATGCTCCTCCATATCCACCCATAGGATGTCCTTTAAAATGTGATAAAACAAGCATTGAATCATAATTTTCTATATGTTTTCCTACAAAGTCTTTTTTTATAATTTTACCATTAGGAATATCTAGTATCAAATTTTGACCATCAGCATCCATAATGTCAACATCAAAATATTTTGTCCAACCATGTTCTTCCATTAATTTTCTATGTTTCTCGGTAGAGTTTCTTGCTCCACCATAAGCTGTATTACATTCCACAACTGTTCCATTAACTTTTTCTACAATAGCTTTTACAAATTCAGGTCTAAGATAATTTTGATTTCCTTTCTCACCCGAATGTAATTTTACCGCAACATTTCCTTGTAGTTCTACTCCGAGTCTTTCATAAATTTTCACAACACTTTCTGGTGTTATTTCACTTGTAAAATAAACTTTTGCTTTTTCCATAATATAAATCCTCCTTAAAAAAATTATTTATATTTTCTAAAAATATTTATATCACTTTTATCAAATAAAAATCAACATATTTTATTAATTTTTTACTGTTCATTTGTCCAAGTTTTTCCATTATCTTCACTATAAAAATAATAATAAAATTCTTCATTTTTTATTGTATTATGAGCTTTCAATTTCAACTTCCCTTCTTCAACATATGGTACACCATCTATATAAATATCTTCTTTTGATGTGTTTAAAATAGCATCTGAAAATGTTTTACCTCCATCATTTGTAACAAGCAGTCCTCTATTATCTCCTGCTGTACCTGCCAAACCAGGATCATTAATAAATCCGACATACTCATCAATAAAAGTAAATTCGGCTCCATTATGAATTTGGATGAAAGGATCATCGCCCTCAATCTGATTTTTCCATGTTGCGCCACCATCCGTTGTTTTTTCAATTTCAATCAGTGATCTTTGAGCTAAAACAGCTCCAGCATACACAACTCTTATACTAACTTTATCACTAATTTTCTTTTCATATATAGTATCTCCGTCCAACAAAATTTTAGTATCTAAATTTGCATCACTGTTCGAATCTTCAATAGAGTTTTGTAGATTATCTATATTTGCACTCTCAAATCTTGTAGCATTTATCTTATTAACATTATCTTTTTTACAAATTGTGTAATAGCCAAAAAACACTACTAAAATTAAAAATATTAATAATATGTAAAATATAATATTTTTGTTTTTCATCATATCACCTTACCTTTTTTATATAGTAATCAAAGAACTACTGTTTGTATTATATTCTATGTTCTGAATGTTGTCAACAATTACTCATTAAAAAATTTTCTTCAAAGATATATTTATTATTTTTTATATTTTTTCATACTTTTTTAATTTTTTATGATATAATCAATATACTAAATTTAAACATATGAAAGGATGATATACATGATAAATACAGAAGGCAATCCAGATTTTTTAAATTCTTTTTTGGATTATACTGCAACTATTTTAAATAAATCACCTAATACTATTAAAGAATACAATTATGATTTAAATAGATTTTTAAAGTTCATTTTAAAGCATTTTAGAATGGCTGACGAAGAAAATTTAAATGATATTAATATTAGATATATGAGCATTGATACTGTGAGTAAAATCACTTTAGAAGATATACATGCTTATCTATTTTATTTAGCAAATAATTTGCAATGTAAACCTGCAACCAGAGCAAGAAAAGCCTCTGCAATCAGAGTTTTCTTTAATTATCTTTGTCAAAAGAAAGGATTAATAGAAAAGAATCCTGCTTTAAATTTAGAGACCCCAAAACTCGGAAAACGAATGCCTCGATATTTATCTTTAGAAGAGAGCAAGAAATTATTAAATGTTTCAATTGACGAAGATGACAGAAATAAAGAAAGAGATTATGCAATAATTACATTGTTTCTGAACTGTGGTATGCGTTTATCTGAATTAGTAGGAATTAATATAAAAGACATAGATTTTTCAGAATGTAAAATGAATGTTGTTGGTAAAGGTAATAAGGAGCGAACTATATATTTAAATAAAGCTTGTATAAATGCTATTAACAATTATCTTAATGTACGTCCAACTCAAGGTATAAAACAAAATTCTACAGATGCACTATTTTTAAGTGAAAGGTTAGAAAGAATCAGTAATCGTACAGTTCAATATATTGTAAAAAAAGAATTAAGAAAAGCTGGTCTAGATACAACAAAATACTCTGTACACAAATTACGCCACACTGCTGCAACTTTAATGTACAAATATGGAAATGTTGATATTAGAGCATTGCAAGAATTATTAGGTCATGAAAGTATTTCGACAACAGAAATCTACACACATGTCGATAATGAACAAATTAGAAACGCAGTTGAGGTTAACCCTCTGGCGAACTTGTAATTTTATTTTTAGTTAGAAGGTTGGAATTTTCCAACCTTCTATTTTTTATAATAAAATCGGCTGTATTTGTTCTCCTTCTAAAGCCAATTCTATTGTTCTTTTTATATAATTGGGGTTAAATGTTACTGAACGTGGTTTTGTTATAGGATTTTCTTGACTAAATGGTATAAAATAAAAGTTTTTCCTGCTCAAAAGTTTTCCGAATATTCTCTGCATTTGTACTTAGTGCATCAGTTGTTGAAATGCCTATAACAACAGGCTTAGAGCTATCACGCAAATGTGACTTTATTGCTAGCGTAGCAATACTATCAGTTATACCATTAGCAAGTTTTGCAATTGTGTTTCCTGTTGCAGGTGCTATAACAATTGTATCTGTCAGTCCTTTACATCCTAATGCTTCAACCTCTTCCATAGAATGAATTATCTCCTCTGTTCCTACAATATTTTTAATTTCCTCTATGTATTTTTTTGAGTTTCCGAATTTGGTATCTGAATTATAAGCAGCATCTGACATAATTGGAATTATATTTGCTCCTTCCTTAATAATATTTTTTAACTGTTCTATCGTCTTCGAAAAAGTTCCAAAAGAACCAGTAAATACCCAACCCACATTTTTGTTTTTTAGATTCATTAATAAAATCCCCCTTTTATGAAACTTTATATATAATATGAATTATGTTGACTGTTGGCTCGTTTTGTGATAATATAAATATATTTTTTTGAAAGGACTGATAAAATGGGTAATCCAACTATTCCTCAGCTTGTGTTATGTCTATGTTGGCTTATTCTTAACCTAATCGGCCTAGTCGTTGTATTACGGCTCAAGGATGACGAAGAATCATTCTTCAAAGGTTTTATAGTGGGAACGTACATAATTTCGGTTCTTATTTGTCCAATGTATCTTTATTTTATCATTCGATAACGAAAATCAGGAGACAGCAACTGCTGTTTCCTGATTTTTTATATTATCGAATGATGTGTTATATCAAAATTTACTTTATTAAATCTAAAGTATCTCTTGCTATCATCAACTCTTCGTTTGTAGGAACTACAAATACTTTTATCTTTGAATCTGGAGTAGATATTTCAATTTCTTCTCCTCTAGTGTTGTTCTTTTCGTCATCTATTTTTACCCCCATAAATTCTAAGTATTTGCAAATATCTTTTCTAGTTGCTGCACTATTTTCACCAATTCCTGCTGTGAAAGTAATTGCATCTACGCCATTTAATAATGTAATATATTTTCCTAATGTTCCAGCAACATTATATACAAAGCTGTCTATTGCAAGTTGAGCTCTTTTATTTCCTTGTTCTGCTGCAGCTTCAATATCTCTATCGTCATTGCTAACTCCAGATAATCCTAATTTTCCAGATTTTTTATTTAATACTGCATCCATTTCAGCTGGAGATAATTTTTCATGGCTCATTAAAAATGTAACTATAGATGGATCTAAATCTCCTGATCTTGTACCCATTGGTATACCTGCAAGTGGAGTTAATCCCATTGTTGTATCAACAGATTTACCGCCCTTTATAGCACATAAACTTGCACCTTGTCCTAAATGGCAGTTAACCATTTTTAAATCTTCCTCTGGCATATTCATTAATTCAGCTGTTCTCTTTGCAACAAATCTATGAGAAGTTCCGTGGAATCCATATTTACGAATTCTATATTTTTCATAATATTCATAAGGAATATTGTATATATATGCTTCTTCTGGCATTGTTTGATGGAAAGCTGTATCAAATACTGCTACCATTGGCTTACCTGGCATCAATTTTTGACAAGCACGTATTCCTGCTAAAGATGCTGGATTATGAATTGGAGCTAACTCACTACATTCAACTATTCCTTTTATAACTTCATCATCTATAACAACAGATTTTGCAAATTTTTCTCCACCATGAACTGTTCTATGTCCAACAGCATCTATTTCTGAAACATCCTTTATTACTCCATGTTCTGCATCTGTTAATTGTGCTATTACTTCTGCTATAGCATCATCATGTCCTTCTGCATCTTTTTCTATTTTGAATTTTTCTCCATTAACTTTGTGTGTTAAAAATGAACCCTTAATTCCTATTTTTTCGTAGTTTCCCTTTGCTAAAACTTCTTCATTTTCCATATCTATTAATTGATATTTTAATGATGAACTTCCACAGTTTAATACTAAAATTTTCATAAAAAAACCTCCATAAATTTATATATTTTCATTTATAATACTAATGCATTATATTACATAAAACCTTAATAGTCAATACTTATTAGTCTTTCTGTGCTTGAACCGCAGTTATTCCAACAACACCTGCTATATCCTTGCTAGAACATCCTCTAGATAAATCATTAACTGCCCTAGCAACACCCTGGCATAGTGGTCCATATGCTTCCGCGTGGCCAAATCTTTGAGTTAGCTTATATCCAATATTTCCTGCATCCAAATCTGGAAATATCAAAACATTTGCTTCTCCCTTCAAAGGACTTCCAGGAGCTTTTCTTTCACATATCTCTGGAATTATAGCAGCATCTAATTGAATTTCTCCATCGCATATTAAGTCTGGTGCTTTTTCCTTTAATAACTTTGTTGCTTCAACAACTTTTTCCGTTAAAGGTGAATGAGCACTACCATATGTAGAATATGAAAGCATTGCAATTTTTGGCTCTTTTCCAATTAATTCTTTAAAGCTCTTAGCTGATGAAATTGCAATTTCAGATAAAGCATCAGCATCAGGATATTCATTAAGACCACTATCAGCAAATATAAACACTCCCTCTTCCCCATACTCTTTATCTGGCAACACCATAACAAAAAACGCTGAAACCAATTTTGTACCTGGTGCTGTTTTTAATATTTGAAGTGCTGGCCTTAAAGTATCAGAAGTTGCATGGCAAGCTCCAGACACAAATCCATCTGCATCTCCTTCTTTTACCATCATTGTAGCAAAATATCTACTATTAGTTTCTAATAAATTTTGAGCCTGTTCAATTGTCATTCCTTTAGCTTTTCTAAGTTCAAATAAATCATCTGAATATTTACGAAGCTTTGTTGAAGTTTTAGGATTTATAATTTCAACCCCATTTAAATCAATATTATTGGCTTTAGCCAAATCCATAACTTCATCTCTGTTTCCTATAAGGATAACATTTGCAAATCCTTCTTTCATAACAATCTCTGTTGCTTCCAAAGTTCTAATATCTTCGCTCTCTGGAAGTACTATTGTTTTTATTTCTTTTTTAGCTTGTTCTTTAATTTTTTCTATAAAAGACATATTTTTACCTCTCTTATATATATTTAGATTTTAAAGGTTAATCTATAAACCTATATAATTAGCCACCCTTATTATATATTTAATCGCCTAAAATTACAATAGAAAAGCTTAAAGTTGACAACATTTTTCTAAGAATATATAATACAATAAATATGTTTTTAGTAAGGAAAGTAATAAACAAAATGGAACTAAAATATTTAAAAACAAATAATAAATATAATACAGTAAGACAAGTGCTGTCACAAGAATTTAAAATTTCTAGCAGGTTGACTTTAAAACTAAAAAAAGTTAATCAAATATTATTAAATGATATTCCAACATATTTAGACAATCATATTAAATTGAATGACATTGTCTGCATAAACCTAGACTTTGTAGAAGATAATTCTAATGTTGTTCCAACAAAAATGAATTTACATATACTATTTGAAGATGATGCAATTCTTGTAATAGATAAACCAGCCGGAATTCCAATTCATCCATCAATGGACCATTATTCTGATAGCCTTTCAAATGGTGTACGTTTTTATTTTGATTCTATTGGGTTGAAACGAAAAATTAGACCAGTAAATAGGTTAGACAGAAACACATCAGGAATTGTAATATTTGCAAAAAACGAATACATTCAAGAATGTCTGATAAATCAAATGAAAAATAATGATTTTAAAAAAGAATATATCGCACTTTGTGCTGGACGCTTTGATACAGCATCTGAAACATTAAACTTTCCAATTGCAAGAAAAGCCAATAGTATCATAGAACGTCAAGTTGATAAAAACGGACAAAATGCAGTAACACAATACAATGTCATCTCAGAAAAGAATGGAATTACCAAACTACAAGTAAACTTGCTAACAGGAAGAACTCACCAAATAAGAGTTCACATGGCTTACATAGGCCACCCACTTTTAGGAGACGACTTATATGGTACCTCTTCTCCACTAATAAATAGGCAAGCACTACATGCCTACAAAGTGAATTTTATACATCCATTAACTAAAAAAATAATAACCATAAAATCTGAATTACCCAAAGATATGAACCTAAATTTCTAATAAAGTTTAGGTTCATAATATTTTTCAAACAACAATTTATATTTTCGCATAACAATATTTTTTCGAAAATGTGAAACATTTTCTTGCTTTTTTATTGATTTTGTTTCACATTTTAATTTTAATAGAACTCTCTTGTATATTATTTCAAATAATTTATAAAACATTCTCATAATATGAATATAAACAATATTTTGACAAAATCATAAAAACATGGTAAAATATCGGTATGTTCAAATGAAAATTTTGACTAAAATTGGAGGTAGATTACATGGAAGAAAAAGTTTTGTTCGATGCTGTATACGCTCCACGCGGTTTCCAATCGCAAAATACACCTTTAACGGTTGGACTTCGGTATCAGGTCGTCGAAATTGTAGATTCTCCTGACCATTGGGGACTTCAAGTACGATTAAAAGGATATCCCAATGATCTTTTTCCAAAGGAATTCTTTAAAAATGCCCGCGAATACAAATTTGCACGCATCACACACCCTTGGATCGAGACAGCTGAGGAAATCGAGAAAATTCTTAAATCTCGCATTCCGCTCTACAATTACGAGACACTCGAAGAAGGACCTGACGGTGCCCCATTCTGGAAGCCTCAAAGAAGTTCTCTTGTACCTATGCTCGAGATTCACACAGTTGGCTTTGGGTATTACGTTATCGTTACCCGCAACAATGTGTTTTTCGTAAAGACACGGTAAAAGAGCCAAAAAAATCCTTACTAGCATTGCTAGCAAGGATTTTTTGGTAGACCTATAAGCCGGGTTCTGTCTAGAATGGTCATTTATCTAGTACATATATTACTATATGTCTCAAGCCTCCAAATTTAGAAGATGACGAGCAGTCTTAGCCTTCTAGTCTCGGCGTTGCTCCAGATGGGGTTTACACAGACCCGATATGTCACCATACCAGCGGTGAGCTCTTACCTCGCCTTTTCATCCTTACTTCTTATAGAACACTATAAAAAGCGGTTATTTTCTGTTGCACTTTCCTTAAGGTTACCCTCACTGGACGTTATCCAGCATCATTGCTCTGTGGAGCCCGGACTTTCCTCGTACGCTGCCTTTCGGCCATGCTATACGCGACCATTCAGCCTACCTTTTTATTGTACTCTAAAAGAAAAGTTTTGTCAATCATTAATATCCACTATGCTTTTAACTTTTATCACCACTGCGTTGTTTTCTAAACTCCCCTCTAGCATTACAACATCACCTGCCATTTTTCTACCTCCTTGTTTTATGTTGACCGTCCTTAATTTTTCCAAAAAATTAAGGACTAGTC
>OIYO01001365.1_pt1 | contig 13416 bp, 8 predicted proteins | sample 1588191 | NCBI WGS metagenome assembly OIYO01 (sample SAMN03283275) | human gut metagenome | biome: human-associated habitat; material: feces | host: Homo sapiens | place: Peru | collected 2012 | reverse complement strand
GCTGCGCGACGCACCGCCCCAGGGGAAGCCATTTTGGAAGAGAGGAATCAGCCCATGACGGATCTTTCCCATATTCGCAATTTTTCCATCATTGCCCACATTGACCACGGCAAGTCCACTTTGGCGGACCGACTGTTGGAACTGACCAGCTCTGTGCAGCAGCGGGATATGCAGGAGCAAATTCTCGATGATATGGATCTGGAGCGGGAGCGGGGCATTACCATTAAGGCGCATGCAGTGACGCTGGGCTATGACGCCAAAAACGGCGAGCACTATGAGTTTAACTTGATCGACACCCCCGGCCATGTAGACTTTAACTACGAGGTCAGCCGCTCGCTGGCGGCTTGCGAGGGCGCTATCTTGATTGTGGACGCCTCTCAAGGCGTAGAGGCGCAGACCCTTGCCAACACCTACCTGGCTTTGGATCACGACCTGGACATTATGCCGGTGATCAACAAGATCGACCTGCCGGCAGCGGACCCGGAGCGGGTGGCCCAGGAGGTAGAAGAAGTGGTGGGCATTCCCTGTATGGACGCCCCCCGCGTGTCTGCCAAGACCGGGCAGAATGTGGAGGAGGTGCTGGAGCGGATTGTGACGGAGATCCGCCCGCCGGTTGCCAACGACAATGCACCCCTGCGCGCGCTGATCTTTGACTCGGTTTATGACAGCTACCGTGGCGTGATCGTGTATGTGCGCGTAATGGACGGCAAAATCAAGGCCGGCGATACCATGCGTATGATGGCCACCGGTGCCCAGTTTACCGTGGTGGAGGTGGGTCGTATGCGGGCCACTTCCATGGAGAATACCGGCGTGCTCTCCTCCGGCGAGGTAGGCTATATTACCGCGTCCATCAAAACCGTTTCCGACGCCCGGGTGGGCGATACCATCACTTTGGCAAATGCGCCGGCAGCGGAGCCGCTGCCCGGTTACCGCAAGGTGAACCCAATGGTGTTCTGCGGTGTGTACCCGGCAGACGGTGCGGATTATGAGGCCCTGCGAGACGCGCTGGAGAAGCTGCAGCTTAATGACGCGTCCCTAAGCTATGAGCCGGAGACGTCCGGCGCCCTGGGCTTTGGCTTTCGCTGCGGCTTTTTGGGTCTCCTGCATTTGGAGATCATTGAGGAGCGCCTGGAGCGAGAATACAACCTGGATCTGATTACCACCGTGCCCTCGGTGATCTACAAGATCCACATGACCGACGGCTCCATGGTGGAGATCGACAATCCCACCAATTACCCGGATCCGTCCTTGATTGACTACTGCGAGGAGCCGTTTGCGGACTGCAATATTTATGTACCCAGCGAGTTTGTGGGCACCATTATGGATATGTGCCAGGATCGGCGGGGGATCTTTAAGAATATGAGCTATATCACCCCGGATCGGGTGGATATTCATTACGAGCTGCCGCTAAATGAAATTATCTATGATTTCTTTGACGCACTCAAATCCCGCACCCGTGGCTACGCTTCCTTTGATTATGAGATCAAGGAATACCGCCGCTCGGATTTGGTGAAGGTGGATGTGCTGCTCAATGGCGATACCATCGACGCGCTGAGCTTTATTATCCACCGGGACAAGGCTTACCAGCGTGGGCGCCGCATTGCGGAGAAGCTCAAGGAGCATATCCCGCGGCATTTGTTTGAGATACCGGTGCAGGTGGCTATCGGTGGCAAGGTCATTGCCCGCGAGACGGTAAAAGCCCTGCGCAAGGATGTGTTGGCCAAGTGCTACGGCGGCGATGTGACCCGTAAGAAAAAGCTGTTGGAAAAGCAGAAAGAGGGCAAAAAGCGTATGCGCCAGTTCGGTCAGGTGGAGGTGCCCCAGGAGGCCTTCCTGGCAGTGCTCAAACTCTCCTCCGACGACGAGTAAAGCAGAAATATAAAAAAATCCCACCCGATACAGGTGTTGCCTGTTCGGGCGGGATTTTTTGCGTTTGTCAAGTGCTTTTGTGCAACTTGTCCGAAAATATGGACTTAAACTTGACAAAATAGGCAAGAATATGCAAAATTTGTTTACTTTCTTAATTGTTTGTGTTATGATGCAAATGTTGAAGGCGATAAAAAAGACCTGCAAAAATGCAGGTCTTGCTCACACACTGTGAGGTTGCCGCAACGGCAACGAGTTGAATCAATTGGTATTTGAACGCATAGTGTAAATCTCATAAGGTCTTGAGACAACTTGATATTAACACGAAAAGTTCTACTTGTCAATAGGTCAACTGAAAATTTTGATGAAAAAAGAAAAGGAGCGAGTTTATGGAACAAGGGACAAAACGCGGAGATTACTATTTAGGTTTGGATATGGGTACAGACTCGGTAGGCTGGGCTGTAACAGATATGGATTACCGTATTCCTAAGTTTAAGGGCAATGCCATGTGGGGTGTGCGCCTGTTTGATGAGAGCAACACGGCAGAGGAGCGGCGGCTGTTTCGCATCAGTCGGCGGCGTACCCAGCGGCGTCGGGAGCGGCTGGATCTGCTAGAGATGCTGTTTGACGGTCCGGTGAGTACCAAGGATCCGGCTTTCTTCCAGCGGTTGCGGGAGAGCGATCTGTATGCAGAGGATAAAACCACCAATACACCCTTTGCTGTGTTTGCGGATCCGGATTATACGGACACAGACTATCATCGCCAATTTCCCACCATTTATCATCTGCGTAATGCGCTTTTGCATGAGGATGGCCCATACGATGTGCGCCTGGTGTTTTTGGCGGTGCATCATATTATCAAAAACCGCGGTCATTTTTTGTTTGACTCCTTAGGAGAGGCGCAAAACTTTGGCTCGATTTACGGTGCGTTTCGGGATTATTTGCAAGAAGAATATGAATGTGCAGTAGAATGCACGGACGAAAAAGCCTTTGGCGCCGTGCTCAAGGACAAGTCTCTGTCTAAGTCCAGAAAAACTGCGGCGGCAGCAGAGCTGTTCGGTGTAACAAAAAAGAGCGCTCCTCAGTTGTATGCCTGCCTGGCACTGGCCTGCGGCGCTACGGTGAAGCTGAAGGACCTGTTTAACGATGACACTTTGGCCGAGGCGGAAAAACCTAGCATCGCCTTTACCGGCAGCTATGAGGACAACGAACCGGAGTACCAGTCTCTTTTGGAAGAACGGTTCGATTTGGTGGTGCGGATCAAGGCCCTGTATGATTGGGCTATTTTGGATGAGATCTTGGCCGGCCATCAGTATCTGTGCGAGGCCAAAGTGGCCACCTATGAGCAGCACAAGACGGATTTGCAGCAGCTGAAAACCTATGTGAAGACCTATCGTTCGGAACTGTACAAAAAGATTTTTAAGCTGAGCAGCAAGGACGACAACTATGTGGCCTATTCCGGTCATATCAAGGGAAATGGTCACACCGGCGTGCTGGAAAAGACTTGTAATCAAGAGGCTTTTTGCGCCTATTTGAAAAAGACGCTGGGCGATAATGGGGACCCGGCGTATGCGGATATGTTCGCCGCCATTGAAAATGGCACTTTTATGCCCAAGCAGGTGTCTAAGGACAACGGCGTGATTCCTATGCAGTTGCAGAAAAAAGAACTGGAAGGTATTTTAGACCGGGCGCAGAGATATTTGCCGTTTTTAACAGAAAAGGATGAGACCGGCCTGACTGTGCGAGAAAAAATCATTTCCCTTTGCGAGCACCGTATTCCGTACTATGTTGGCCCGCTGAACCAGCATAGTAAAAAAGCCTGGATCGTGCGGAAAGAGGGAAAAATCTATCCTTGGAATTTTGACCAAGTGGTGGATTTGGATCGCAGCGCAGAGGCGTTTATTGAGAATTTGACCAGCAAGTGTACCTATTTGCCCCAGTACGATGTGATCCCCAAGTATTCTTTGTTGTACACCAAGTTTATGGTGCTCAACGAGCTAAACAATTTAACGCTGGACGGCCAGCGTGTTGAGGTCAAACTGAAGCAGGAGATTTACCGGGACCTGTTTGAAAAGCGCGGCAAAGTCACCGGCAAGGGACTGAAAAACTATTTGCAGTCCCGGGGTATTGCCTATGAGGTGATGGGCGGCTTTGATGAAAACTTTAAGGCCAGTCTAAAGCCTTGGCAGGATCTGGCGCCTTATGATTTGACCTATGATGAGAAGGAAGAAGTTGTACGCTTAATTACGATCTTTGGCGACGATAAAAAGTTGCTGAAAAAGCGGCTGCGAGATCTGTTTGGCGATCGACTGACTGAAACAGAGCGGGGCAAACTGGCTCGATTGAAGTACACCGGCTGGAGCCGCCTGTCTCGGGAATTTTTGACCCAGGTGGCGTGCACCGACAAGAATACCGGCGAGGTGACCAATATCATTTCCGCGTTGTGGGATACCAACCTGAACTTAATGCAGCTGCTGTATAGTGCGGACTATATGCCCACATTCGGGGAGCAGGTCGCAGCATGTAATCAGTTCGATAAGGATGTTTCCCTGCGCCAAATGGTGGAGGATCTGTATGTTTCACCGAAAGTAAAGCGACCTATTTACCAGTCGTTGCTGATCGCTCGCGAGATCGAAAAGATCCAAAAGTGCCCGCCGAAGAAAATCTTTATTGAGGTGGCGCGAGGAGAAGAAAAGAAAGAGCGCAAAAAGTCCAGAAAAGCCCAACTGTTGGAGCTGTACCAAAGCTGCAAAAAGGAATATGCAGACCTGTATGCGCAGCTGGAGGGGACCGAGGAGGACAGATTGCGCAGCGATAAGCTTTACCTATATTATACCCAAATGGGCCGGTGCATGTATACCGGCGAGCATATTGACCTGAACAGTTTGCTGAGTGGCAATGTTTATGATATTGACCATATTTTTCCGCGCTCTAAGGTAAAGGACGATAGTCTGAATAACCGAGTGTTGGTGAAGAAGGTGGACAATGCAAAGAAAACGGATGTGTACCCTCTGGATCGAGAAACGCAGGCCAAAATGCACGGCTTTTGGCAGCTGCTTTTGTCTAAGAACTTGATCAGCAAGGTTAAATACCAACGCCTGATCCGGACGATGCCCTTGACCGATGAAGAACTGGGTGCCTTTATCTCCCGCCAACTGGTAGAGACCCGTCAATCCTCCAAGGCGGTTGCCCAAATTATGGAGCAGCTATATGACAAAGAGCAGACAGAGATCGTGTATGTAAAGGCTGCGCTGGCTTCCGATTTCCGCCATACCTATGATATGCTTAAGTGCCGTGAGGTCAACGACTTCCACCACGCTAAGGACGCGTACTTGAATGTGGTGGTGGGCAATGTTTACAATGTACGGTGCACCCATAATCTGCGCAATTTCATCCGCGGCTTGCAGGAGAACGGCCCGCAGGGCTACAGTATGAACGCCATGTTCAAGTGGGATATTCCCGGCGCTTGGGTAGCAGAGAACGGCGAACTCCAGAAAACACAAACCAAGAGCCTGGAGATCGTAAAGCAAATGATGGCCAAGAACAATATTCGCTATACCCGGTATGCGTTTTGCCAGCACGGCGGATTGTTTGACCAGATGCCGGTGAAGAAGGGTAAGGGCCAAATTCCGCTAAAGCAGGATGGACCCAAAAGCGATATGGCCAAGTACGGTGCATATAACAAGGCTATGTCTAAATATTTTGCCCTGGTTTCTTATTTGGACAAAAAGGACAAAGAAGTGCGCCAGTTAGTACCTATTGATGCGGTAACGGAAAAGGCTTATTTGGCAGACCCGGACGAGTATGTAAGCAGTTATGTAGGTGCTCCGGCGAAAGTACTGATTCCGTGCGTGAAGTACAACGCCTGCCTGTCTTTTGACGGTTTCCGGATGCATATTAGTCGTAAAACAGGAGATCGGCTAGGATATAAATCCGGTATGCAGTTGGTGCTTAGTTATGAACAAGAAAAGTACGTGCGTAATATCACCAAGTATTTAAGCCAAAACAAGGATCGGCCGTTGAACAAGTATGACGGGATTTCTGCTGATGAGAACATTGCACTGTTTGATGCGTTGCTGGACAAGATGTGTAACGCGATCTTTAATCTTCGGTTTGCTGATATGTATGAAAAAATTGTTGATAAAAGAGAGCGGTTTATTGATTTAACTGATGAAGAACAATGTGTAGTGCTGTCTGAATTGTTGAAGATGTTACACGCCAATGTACTAACCGCAGATCTTACACTGATTGGTTTGGCTAAAGGTGCTGGTTCTATGAAAACAAATAGCAAGCTCTCCGAAATCAAAGGCGTAACTTCCGTCAAACTCATTCACCAATCCATTACCGGCTTGTTTGAGCAGCAGGTAGAACTGTTGCCATAAGGAGGGCTTGCCATGAGTTGGCGCGTTGTTGTGGTGACCAAGTCCGCCAAGTTGGAGTACAGTATGGAGTACCTGGTGGTGCGGGATGCAGAGAGCACCACCAAGGTGCACCTTGGTGACATTTCGGTGCTTTTGATCGAGAATACTGCCTGTGCGATCACCACCGCTTTGATGAGTCAGCTGCTGCAGCATAAGATCAAGGTGATTTTTTGTGATGAGAAACGCAATCCCTGCGGCGAATTGACGGCCTATTACGGTTGCCATGATTGCAGCCAAAAGCTCAAAGATCAGCTTAGCTGGACCCGGGACGCTAAACAGTTGATTTGGACCGCCATTGTGGGCGAAAAAATCAAGAACCAAATGTTGGTGCTCCGAGCGGTCCAGTCTCCGCGGGCAGATCAACTCTGCCGGTATTTGGACGAACTGGAGTTTGGGGACCGGACCAATCGAGAGGGCCATGCGGCCAAGGTGTATTTTAATGCCCTTTTTGGTTCCCATTTCAGCCGCAGTGACGACTGTCCCACCAACGCGGCATTAAATTATGGGTATAGCTTGATTTTATCCTGTTTTAACCGCGAGGTGGTGGCAGCCGGGTATTTGACCCAGCTGGGCTTGTTCCATGACAATATGTTCAATACTTATAATTTAAGCTGCGATTTAATGGAGCCTTTCCGACCATTGGTAGATGCGTGCGTACATAAGTTAGCGCCCAAGCAGTTTGAAAAGGCGGAGAAAGTGGCCGTTTTGTCCATCTTAAATCAAGAGGTGCAGTTGGACGGCCGGGTGCAAACAGTGCTCAATGCCATTCGCCTGTATGCAGCCAGTGTGTTCCGCGCTTTGGCTGCCCAGGATGTGGCAGAAATTCATTTCCCGGTAGCTGCGTATGAGTTATAGATTTATGCGAGTGATCGTGTTTTTTGATTTGCCGGTCAAGACTGCCCAGGACCGGCGAGAGTATGCCCGTTTTCGCAAGAAGTTGGTTAAGAGCGGTTTTGTGATGATGCAGCAGTCGGTGTACTCCAAGATCGCTTTGAACCAAAATAACGCAGCCGGTATTTGCGCCGGGGTGCGGAAGTGCAAGCCCCCGGCCGGCGTGGTGCAGATCTTGACCGTAACGGAGAAACAGTATGCCAAAATGGAACTGGTGGTTGGCTGCAACGACAGCAATGTGGTGGCTACGGATGAAAGGTTGCTGATTTTATGAGGATCGCTTTAGACTATTTTCCGGAGCCGTTGGCTTTTGAAAACCAAACAGCCGTAGTTCTGGCACTGGAAAATAAAACGGTTTTTCGTCGGGTGGTCAACGCCTTTTTAGAGGATTGTGCAGATGAAGTGTTGACCTTTTCCCAGGAGTGGAAGCCTTTTGCTTTCTCCAAGCAAGGGCTTTATATTGCGAATCTATTGCAGCCGGATGCGGATGCCAAAAAGCTGATGAACCATGTGGCATCTGCTATGGAACAGACACTCAACACCGAGCTGACAGAGCCTTTGGCGCTTGTGCGCCAGGACTTATTACAGTTAGGAGATGCACTTACCGCCCGGTTTGATTATGATGTAGCCTACCAGGATGATTTGGAGGCGGCTGCCGTTGTGAAGCTTTTGCAGTTCCGTTTGCGGCGGGAAGAAAGTACAGCAGCCGAGCGCCTGGCGCGATTTTTGATTTTAACTTCCCAGTATCTGAAGGTGCGTATTTTTGCCATATCCAATTTGTATTTATATTTTGAGTCGGAGGAGGTGAGCCGGCTGCTACATACTCTATCTCTGCATCAAATTCGGATTTTAGATTTAGAGTGCAAGGCACCGGCGTGCGTAGATGTGCGCGCCAAACTCTATGTGCTGGATCGGGATTTGTGTACCCTTGACAATTCTGTTTCGCCATAGTACTATGGCACTAGATCTTGTGGATTTGCCCTGCGCTGTATAGTGGGCGCAGCTTATTTGAGGTTTGAGAATAGTGTAAATCCATAAGGTAGTGAAACGAACACATGCGCCTTGTCCAGCGCATTCAGTTTGAGAATAGTGTAAATCCATAAGGTAGTGAAACCAACAGACAAGTGGATTGGTATGAAGGTTGGTTTGAGAATAGTGTAAATCCATAAGGTAGTGAAACAAAATAGCAGAAAACAACCGACCGCACGCAGTTTGAGAATAGTGTAAATCCATAAGGTAGTGAAACCGGTTCGCTCGAGGGCTACAAAAATTATTAGTTTGAGAATAGTGTAAATCCATAAGGTAGTGAAACAGACGACTATTTCGAGCCAACCAACTGGCTGTTTGAGAATAGTGTAAATCCATAAGGTAGTGAAACGACCGGCGCGATGGCGTAGCGCAGCGCAGCGTTTGAGAATAGTGTAAATCCATAAGGTAGTGAAACTATGCTGTTTATACACGGCATAAGCGTAAAGTTTGAGAATAGTGTAAATCCATAAGGTAGTGAAACGCCACCGTTTGCAATGTTAAACCAACGGTAGTTTGAGAATAGTGTAAATCCATAAGGTAGTGAAACTAACCCCTCAATGTCACGGCGCGCAACTTGGTTTGAGAATAGTGTAAATCCATAAGGTAGTGAAACTGTTCTTGTGTCCAATGTGTCTATCAAAGAGTTTGAGAATAGTGTAAATCCATAAGGTAGTGAAACCAAATCGGCCTGTGTGAGCCTTTCATCCGCGTTTGAGAATAGTGTAAATCCATAAGGTAGTGAAACAGCCATAACGGCAATTATGCAAAATCAATAGTTTGAGAATAGTGTAAATCCATAAGGTAGTGAAACAATCAATCGCATTTCCCCATGCTCCGGGCAGTTTGAGAATAGTGTAAATCCATAAGGTAGTGAAACAGATGATAACGGCACTTGGTGCGACCCTGAGTTTGAGAATAGTGTAAATCCATAAGGTAGTGAAACTGAGCTTTTTAATTGCCCTGCCTGCCAGCGTTTGAGAATAGTGTAAATCCATAAGGTAGTGAAACCTATTACAGGTATCAGAAGCCCCTAAATGGTTTGAGAATAGTGTAAATCCATAAGGTAGTGAAACTGGTACTAAGGAGGTAAACATGAATTATCCGTTTGAGAATAGTGTAAATCCATAAGGTAGTGAAACCGCTTTGTGTGCTGACCTTGGAGTAGCTAGTTTGAGAATAGTGTAAATCCATAAGGTAGTGAAACTTTTGGCAGAATTGCGAACATTCGAGGGGCGTTTGAGAATAGTGTAAATCCATAAGGTAGTGAAACCGCCGACCGGCGTGATGGCGTAGCGTAAGCGTTTGAGAATAGTGTAAATCCATAAGGTAGTGAAACTGGCATTGCTCTGTAGCTTGCTTTCATTCGTTTGAGAATAGTGTAAATCCATAAGGTAGTGAAACCATAATGATTTCGTCCTCAACCTTGAGTGGTTTGAGAATAGTGTAAATCCATAAGGTAGTGAAACCGCTGAACAGGAAACAGACCGCTACCCGGGTTTGAGAATAGTGTAAATCCATAAGGTAGTGAAACGTTCCGCAGGACTTGCAGACCGCCATCAAGTTTGAGAATAGTGTAAATCCATAAGGTAGTGAAACTTACACAAATAATTAACGCTCCAAAACGGCGTTTGAGAATAGTGTAAATCCATAAGGTAATGAAACAGAGAGGGGGCAGATTGTCACATATCGACCGTTTGAGAATAGTGTAAATCCATAAGGTAATGAAACCAAGGACTGTGCTGTCGGCCTTAACGACATTGTTTGAGAATAGTGTAAATCCATAAGGTAATGAAACCGCAGCAGCAGGGTCGCCCGGGTACATTATGTTTGAGAATAGTGTAAATCCATAAGGTAATGAAACTTTAACGCCAGCCATAATTAGGCCGCCACCGTTTGAGAATAGTGTAAATCCATAAGGTAGTGAAACAAACCAAGACCTATGCCGGGCAGCGGCTTTGTTTGAGAATAGTGTAAATCCATAAGGTAGTGAAACGGCTATAGTGTGCGTCAGTGGTGGCGGCAAGTTTGAGAATAGTGTAAATCCATAAGGTAGTGAAACCGCAGGGGCTGACACGCATTGACTGACGACGTTTGAGAATAGTGTAAATCCATAAGGTAGTGAAACCGCCAAGGTGAGTGACAAGTTCTCCAGCGAGTTTGAGGATAGTGTAAATCCATAAGGCAGAAAAACTTGATGATCGACGATGGATATGCTGAAAAACACAGTGGAAAGTTTGAATAAAAAGTCAAACTTTCCACTGCTTTTTTATTGTTGGATTCAGAAATAAAAGCATTTATCAATATCCGAATATTGAAAGAACACAGACGGTGCGATCAGTCTGTCTATTTGCAATACCCAAAATAGTTTGTTGCGCTATTTAATTCGGGTTATGCGGTTGTGGCGGACTTTGTAGGCGGTGCGGGAGAGATGGATCATGGGCAGGTCGGCGGTGTTGTCGGTATAGAATGCGTCCGGTACGGCGCTTGCTCCAAAGCATTTGCGAAAAGCGGACACCTTATTGGCGCTGAAGTTGATATACTCCACCGTCAGGGTTTGGCGGTCCACCACGGAGCAGATACAGTGCTGCACCCCAAGGCGGCGGCACACCTCATCCATAATCAAATTCAGCGAGGCGGTGACGATCACATCGTCCTTTTCCGGGTGATACCAGGCTTTGATCTTGCGCATGTGCCCGTCCCAAAAGTCCCGAACCAGCCCCTCTGGATCATCAAAGCTGCTGAGGTATTGGGCGGCGTGCTTGCGTCCGGCCTGCTCCAAGTCTGCCATGGTGGTGCGCCCCAACTTATAGCGCAGCAGGTGATACAGCACCACCGGCACATAGCGTGCTACCTTTGGATTGCGGTGCAGGCTGAACAGGTAAAAGTCAATGACGCTCTCACCGTCATATATGGTATTGTCAAAATCAAATACGCGCATAAAAATCCCCCCCTTGGTACTTTCAGTATAGCACAAAGCGCCAAAGGGGGACAGTTTTTTATTTTTTGCCGCCCAAGTGGCGGCCGAGGTAGCCCAGCAGCAGAATGTCCTCGTCCGTTAAGGCGCTGCCGGTGCCGGGTTCCGGTTGTTCTTCTTCCTCCGGTTCCAGGGTCAGGGTCAATTCCCATTCCTCCGGCGGGTTGTTTTTGTCTTGTTGCTTTTTCATACCATGACCTCCCTTGCACTCTTACTGTAACACAAATAGCCACCGGGTGCAAATGACAGGGAGAATTATAGGACAGAGAACTGGCGCTGCCCGGTACAGGGACATTTGCTTTTAGCTTCTTTTCTCGCTTTTTGGCATGGCACGCAGGGCCTTGCGGAATTCAAAGAAGAACAGCACGCCGGTGAAGGCCACGGCCAGCACATCTGCCACCGGCTCCGCCATAAAGACAGCCTTGGTTAGGTCAGCAGTGTACAGGTGGGGCATCATGTAGATCAGCGGCAGCAGCAGAATAAACTTGCGCATCACCGCCACGATGATGGACGCCTTGGCGTTGCCCAGAGAGGTAAAGGTCATTTGACAGGCGATTTGAATACCAAACAGCCCCAGCGCCAAAGTGTAAATGCGCAACATCGGCTTGGTAAAGGCCAGCAATTCTGCGTTAGAGGTGAAGATGGCGGCAAACACGCCGGGGAACAGCTGGATCAGCAGGCAAAAGATCATGGCGTAGCAAACGCTGCAAGTAAGCAGCAGTCGGTACGCGCGGCGTACGCGGTTGCTGTTTCCGGCACCGTAATTGTAGCTGATAATGGGTTGGGCACCTTGTGCCAGTCCTTGCAGCGGCAGCATGGCAAACTGCATGACGCTGGTGAGAATGGTCATGGCACCCACTGCCAGATCGCCGCCGTATTTCAGCAGGGAGGTGTTAAAGCATACGGAGATCACGCTCTCGCTGGCCTGCATGACGAACAGAGCGCTGCCCAGCGCCAGACAGGGGAGAATGACCTTGGCGTGCAGACGCAGATTGCACCGGCGAATGCGGATAAAAGTCTTTTTGCCAAGCAAAAAAGACAGCACCCACAGGCAGGACAGCCCCTGGGACAGCACGGTAGCCAGCGCAGCGCCTTGCACTCCCATGTGGAAGCCGAAGATAAACAGCGGATCCAGCGCTGTATTGGCCACGGCGCCGATGAGCACCGAGAGCATACCTACCTTAGCAAAGCCCTGGGCGGTGATAAAGGCGTTCATGCCAAGGGTCAGCTGCACGAATACGGTGCCCAAGGCGTAAAGGTTCATATAGGCCGCACTGTAATCAATGGTGTTGGAGCTGGCGCCGAATGCCAGTAGCAGCGGCCGGTTCCAGATGAGTACCACCGCTGTCAGCACCGCAGACACCAGCAGTTGCGTGACAAAGCAGTTGCCCAGAATCTGCTCAGCTTCTGCCGTTTGCTTTTTGCCTAAGGCGATGGAGGCCCGAGGTGCGCCGCCGTTGCCCACCAATGCCGCAAAGGCGGAGATAATTAGGATCAGCGGCATACACACGCCCACCCCGGTAAGCGCCAGCGCGCCCTCGCCGGGAATGTGGCCGATGTAAATGCGGTCCACCACATTGTAAAGCATATTGATCAGTTGGGCGGCTACTGTGGGCAGGGACAGCTGGAGCAGCAGTCGTCCGATGGGCCGGGTGGCTAAAAAATCTTTGCTTTGTTCCATAGTCGTCAACTCATTTCTGCAATCTAAGCGTACTTAATTATAACGCGATGAACGGCGGTGTCAAGGCACGGATTTTGAACATGGGTCACTTATGCGGCGAATGCAGCAATGTGTCGAACATACAAAATTCACAATTTGCGCGGCTCAAAGCGTTTACATTATGGTGAAAATATGGTAAAATAGACGGCGTGAAAACGCACACATTTTTATTTCACTCTTTACCCGATCCGACGCACTGCGCCCGGTCGGAATTTCAGAAATGGAGAATGAGTATGCATTTGATTCCCAATCCCCGCGCATATCAGGCGTTGGACGGCGCCTTCACCTTGCAGGATGGCGAGAAGGTGAAGAGCGAACTGCGTATTCCTTTGGTGCGCACCACCACCCGGGAGGCACGGATCATTGTCACCCGCAACCCGGCGTTGCAAAAGGAAGCCTATACCTTGAATGTGACCCCGGAGAAGGTGCACATCACTGCCGCTACGCCTATCGGTGCTTACTATGCGCTGCAATCCCTGCGTATTTTGGCGGATTATGATATCGGCGGGCGTACG
>OIYO01001364.1_pt1 | contig 13419 bp, 11 predicted proteins | sample 1588191 | NCBI WGS metagenome assembly OIYO01 (sample SAMN03283275) | human gut metagenome | biome: human-associated habitat; material: feces | host: Homo sapiens | place: Peru | collected 2012 | reverse complement strand
CGGGGCGATGCCCGAAAGTGGTATGTAAGTCACCAGTCACTTGGGGCTCCTAATCCCTAGCTACTAGTCCCTAGCTACTAGAATCCAGTCACTAGTCCCCTATATTTCTCTTCCCACGATCGGGGCGAGCTTTCGAAGATCCCCCATCATATGCTCGAAGGTCTCCGGCGTGATGGACTCTGCGCCATCGCACCATGCATGCTCGGGATCATTATGTACCTCGCACATGATGCCATCTGCACCGGCAGCGATCGCTGCCATGGCCATGGACTCTACCATCCAGCGGCGGCCGGTCGCGTGGCTCGGGTCGACGATCACGGGCAGGTGCGTCAGCTCGTGCAGCGCCGGGACGGCCGTGAGGTCAAGCGTGTTGCGGGCGTAGGTGTCGAAGGTGCGGATGCCGCGCTCGCAGAGGATGACGTTCTGATTGCCCTCTGACATGATATATTCCGCGCTCATCAGGAACTCCTTGAGCGTGTTGGCCAGACCGCGCTTGAGCAGGATCGGCTTTTTCGTGCGTCCCAGCTCCTTGAGCAGGTCAAAATTCTGCATATTCCGCGCGCCGACCTGGATCAGGTCAACGTCCTCGAACAGGTCAAGGTAATTCGCGTTCATGATTTCGGTGACGATGGGCAGGCCGGTCGCCTTCTTGGCCTCGAGCAGCAGCCGCAGCCCCTCCTCCTTCAGCCCCTGAAAATCATAGGGCGAGGTGCGGGGCTTGAACGCGCCGCCGCGCAGCAGATTTGCGCCGGCCGCCTTGACCTGCTGCGCCACACCGATGATCTGCTCCTCCGTCTCGACGGAGCACGGGCCGGCGATCAGGCAGAAGCTCCCGCCGCCGATCTTCACGCCGCCGACGTCAACGACCGTGTCGTCCGGGTGGAACTGCCGGTTGCACTGCTTGAACGGCTCGGTCACACGCTTGACGGATTCGACAATGTCGAGGCTGGCCAGCAGCTCCATGTCGATGCGCGAGGTGTCGCCGATCAGGCCGAGGATGGTATAATCGTGCCCCTGCGAAACGTGCACCTCCAGCGACTGATTGCGCAGCCAGTCGATCAGATGCTCCATCTGCTGCGGAGTCGTTCCTTTTTTCAAAACGGTAATCATAATCGGGCCTCTTTTCCGATAAAAATAAAACCTGCTGCACGGGGGTCACTCGTGCAGCAGGAAAATCATGAAATCACCCGAAAAAATCTCACTGTTTGCAGCACGAAAAACTATTACCCATAAAGAAGTAATAGTGAAACGTAAAGGCAAACAGGTAAGCGGACATGCTTTTGAAGATCCTTTCAGTTTTTTTGAATTATATCATGTTTCGGCAGGATTTGCAAGGGGGTTTTCCGCCGTTTTTTCCAACGGACGGATCATTTTTCGGTTCAGTCTTCCCAGCAGCAGCGCGGAAAGCGTCAGCGAGGCGGCCTCGGCGATCGGGAAGGAGAGCCAGACGAGGTCAATGTTCCTCTGCATCGACAGCAGGAAGGCCACAGGGATCAGCACGATGAGCTGGCGCGCAAGCGAGACATACATGCTGTAAACGCTCTTGCCCAGACCCTGAAACGCGCCGCTGAAGATGATGCTGGCGCCCGCCAGCAGGAAATGCGTGGCCAGGATGCGCAGGGCAGGCACGCCGACGCGCAGCATCGCCTCGTCGGCGTTGAAGAAGCCGAGCAACTTGCCCGGGATCAGCTCGAAAACCACCATGCCGAGGAGCATCAGCGTGCTTGCGGCGAGCACGCCGCAGCGGATCGTGCCCGTGATGCGCTTGGGCTGGCGCGCGCCGTAGTTATAGGCGCAAATGGCGAGCAGGGCATTGTTGATGCCGAAAATGGGCATGAAAATGAAGCTTTGCAGCTTGTAATACACGCCGAACACCGTCGTGCCCGTCTCGCCGAGGCCGAATTCTACGGCGTTGAAGCGGCCGAGCACCAGATTGAACAGGTAATACATCAGCGAGCTGATGGCGATCATAACCGTGGACGGCACGCCGATGCCGAGGATCTTCCCGATGACCGAGCCGCTCGGCCGGAAGCCGCGGAAGCGAAGCTGAACGTCGGGATTTTTCTTCAGATTCAGCACGATCGCCAGCGCGAAGGCGACGATCTGGCCGATGACGGTCGCGACGGCCGCGCCCATGACCTCCATGCGCGGCAGGCCGAAGAGGCCGAAGATCAAAATCGGGTCGAGGATGATGTTGATGATCGCGCCCGTGCCCTGCGTGACGAGCGTATAGGCCGTGCGGCCGGTCGATTGCAGCAGGCGCTCGAACAGAATCTCGCCGAAGATGCCGAACGAGGCGAGCGTGATCACGCGGATATAATCCACGCCGTAGCGGATGACCTCCGGATTCTGGCTCATGGACTGCATGAACGGCCTTGCGCAGAAGACGCCGAACAGCGCGGCAAGCGCCGTCCCGCACGCGGCCAGCAGCACGCCGTTGAGCGCCGCGCGGTTGACCCGCGTCTGATCCCGTTCGCCCAGCGCGCGGGAGAGCAGCGCGTTCACGCCGACGGCAATGCCGGAGGCAATGCCGATCATGATGTTCTGCACCGGGAAGGCCAGTCCGACGGCCGTCAGCGCGTCGTTGTTCGTGTCGGAAATGCGCGAGACGAAGGCACTGTCGACCACGTTATAAAGCGCCTGCACCAGCATGGAAAGTGCCATCGGCAGCGCCATGGTCAGCAGCAGCCTGCCGACCGGCATCACGCCCATTTTATTTTCTTTTAGGCTCATTTTTTGGACTCTTCTTTCTTTTTATTCTCAAAAATATTAAAAAACTCAGTTTATTATAAATGCATTTTCCCCAAAATGCAAGCCCCAATTACCGACCGTCTCGGGTAACTCCGGACTTTTTTGACGCACCGGCAGACTGCAAAAGTGTTCGGAAGACAAGCAGCCTGCACCCGTCGGCATGCAGGGGCAAAGTCAAAATCCTTGCAAAGCAAGCTGTTTTTACCCAAAAACGTCTCAATTTCGTGTCATTGTGAGGATCGTGCAAAAACGGGACGTTGATTCTGCTCGAAAACACCTGCATCCGACCAAAACCGTCCGTTTTCCAAATAAAAACGTTCCAATTTCGTGTCATTGCGAGGCCGCATTGCGGCCGTGGCAATCTTTAAGCCGAAGGCATGGCATCCCGGAACGAAGCCCGGCCGAAACGGTGTGCGGCAGCCCGGCAAGGTTGTACAGGGACATGCGTTCACGAAAAAACATACATACTTTTTGAAAGAATATAAAATAGAGGCTTGACTTTCCCTGAAATATGTGTATAATTATGCAAGAAGAAACAAGAAACATCCGAATAAGAGGAGGAAACAAACATGAAAACCATTCAAAAGCTGTTGATTCTTGCGGCGGCGCTGACGGTGCTGCTGACGGCGCTGACGGCCTGCGGCGGCGCGTCCGATTCGCTCAAGGCCGTGCAGGAGAAGGGCGTTCTGGTCGGCGCGACCAGTCCGGATTTCCCGCCGTTTGAATATCTGGAGAACGGCGAGCCGGTCGGCGTGGAGATCGAGCTGATGCAGGCCATCGCCGAGAAGCTCGGCGTCACACTCAAGATCGAGCAGGTCGATTTCGACTCGATCATCCCGGGCATCCAGTCCGGCAAATATGACGTCGGCATGGCGGGCATCACAGTCGACGAAAAGCGCAAGAAAAACGTCGATTTCTCCGACGTGTTTTTCACGGCCGCGCAGAAGATCGTCGTGCAGCCGGGCAGCGAGATCGCGTCGAAGGACGACCTGACCGGCAAGACCATCGCCGTGCAGACCGGCACGACGGCCGAATCCGTCTGCATGGACGGCGGCTATGAGCTGCTCTCCTTCACGTCGAATAACGACTCTGCCGCGGCGCTGACGAGCGGCAAGGCCGACGCGTGGGTCGTTGACAGCGAGGTCGCCGCGGCACTCGCCGAGCAGCAGGGGCTGGTCGTCCTCGACGAGGCGATGACCGAGGAGCCGTATGCCTTCGCGTTCAAAAAGGGCAGCGACAGCCTTGTGCAGGCCGTGAATCAGGCGCTCGCGGAGCTGAAGGCCGACGGAACGGTTCAAAAGATCTTTGAAAAGTACGACGTTGCCTACAACGGGTAAGCGAAAATGAGCGCATTCTTTCAAACCATTGCCGACTTTTTCCGCACATGGGGCGCGAAGCTGGCCGAGACCTTCCTTGAGGAGGATCGCTACCGCCTCCTGCTGACGGGTCTGGGCAACACGCTCATCATCACGCTCGGCGCGCTTTGCATCAGCATCGTGATCGGTTCTCTGATCGCGGTCGTGAAATACTGCGGCGAGGGCAGCCGCTGGCTCAAGCCGGTCTGCAGGCTCTGCGACCTCTATGTGACGGTCATCCGGGGCATCCCGGTGGTCGTGGTGCTGCTGATCTTCTATTTTGTCATTATGAAATCCGCCGACGGCATCACGGTCGGCATCGTGACCTTCGGCATCAACTCCGGCGCATACATGGCCGAGCTGATGCGCGGCGGCATCAATGCCGTTGACGTCGGCCAGATGGAGGCCGGGCGGTCGCTGGGGCTTTCGCGCGTGCAGACGACGGTACACGTCATTCTGCCGCAGGCGATGAAAAACATTCTGCCGGCGATCGGCAACGAAATGATCGCCCTGCTCAAGGAGACGGCCGTCGCGGGCTATGTCGCCGTGCAGGATCTGACCCGCGCCGGGAATCTGATCCGGAACAATACGTATGACGCGTTCAATCCGCTGATGGTCGTGGCGCTGACCTATCTGGCGCTCGTCGTCGGCATGACGGCGCTGCTGAACCGGCTGGAAAGGAGGCTGCACAAGGGTGCTAAGCGTTCAAGAGCTGCATAAGAGCTTTGACGGCGTCGAGGTGCTGCGCGGCGTTTCGGCCGAGATCGACAAGGGCGACGTCGTGTGCATCATCGGGCCGTCCGGCAGCGGGAAATCGACCTTCCTGCGCTGTCTGAACCGCATGGAGCAGCCCGACAGCGGGAAAATTTTTCTCGACGGCGTCGAGCTGACCGCGAAAAAGGTCGACCTTGACCGGCAGCGGCAGAAAATGGGCATGGTGTTCCAGCAATTCAACCTTTTTCCGAACATGACTGTCCTGCGCAACCTGACGCTTGCGCCGACGCTGCTGAAAAAAACGCCCCGCGCCGAGGCCGAGGCGAAGGCCATGGAGCTGCTCGAGCGCGTCGGGCTGGCCGACCGCGCCGGGGAATATCCCGACCGCCTCTCCGGCGGGCAGAAGCAGCGCATCGCGATCGTGCGGGCGCTGTGCATGGAGCCGGAGGTCATGCTCTTCGACGAGCCGACCTCGGCGCTCGACCCGGAGATGGTCGGCGAGGTGCTCGACGTGATGAAAAAGCTGGCCGAGAACGGCATGACGATGGTCGTCGTGACGCACGAAATGGGCTTTGCCCGCGAGGTCGGCAACCGCGTCGTATTCATGGACGAGGGCCGCATCGTGGAGCAGGGTACGCCGGAAGACATCTTCCAGCACCCGCAAAGCGCCCGTTTGCAGGATTTTCTTTCCAAGGTGTTGTGATATGAACGAAATCAAAAAAGCCGCGCTGCATACGATCGACGCGCACGCAAATACTTTCACCGCGATCTCCGACGCGATCTGGGACGAGCCGGAGCTTTCGCTCAACGACGTGGCCGACAGTCTGCACCTCAGCGTGGGCTATCTGTGTATGCTGTTCAAGCAGGAGACGGGCGTGACGCTCAAAAACCACATCACCGACGTGCGCATTGAGGAGGCCAAGCGCCTGCTGCGCACGGGGCACGCGAAGATCTATGAGATCTGCACCGCCGTGGGCTATCCGAACAGCCAGTATTTCAGTCAGGTCTTTTATAAAAAGGTCGGCATGTACCCGGCCGAATACCGCAGGACCGGGAGGGATGAGGCATGAAGCGCGGCAGAACCATCCAGGGAAAGCTCCGCAGGCGCATCGTGCTGGTGGGTCTGGCAAGCTTTTTCGTCGCAACGCTCCTGTCGAATTTGGTCTGGGTGCCGATGCTGCGCAGCCGCGCGCTCAAGACCGCCAAAAACGGCAACGAGGAGATCACCAGCCGCATCGACAGCACGCTGGAATTCATCGACAACTATTCGGAAAACCTTGCCCTCTCCGTGCAGCAGAACGCGGCCATCCAGCGCTATTTTGCCGAGCCGACCGCGTCGAATCAGAACATCGCCATGCTCTCGCTGAGCAATCTGACGAGCTATGAGGGCATCGTGCGCGCGGTCTTTCTGGAGATGAACGACCGCCCGCTGCTCGACTCGCTGAGCCGCATCTGCGAGGCGGATTACGAGCTGCTGCATTCGCAGTGGTATCAGGACATCCGCGATTCCGAGTTCTGCCGCCGCCTCTCAAGGGTCTACACCGTCAGCATCAACCACGTCGACTATCCAACGGTCGCCTACGCGCGGAATTTTTATCTGAACAACCGCTGGTGCACCTTTGTGATCTTCACGAGCCTGAACGACATGCTCTTCGACGTGCGCATCGTCGGTGAGAACAACTATGACTACTTCCTCCTGCGCGACTCGACCGGCTCGGTGTTCTACACTGCGGGCGACGAGACGTGGGCCGAGCGGACGGCGGCGGTCGAGCCGGAGGCGGGGATTTCGGATCTGATGGAGATCACCGGCGGAACGGCGCTTACACGCCGGAGCGTGAACTCCGGCTGGACGATCACGTCCTTCGTCTCGAATTCCAACATTCTGCGCTCGCTGATGCCCTATTCGTTGGGGCTGCTGATGTCGCTGGCCTGTCTGCTGCTGATGATGCTCATCGTGCTCTCGACGAGCCTCGGCAAGATGCTGCGGCCGGTCGTCTCGCTGGCCAAGACGATGGACGGCGCGGCCAAGGGCAACCTCGAGCAGAAGGTCGAAATTTGCAGCGACGACGAGATCGGTCTTTTGCAGCAGTCTTATAACAAAATGCTCGACGATCTGCGCCGCAGCATCGACCTGATCGCCGAAAAGGAGCGCACGGAGCAGCAGATCCGCTTCGGTCTGCTCGTCAGCCAGATCGACCCGCATTTCATCTGCAACACGATCAACAGCATCAACTATCTCGCGCGCAAAAACCGCTGCGAGGACGTCGTGACCGTGAACACCGCGCTGATGGCGATCCTGCGCGACCGGCTGCGCGTGAACGACATCGAGATCACGGACACCGTGGCCAAGGAGATTGCGGTCGTGGAGCAGTATCTCAAGATCCAGCGCTTCATGTACGGCGGCGACCTGCGCGTCGTCTGGGACATCGAGCCGGAGCTTTCCGAGGAGCAGATCCCGAAGAACATGATCCAGCCGCTGGTGGAGAACGCGCTCTTCCACGGACTGATCGATCAGGAGAGCGGGATGCTCGACGGCGAGCTTCGCATCGCGCTGCAGAGGGCGGACGGCGGTCTGCTGCTGACCGTCCGCGACGACGGGGTCGGCATCGAGCCGGAGAAGCTCGAGGAGCTTCTGCGCCGGACGCGCCGCCCCGACGAGCGCGGCAGCAAGATCGGCCTTTCCAACATCCGCAGCCGCCTCTATTACCTCTATGGCTCGGCCGACTGTCTGACCATCGAGAGCGCGCCCGGACAGGGCACGACGATCTCGATCCGATTTCAGACCTTCTGATTTTATGCATATTGCACAAAACACCATCCTCTTTTTTGGAGGGTGGTGTTTTTTTCATGAAAAAGTCAAACAAAAAAGGAAGAAATTGCTCTGTTGCAAAACGACAAGAGTTTCTATAATGAAATCAGAAAGAAAAACCACTTGAGGAAAAGCGAGGTGCAGCATCATGCAAGGTTCCGAAAGCAGCCTGTTCCGTGCGGAGGGCATCTGCAAGAGCTTCGGACAGGTTCGGGCGCTGGTCGACTTCAACATCGACATTGCGCCCGGTGAGATCCGCGGTCTGGTCGGAGAAAACGGCTCCGGTAAATCGACCTTTTCCTCGATCGCGGCCGGTATGCAAAAATGCGACAGCGGCAGCATGTGGCTCTGCGGCGAGCCGTATCATCCCGGCAACACCGTCGACGCCATGGATCGCGGCGTCAGCATGGTCGTTCAGGAGCAGGGCACGATCTCCAAAATTTCGATCGCCGCGAACATCTTCTTCGGCAAGGAGCATTTGTTCGTGCGCGGCGGCGTTCTGAACGTCCGGCGCATGAACGCCGAGGCAAGGCAGGCGCTTGAGGACATCGGCGTGACGGGCATGGACCCCGCGCAGCTCATTGACACCCTGTCCTTTGAGGATCGCAAGCTCGTCGAGCTGGCGCGCGCGCTCTATTCCAAGCCGAAGCTCTGGATCGTCGACGAGACGACCACGGCGCTCTCGATCGCCGGCCGCGAAATTCTCTATCGCCTGATGCGGCGGATGCGCGACGAGGGCAACGCGGTGCTGTTCATCTCGCACGACATTGATGAGATCATGCGCATGTGCGATTCGCTGACCATCCTGCGCGACGGCGTTCTGACCGCCAACCTGAAAAAAGAAGAATTCTCGACGGACACGATCCGTCAGCTCATGATCGGCCGCGAGCTTTCCGGCCACTATTACCGCGAGGACAAGGGCGAGAAGCTGAGCGACGAGGTCGTTCTGGAAATGCAGAGCGTGACCGCCGGCGACCTGCACGACGTGTCGATGCAGCTCCACAAGGGTGAGATCCTCGGCATCGGCGGTCTGAGCGACTGCGGCATCCACACGCTGGGCAAGGTGCTCTACGGCCTGATCCCGCCGTCGCGCGGTGAGGTGCGCAAGGGCGCCGGGCAGCGCGTGAAAAGCCCGTCGTGGGCGGTGCGGCACGGCATGGCCTATGTCTCGAAAAACCGCGACACCGAGTCGATGATGCTCGTTTGCAGCGTGAAGGATAACATCTGCCTGCCGTCGCTGCACGATTTGGCGGCGTTCGGCCCGATCTCCCCGAAAAAGCAGAAAAAGCTCGCCGCGCAGTGGTCGAAAAGAATGGAGGTCAAGGCCAATTCGATCGAGACCTACTGCAACACGCTCAGCGGCGGCAACAAGCAGAAGGTCGTCCTGGCAAAATGGCTGGGCAAGGGCGCCGAGATCCTCATTCTCGACTGCCCGACGCGCGGCATCGACGTCGGCACGAAGGCAGCCATCTATCAGCTCATCGAGGAGCTGAAGGCCGAGGGACGCTCGATCGTCCTGATCTCCGAGGAGCTTCCGGAGCTGATCGGCATGTCCGACCGCATCCTGCTTTTGAAGGACGGCGGCATCTCCGGCGAGTTCTTCCGGAGGGACGGCCTGACGGAAGCCAAGCTGATCGAGAAAATGATCTGAGGAGGGCGCAACATGGAAACGCAAACCGCTCTGAAAAAAATGCCGCGCGGAGCGAAGGTCAAGGAGCTGCTGCTCAAGAATTTCGCCTTCGCCGGGCTGCTGCTGGTCATTGTTCTGTTCGAGATCCTCACGCAGGGCAGACTGCTCGGGCAGAAAAACCTGCTGAACATCTTCAACAACTTCTTCACCATCGGTCTGAGCGCCATGGCCTTCACGTTCATCATGGCGCTCGGCGAGCTGGATCTCTCGGTCGGCGCGATCGTCGGCTTCGCCGCAATGGCGGGCGCCTTCGCCGCGAAGCTCAGCCTCTGGCTGATCCTCCCGGCGGCGCTGCTGGCCGGTCTGCTGGTCGGCGCGCTCAACGGTCTGGCCATTGCGCATCTGCGCGTGGAATCCTTCATCGGCACGCTGGCCATGTCCTTCATCTGCCGCGGCATGACGACTTGGCTGCTCAACGGCTCGGTCGGCGTCCCGATCTCGATGCGCGCCTTCGACGCCAACTGGGTCAAGATCGTGACCTTCGTGGTCGTGATGATCCTGCTCTATTTTCTCTATGAGCACTGCGCCTACGGCAAGCATTGCCGCGCGGTCGGCGCGTCGAGCGAGGCCGCCCGTCAGTCCGGCGTGCGCTGCAAGAGCGTCCGGACGATGGCCTTCGTCCTCTCCGGCGTCGTGTGCGGTCTGGTCGGCTTCTTCACGCTGATCCGCGGCTGCACCGCCTCGTCCGGCACCGGCAACGCCTTTGAATTCGACGTGCTGCTGGCCGTGCTCTTCGGCGGTATGCCGCTGTCCGGCGGCTGGACGGTGCGCTTCCGCTCCGCCGTGATCGGCGCGGTGGCCATGGCCATTCTGAAGAGCGGCATGTCCCTGACCGGCATCGACGGCATGGTGCAGCAGGTGGTGCAGGGCATCATCCTGATCGTGGTCGTCACGCTGTCCTTTGACCGCAAGAATGCGGCCGTCATCAAGTGATTTACAAGGGAGCCCCTTGTGAACAAAAACAGAAACCCAAAAATTAACGGAGGTAAAGAAAAAATGAAGAAACTGATCGCACTCGTTCTGTCTCTCGCCATGCTCGCCTGCCTCTTTGCCGGCTGCTCGAAACCGGCCGACGCAGACAACGGCGACACGACCAAATCCGCAGACAAGGCATCCTTCACCATCGGCTTCCCGTGGGACACGGCAAGCACCGACCCGACGTGGGTCTCCATCTATGAGAGCGTCAAGGTCGCCGTGGAGGGCGCGGGCGGCGAGCTCATCACCGTTCAGACCGACCTGACCGCCGACACCCTCATCAACAACATCACCGAGCTTATCAGCCGCGACGTCGACGGCATCCTGTTCATGCCGGCCTCCGACTCGATGCTCCCCACCGTTGACGCCCTCTGCGCCGAGGCCGGCGTTTACTGGGCGACCATGTTCCGCACCATCAGCGACGACGACATCCGCGAACAGGTCTACGCCTCGAAATGGTTCGCAGGCGGCTGCAACGAGGACGACGAGGCCTGCGCCTCCAACATCGTTCAGAAAATGGCCGAAATGGGCGTGAAGAACCTCTGCGCGATCAACATCGCCAAGGGCGACACCTCCTCCGACCTCCGCGACAAGGGCACCGCGATGGGCGTCGAGGCTGCCGGCATCAACCTGCTGAACACCACCTACGGCATCACCGTCACCACCGATATGACCAAGACCATCAACAGCTACATTGCCGCTTACCCCGAGATGGACGGCATCCTGCTGCTCGGCACCTACTGCCCGTCCGCGCTGCCCACGATCGAAAAGGCTCTGGCCGATAACGGCAAGGCCGGTCAGGTCATCGTCGGCCGCATCGACTTTGAATCCACCATGGGCGACTATCTGGCTGAGGGCACGTTCCACGTCTCCTACGGCGGCCAGCAGCAGATCGACCCGCTGATGTCCGCAGTCATCCTCGTCAACAAGGTGCTCGGCACCCCGATCCAGGACGAAGGCCCGACCATCATCATCACCCCGTATCTGGAGCTGACCTCCGCAGAGGAAGCCGCCGAATACACCGAATACTTCCTCGGCGACACCCCGATCTACACCAAGGACGAGGTCAACAGCCTCATGATCAAGAAGACCAACCCCGACGTCTCCGTCGACTACATCAACAAGCTGCTCGAGGGCTTCTCCGTTGCCGACGTCGTCGCCCGCCACAGCAAATAACATCCTTCACATTTTCGCAACTCCTTTCAATCCCCTGCGTTCCTCTCCGTGGGCAGGCCTCGGCCTGCCCACCCCCCGAACCCACCGGCGCTGCACGGCATCCTGCCGGAAACCGATTCAAAAGGATCTGATCTTTCATGAAAAAAATTCTTTTCAATACCGTCAAGACGCTCCTGCTGCCGGTCATCATCTACTGCATCTTCCTTTGCGTCTGCTTTGACCGCTTCAGCAACTGGAACTGTGTTTATACCATCTTCCTGCAATCGATCATCCCCACCATCACCGCCTACGCCGTCGCCTACGGCAACATCTGCGGCGTGTTCGACTTCACGGTCGGCTCGGCGCTCATCATCAGCGGCGTGGTCGGCGGCCTTTGCGCGGCGAAGTTCGGCTTCGTCGGCATGGTGCTCGGCGCCTTTGCGGCCGGTCTTGCGACCACGGCCGTGACCGGTCTGCTCAACTGGGTGCTCAAAATTCCCTCGCTGGTTCTGACCATGGGTCTGACCATGATCTATGAGATCGTCGGCAAGCAGCTGGCCGGTCAGTTCGGCTTTGTCCAGATCGACAGCAAGTATGCCTTCCTCGGCTCCTCGCCGAATATCATCTTCGTGTTCCTCGGCTCGATGCTGCTGTTCTACTTCCTGTTCAACCACACGAAATTCAGCTTCCACATGCGCGCGGTCGGCAGCAACGAGCTGGTCGCCAAAAACGCCGGCATCAAAACCGGCCTCGTCAAATTCAAGTCCTTTGTTTACGGCGGCATTTTCCTCTCCATCGCCGCAATCCTGACGCTGAGCCAGTCCGGCTCGGTCGGCGCGCAGACCGGCCTCGGGAGCGTGACGATCGTCTTCAAGCCGCTCATCAGCATCCTGCTGGCGCTGGTTCTGCAGCGCATCTGCAACCTGACCATCGGTATTTTTATCAGCCAATTCAGCCTCAACATCATCTTCATCGGCCTGATTGCCGCCGGTATGCCCGACACCTTCCAGAACGTCGTGCTCGGTCTGTTCCTGTTGATCGTGATGATCTTCTTCCAGAACGCCGAACGCCTCAAGCTGCATCGCTCTCCCCTGCGCAAGGCGCAGCCGGAGCGCGCCTGATGAGAAAGGAAGCATTGCTATGAAATTTCCCGTTCTGACCGCGCAGGAGCGCGCCGCCCGTCTGGCGCCGCCCACCGGAAAGCTTCGCGTGGTCATCGATTCGGATACCTATAACGAGGTGGACGATCAGTTCGCCATCGCCTACGCCCTGATGTCGCCGGAGCGGCTGAACGTTGAGGCCGTCTATGCCGCGCCGTTCTCCTCGGCCTTTCTGGCCAAAATGATGAACGCCGACGCCGGCATCCCCATGACCGCAGATTTGCAGGAGGGGCTGGAGCAGAGCTATCAGGAAATTCTGCATCTGTTCTCCCTGCTCGGCCGCGACCCGGCCGGCATGGTCTTCCGCGGGTCGCCGACCTACCTCACGGATCGCGAAACGCCCGTCGAGAGCGAGGCCGCGCGCGACCTCGTGCGCCGGGCGCACGAGAGCGACGAGCCGCTCTATGTCATCGCCATCGGCGAGATCACGAACGTCGCCTCGGCCATTTTGATGGATCCGTCGATCATTCGCAAGATCGTCGTGGTCTGGCTGGCCGGGCAGCCCTTCCACTGGCCGCACACGGTCGAGTTCAACCTCGGGCAGGATATGCTCGCCTCGCAGCTCATGGTCGAGTGCGGCGTGCCGCTCGTGCTCGTGCCGTGCATGAGCGTCGCCTCGAACCTAACCGTCTCAGCCCCGGAGCTGGAGCGTCATCTTCAGGGCACAAGCCGCGTGGGCGACTATCTGACGCACATCGTCACGAGCCAGCTCACGCAGGAGATGGGGCTCAACTGGCTGCGTCTCTTCCACGCCACCTATAACAAGGGGCTCGACGATTACGGCGCGGACGGCGTCCCGACGACGCAGAC
>OIYO01001363.1_pt1 | contig 13426 bp, 9 predicted proteins | sample 1588191 | NCBI WGS metagenome assembly OIYO01 (sample SAMN03283275) | human gut metagenome | biome: human-associated habitat; material: feces | host: Homo sapiens | place: Peru | collected 2012 | reverse complement strand
ACACCCATTCTATACCGCTGACATTGGCTTTCACCCCTACCCTCGCGATAAACTGGAAGTCTTTGCGGAAGAATTAAAGGAGAACGGCTTGTATGAGCGGATTCTGGTTCGTCCCATCGCAGGAACGGATGAATTTGAAATCCTGGCCGGGCATAACCGCACAGCGGCGGCAAAGCTGGCAGGCTGGACGGATATTCCCGCGACGGTCATGATCGTCAACGACCAACGTGCCATCAGCATTGCGATTGCAACGAATCTTCTGCGGCGGCAGGATCTGACGATCATTGAGCGTGGAAAAGCGTATAAAGCGTTGCTGGACGCACGAAACCGCTGCGGACAGCGAAATGCGGCAGTTGAAACCTTTGGCGACAATCGCCAAAGGTAACGCTCACCTCTATTGCTTCTGATTCTATTATATCCAAAACCCAAATAATTTCAAGGAGGTCACATCACTTGAAAAAGAACCGCAAGAACAAAAACGCCCCGCCGCCCGGCTTGCCGCCGGAGGAGAAGCCGCCAGTCAAGGAGCAGCCGAAGAAGCAGCCGTTTCTCAAGCGCCTGCTGTTCGGCGAGGAAACGCCGGATCTGAGCGAACTGGAGGCAGGCTCTACAACAATTCTGGACATTCTCTCGCCCACGAGCGTGGACACCAAAAGCCGGGACTACATTGTAGTGGACGGCATTTTTCATGCCTATCTTTACATCACGGGTTACGGCTACTCCACGACCGTCGGCGCAAGCTGGCTGGCTCCATTGGTCGAGGCCGGCGAGGGCGTCAGCATTTCGTTCCACTTTGACAAGCAATCCAAAGAAAAAATCCTGGCGAAGATCTCGCAGCAGACCATGATGAACCGCAGCCGGATGCGCGACGTTGCCGACACCCGGCAGGACTTTGAGGAGCTGGACAGCGCCATCGCGTCCGGTATGTACCTCAAGGACGTGATGAACCGGCAGGGCGAGGATTTTTATTATATGCACACGCTCATTGAGGTCACGGCCGGTGATCCGGAGACGCTGGAGCATCGCGTTACGGCGGTAGAAAAGCTGTGTGTCTCTGTGGACATGATCGCCCGCCGCTGCGATTACGCCAATGAACAGGGCTTTCTCTCCGCGCTGCCGCTGGTCACACTGGATGCCGACATTGAGCGTAAAAGCCGCCGCAACGCGCTGACTACCGGCGTAGCTGCGGCATTCCCCTTTGTGTCCTATGAGCACAGCGACCGCAACGGCATCTTTCTGGGGCTGAACCTCTACAACAAGTCCCCGGTGTTCCTTGACCCTTACGACGACTACAAATACACCAACGGCAACTGGTGGATTGGCGGCAACTCCGGCGCCGGCAAGAGCGTAACGCTCCAATGCCTGGCCGGACGCCTGCGGGAGCAGGGCAAGCGTGTGGTGTGCGTCATTCCCAAGAAAGGCCACGAGTTCCGCCCCAACTGCGAGCAACTGGGCGGCCTGTATCTGCGCTTGTCCCCCTCCTCGCGGGATTGTCCCAATATCATGGCTATCCGCCGCAAGACACTGGACGCCTATGCCGGAATACAAGAGCTGGCGGCGCGGGACGACTCCGTGCTGGCGGACAAGATCTCCCGGCTCATCATCTGGTATTCCCTGCAAAAGAAGGATCTCACGGAGGAGGACAAGAACTATCTGGACGCCTCACTGGTAGAGTGTTATGACCGCTATGGGATCACCTTTGACAACGCCTCCGTGGTGGATGAAAACGGAGCATTCAAGGAAATGCCCATCATCCCCGACTGGTACAATGTTCTACTGGAAAGGGCAGAAACCAAGCATCTGGCGGTGGTACTGACCCGCTATGTGACTGGCTCTGCCGCCGCCATGGGTCGCCGAAACCACATCAGCATCGACAATAAGTATATCGTGCTGGACACCTCCGGTATGCCGGATGATCTGATCCTGCCCGGTATCTATTGGGCCATCGACGTGGCCAACGACATTATCATGAACGCGGGCGGCGAGCTGTCCGCCCTGATCGCGGATGAGCTGTGGAGTCTGGTAGGAGCCGGTTCCAATCCACTGGCTGCCGCCTATGTGCAGGAGATGGTCAAGACCATCCGCGGCCTTGGCGGTATCGCTATCACCTCTACGCAGGGTATGCAGGATTTGTTTAGTCTGGAGGGCGGTAAGTACGGCAAGGGCATTCTGGATTCCAGCCGCATCAAATTCGTCATGCAGATGGAGGAGCAGGAAGCCCGCCTTATCCAGCAGATTCTCAACCTCTCGGAAGAGGAAGTGCGGCAGATCACACGCTTCCGGCGCGGGGAGGGCTTGCTGTGCATCGGGTATAACCACGTCCCCGTGGCCTTCCATGTCACGAAAAAGGAATATGACGCCATTACCACATCACCCACCGACCGGCAGGCTCGGAAGAAAGGAACCAAATGAGCAAACAAACTGATTTACAGGAGATCCAGCGACTGACGGAGAATGCCGCCGTAGACGCCCGCAAGCTGCTGATCCAAGCGGACAATCTGCCGCCCGGCACCTTCCAGAAAATGCTGGAGGAGCTGTGCGGCAGCTTTGAGGATACCGCCTTGCAGCTCCGCCGCCTCTGCGAACAGCAGAGTCCTGGCACAGGCGGGTATAAACGGGGGCGCGCCCTTCGTCCGTTGGAGGTGGTGGGCAGCGTGGAACGTATCGGCATCGACTGGCTTCATATCCGCATCAATACCCTGCTGCCCCACTGCCGCTTCCAACCGCCCGCATGGCTGACGGAAACCTTGGTGGAGCTGCTGGACGCCTATGAAGCCTGCGGCGGTCAGCTTCCTCATTTCAATAGCGCGCTGCTGGTGATCGAGGAATACAGCGATGTGGATGGCCGCCACATTTTTGATCAGGACAACAAGGGCTGGAAAGCGGTCAGCAACGCCATCAAGGGCAGGGTGATCCCCGACGATGACCAGTATACGCTGTCGGTGGCACTGCTCTCCACACGGAGCTGCCAGAATGTGTGTCATATCACCGTACTGGACATGAAGGACGCGCCGGATTTCTTCTTCGCACGGGCGGGAGATTACAGCGTTACAGGGCTGTATTAAGGCTGAGACCCCCAACAGGTTTTCTGCCAAACCGGAGCAAAATCCCGCGCTTCCTCAGAAAGCAAAATCTGTTGGGTATATACGCCCCGCAAGGCCTTTTGCCGGCAAGCTTTTCCGCGCCCCTGTGCCTGCCCGCAGCGGTGGATAAACTGCCTTCTACGGGGAGCCAACAGATTTGATGCGAGAAAGGCGCCGAAAGTGGCCTTACACCGGCACGGTGTAAGGGTGCTTTCGGCGTTCACAGGAATGAGGGAGCGAATGGTTTTTTGTGTGCGTGAGATCGAGGCGCTGCGGCTGCTGGGATGGTGCCAGTATATCCGTCCCGCCCAGCTGCTGCGGGTCGTCAGCGAGACAGAGCTATCGAACCTGCTGGCGATGAAGCTTATCAAATACCACAGCAAAAGTGAGGCTCTGATCCTTACCGCAGAGGGGCGCCGGCTGCTGGCGGGAACCATATGGCTGCCGGATACGCCGAGAACGTACCATGCGGATGCCATCGTGCGGCGGCTGCGGCTTGCTTCTCTGCTGCTGACAGCCTATCAGTCCGGTATCAACGTCTATGCCACACAGCCGGATGAACTGGCGGAGGGAAATGCCTTATTTCTCACCTCTGCCGGTCGCGGTCGTGGCCGTAACCCATGGGGCAGCACCCGCACGGCGGCTCTGCTCCACGTTGGGAATCTGCTCTGTGCCGCGCACTATGTCTGTCCGGACATCGGCTGCCTTTGCCCCATGGATGAATTGTCCGCTTTTCAGAACAATACCGCAAAATTGCCCGGAACACGCGGCTTCCTTTTTTGCGGTGAAAGCTATTCGGATATTCTCGCCGAACTGGACAAGTCCACGTCGGAGGACGAAAGCAAGCTCACGACCTACGGCGCCGCTGCCCACTGGTTCCAGCAGCCGGTTTATCTTCTGCCCTGCGACGATACCGGCGTGACACAGCTTCAGATCATGGCTCAGCCAGATTACCGCCAGCGTTTAACCCGCTTGGCCCTGAAAGGCCATTATCACCCTCCGCCGCCTGAGTATCCTTGTTGGGACGCGCTGTTTCAGGGGCATCCCTTCGTGCTGGCGGCTGACATGGAGCTGCGTCGCGTGGACACCGCCTATACGCTGGCACGGGAGCAGGGCTATTCGCAGCTCGTATTGGCTGCCCTGCCGCAGCAGGTGGCAGAGGTGTGGGGCCCACGCTACAGGGACACCGGAAAAGCGCGGGTCTTTACCTTGACAGAGGACGCCATCACGCAGCTGCTGGGTAAAACGCCGAAGCCCTACCGTCCACCGGACACCCCCTATGTCACAGAAAAAGGAGAGATGATCCATGCCCCGCTTATCAAAGCTGCTGGAAAAGCTGGAGGATACCGTTGAAGCCCGCTGGGGCGTATGGTTCCAGCGGCATAAAAAGAAACTGCCTCTCTACATTCCCGTCGGACTGGTGTGCTGGTATTTTTACGGGATGCTCCTGAACTCCATGCGCCTTGGTATTGACGCGGTCTTTCATAATACAGGGCAGGACGTGACCGCCATCTGGATATTCGATCCGATCCGCAACTGGCTGGCGATATTCTCCGGCTTTGGGCTGAAAGCCACTGCGTTCTTCGTGCTGATGTTCTGCCTTGTGACCAAGCGTGGGTACCTTTGGCTTTCCGGCTATAAGTATACGCGAGACCCACGGGGCTTTGATATTCTCCCGGACGGGACGCACGGCTCCTCCGGCTTTCTCACCAAGCGGGAGATGGAAGCCTTTCTGGAGATCGGTCCCATACAAAGCGTCTCCGGGATGCTGCTGGGCAAGATCAAGGAGCGGCCAGAGGACCCGGACAAATACGCCGCCTATGTGGCTCATCGCATGGTACCCGGCGAGAACAACAATCTTCTCTGCATCGGTGCGCCGGGCAGTTGGAAGACCCGCGGCCTGATCCTGCCTTTTCTGATGGGCTGCGCCCAGCGGAAAGAGTCCGTATTCTGTGTCGATCCAAAGGGCGAGCTGTTCGAGCAGCTTTCCCCCTACTTCCGGGAAAACGGCCACTACGTCAAAGCGGTCAATTTCCTGGACATGGCACACTCGGATGGCTGGAACTGTCTCTATGGACTGGACACAGAAACAGACCTGGTGCAGACGGTGGCCAACACCATTATCCAGAACACCTCCAGTCCCAAGGAGGCCGACGACTTTTGGAGCCGTGCGGAGCTGAATCTCCTGATGGCCCTGATCCACTACGTCTGCAATCTGCGGGATGAAAAAGGTGATCTGCTGCCCATTGAGCAGCGGGGTTTGGGCGACGTATATCAGATCCTCGCCACCATGAGCGTCAATGAGCTGAACCGCACGCTGGCATCGCTGCCGCCCGATCACCCCGCCAAGGGCCACCACGGGCTGTTCCTGAAGGCCCGTGAAAACCTCTGGGGCAACATCATCACTGGCCTTGGCAACCGGCTTGCCATCTTCCAGAACAAGCTGGTGGACACCATCACCCGCAACCACGATGTTGATCTCGTACTGCCCGGGCGACGGCCCTGCGCGTATTTCATCATCATTTCCGCGCAGGACAGTGCCTACCGGTTTCTCAGTTCACTATTCTTTTCCTTGGCCATGCCGCAGCTCTCCAACTACGCACGGCTCCACTGCAAGGGTGGGCGGCTGCCGGTACTGGTAAACTTCTGTCTGGACGAATACTGCAACATCGGATACATGGAGGGTATTGCCGACGCGCTGAACAGCGTGCGAGGCTTCAACATTGCGTGTCAGGTGGTGGTACAGAGCCTCAGCCAGTGGCAGCAGCGATACCCCGGCAAAGAATGGGAAAATCAGCTCAACACCTTTAACCAGACCATCTACATGGGCTGCAACGACCTGACCTCCGCCAAGTATATCTCGGAAAAGTGCGGCAAGGTCACCATTGCTGTCACCAATAACCAGATGCCCATGCAGCCGCTTTTTTCACCCATCTACAACAGCACCCGGCCCTATTCCAAGACCCGAAGCAATATCCAGCGGGACTTGATGCAGCCGGATGAGGTGCTGCGTCTGGATCAACAAAAGTGTCTGGCACTGTTCCAAGGCCACCGGCCCGCGCTGCTTTATAAGCTGACGCCGGAAGAATTACCGGACTTCGCCGGACTTACGACCTGCCGCGTGGTGGACTATATCCCCGCATGGAAGCAAAAGGCCCAGGAGAAGCCAGCCGCCGCGCCACAGAAAGAAGAAAAGCCCCCTGCCGAAGAACGGACACCCACCCCACAGGCAGAGCCGCCGGTCTCTACGGCAGAGGACGATGATTTTACCTATGAGGTGGATGGCGACGATCTCGGCATGGTGGAGCTGAAGCCCGCCCAACGGCAACAGGCAGAATAACCGCATTCGGACATAGGAAAACGGCGTCCGGCCTGCTACAGCCAAACGCCGTTATCGTTATTATCGTTTGTATCGTTATGTCATGCTGATTTTATAACGATTATTCCGATATGCTGTACCGTACCGCAGGGCCGGAACCTGTTTTTACGATCTTATTTTCTGCAAGTAATTCATTCAAGGCACTGATCGCGGGAAATTTGGAGCTGCCCAGCAGAGTTTCGACTTCCTTTCGACTGACCTTGCCGCGCTGACGGATAAAGCGCAACGTCTTCTCCACATTGCTCGTGTTGTCGTTTGTCAACGTAATGATTTTCGGCAGTACTACAACGAAGGAAGCGGGCGCAGGCGTAAAGATGGGCTTATCGGGGTAATTCGCATAGCTTTCGATAATGCGCTGAATACCTGTGCCGTAGCTCTCAATTAGTTCCAGACGGTAAAAGACATTTGCAAGCACCGAATTTCTTGACTGCGACACGCCTCCCATCACGTCTTTCATCGTCAGTCCCTTCACCAATCCACCAAGCGAAACGAACTCAACCCGGTCGTCGTAGATGTTGATCAGAGTACTACCGGAATAATCGTAATCGCGGTGAACGATGGTATTCAGCAAAGCCTCGCGAAGCGCATAGGGGGGATAATCGGGGTGGTCAGTCCTTTTCAGCCCATCAATGGTCGAGTTCAGATTGTTGTTGAGATTCAGGAACTCATACGCTTCGTCCATCTGCTTGAGAACTGAGCCGAAAAATTCCTTACGGGTTTTGAATTTGGTTTTCCCTGTCCCCTCATATACGGCGCACTTGATGCTGTGTTCGCATTGGTCTGACAGGAGCAATGCCGTATTGGTGTAGTATCCATCTGCATCAAGGAGCTTTAAAGTCTTCTTGTTGCTTTCACCAAAGGGAACATGGGCGTTTGCAAAATACTGATCCGCGTAAACGAAGGTCAGTTCCTGATTTACGCACCGCGATTTGTCAAAAGTCACGCCATCGCTTTCACGCAGCATTTCACGAATCATCTCGTCGGTAGCAGGGACAGATGAAACGCCGTGTCGGATAAATACGCCGCTGGGTTTCAATCCTTTGTCAGTCAGATGATACGGACGCTTTGCACCCCGTAGCACGGTGACTTTTACAATAGTTTTATCTGCTTCCTTGGTTGAGCTGATAGAGGTATAGGCGGATAGATCAGGTTTGATTCCGTCGCGGATCATATTCCCAATCTGCTCCATCACTTGTTCCGCGTTTGCTACGCCGACGGCATTACCAGCACGGTCAATACCGACAAAAATCTCACCGCCCTCCGAATTGGCAAAGGCGATGATCTCCTTTTTGAAATCGGCATTGATCTCTTGCTTCAGTTCGACCGTATAACTCTCTTCATATTTCATATTTTGCGCCTCTCAAAATCGTTATTATCGTTTCTATCGTTATTATATTACGATTACATGACGATTACAAGTGAAATATGCCGATTATTCAGCCTTATTACGAATTATTCTACTGTAGCAGAAGGAACAGTGAGCCGCAAGGTACACACAAGCATAATGATCTCCACTGAAGCATCGTCTATCGCCGCTATGTCTTATGCACAAAGTCAATAGCGACTCTTCAACTTCAAAAGAAAACGATATGAGGAGGGGCCGGTATGAAAGCCGCAAAATTGAACCAGCGCCCTGCGTTTGCACTTATGAAGCAAACGGATATACAGAGCGTCCACCATCTGCAAATGCCACGGTGGTTATTTTCCGACCCACGGTATGCGGAAATGAGCCTGGACGCCAAGGTGGCCTACACCTTCCTTCTGAACCGCTTTCAGCTCTCCCGCAGGAACGGCTGGGTCAATGACAATGGCGAGGTCTTTGTGATCTTCCCCCGCAAAGCTTTGGCGCGGGAACTGCGCATTTGTGAGCAGCGGGTGTCCGCCGCCTTCCGTAAGCTGGCGGAGCTTCACCTGATATGGGAAAAACGCTGCGGACGCGGCGATGCCAACCAGATCTACCTCGCCTGCGTACAGCCCATGGATGATCCGGATTACCAGTGCGCGCCATTTATGGAGCCGGAGGAATGCGGCGCAAGAACCGCGGATATTGCGGCTCTTGATCTCCCAGAACCGCAGGATAGGCGGTTCAAGAACAGCGAAAACAGCGGTTCAAGAACCGCAGACACTGCGCCTACAGAACCGCAGGATCTGCGGCCAAGTTATACTGATAAGAGGAAGAACGATGAGAGTTATATTGAAGTCAGTCCATCCGTTACGGAGGGACTGGACGAAGAAGAGCTTACCGGCATTCTGGATGCTTGTGAGCTCTCCTCTTTTGAGCCGGAGATGGCCCGTATCTTTGAAACGGCCATTGAGCGGCTTTTTTATTCGGACAGCTTTCGGGTAGGCAACGCCACATTGCCGCAAAGCCGGGTGCGTCACAGGCTCCACGATCTGGACAGCATGACGCTGCGCGATACGGAGCAGCGGCTGCGGACCAATCAGGAGCGCAACATCCGTAACTCGATCCAATACACCATGGCTGTCCTGTTCAACTGCATCACGGAAGGCGAAAGCGATCTAATCGTCGATCCCTATCTCAACAGCCTTGGCGGGCCATAGGAAAAGGGAGCCCCCGCAGGGACTCCCCCAATCACAGGCCCCGCAAGCATCTGTGACCTATTCACTAACGCCATTTTACCGTTTGCCGAGCCATTTGTCAACTCCGAGGAGGTTATATCATGCTTTTGACCAACCAGCAAAAGTGCATCATGGAGATCTTGGGCATGGTCGGCTGTATCCGGCGTGACCAGCTTCTTGCATTGCTGTATGGCAAGTATCGGGAGCGTGTGTTGACCATGCGCCCGGAGCATCTGACGCCCATGCTGCACCAGCTCAGCGGGATCTCCCACGCTGTCTGTGTGGAGGACGACGTGATTCGTCTTATCACAAAAACGGCAAATCCGCTGCTTTTGGAGAGCATCGATGTGATGCTGGAGATCACGGGTGGATGTCCAATCCAGTTCTCCATCCCCACCAGTCTGCCCGCTCTGCTCTGCTTTCTCTACGGCGATGAGCTGACCGCCTACTATGTGGCAGCTTTGACCGCAGAACGCGAACCCTTTTTTCGGCGTATAGAGATCGGAGAAAAAGAGCGGCTCGTCTGGCTTCCGGAACAATCCCTTGCCTTGCACGGTAAGGAACTGCCAGATCGCCAGATCATTGCACAGAAGCAAAAGGACGGTACACACCGTTTCTTTGCGAATAAAAACACGACATTCTAAAACGAGGAGGTAACCAAATGCCAAGAAAGAAGACCGTTCCGACCGAACCAATGTCTGATCCCCCTGTGGAGGTCACGGAATCCACAGTAGAAACGACACCCGACCCCGTGGAGCAGCTGCCTTCTGACATCCTGACTGGGAGTACTCCGCACGGAGAGGGCTTGGAGATTCCGTCTGTGCCATCAGAAACTGACGCCGAAACCGAAATGGCCCCAACGGAAACATCTGAAGATGCAGAAGAACCGTCCTCCGATGATGCGGATATGACCGTAGACTTTGCGGAGGAACCCGCATCACAGGAAGGCTCTCCGCCCAATCCGGAAACCACCGCAGAAGTCGAAGTAGCTGTTGTGGAAGAAGATGCCTCGCCGCCCATGGCTGAAGCTCCTCCCGCAGAGGAACAGGAAGCATCTGCACCGAGGCCGGAGATGAGTGACCGCGAGAAGTTCTTTCATCTGGATTTCCATAAGCTGGATCGCAATCTATCTGAGGAGGAACGCCGGGAATGGAATGCCATCTACGCGTCCTATCGCGGCGGCAGCCCCCTCAGCGGTACGGTAATCGGTGTAGATATGTTCTCGCTGAATGTACGCAGCCGCAGGACCGGCGAGGTGCGAAAGCGGGAACTGTCCTGCGCCATCGTCGTCCCTTACCGTGTGCGTATCCTGATTCCCGAAACGGAAATGTGGTCAGGAGAAGGGCGGCCCGGAATGTCCCTGAATCATATCATGGGCGCGACGCTGTCCTTCAACATCATCAAGGTGGACAGGGAAAACGGCTTTGCGCTGGCTTCCCGTAAGTCGGCCATGAAGACGCGCCGTTCCTACTTTGCCCATCGGGCAGAACTGAATGCGCCCGGTACACGGCTGAAATGCCGTGTCATTGATGTTGGCCCTGTCCGCTGCACGGTGGAGTGCTATGGCCATGACATTCGTCTGACGCAGAAGGATCTCTGCTATATGTCCGTGTCAGACCTGCGCAACGTCTACCGTCCCGGGCAAGAGTTGGACTGCGTTGTCATGGACTACGATGCAGATGAGGATCGGCTCAGGATTTCCGTGAAGGCGGCGCTGTCCGATCCCTTTGAAGGGGCCGAGCGGCGTCACCCTGTCAACAGCCGGCGGCAGGCTGTGATCTCCGGCAAGTATGCTGGCGGTGTTTTTTGCAATCTGCCGGATGGTACTGTCTGCATGTGCTCCTATGCTTATCAGTATGAGGACAGCGACTTTGAGATCGGTGACACCGTGATCCTGACGGTCAAGCGGTTTGACAGCAACAAGCGTCAGATGTACGGAAAGATTCTCTCCAAGTGGTAGTGTCAAAAGGCTTGTCAAGACTTTTTTTTAAATGCTTATGCCGCCCAAAATAAAGTCTGTGGGCCTATTGATTTTCGGGGATAAGCATGATTAAAATAAAACCAACAGGAAAAGAAGGGAGTGCAGAAAATGATAAAAAGACGATTAGCACTGCTCGCGCTGGAGGGCGTTCTGCTGCTCACGGCCTGCGGGCAGACAAAGGATAACTCCGCATTGACAATGCCGCCTTTGGATGCGGTACAGAGTGCAGCGCAGGTCATTGAATCCGCGGGGGACAATGCACAGGAAGATACGGCAAATCTGCCTGCTGAGGAGACTGCCGAGGAGGCGACACCCGCAGGCGACGAGGAGACTCCGAAACTCGCCAAGGACACGGAGATACCTTCCGGCAAGACGGAGGAAACACCGCCTGCACCCACTGGAGAGGAACAGCCCGACTCGCCGGAGCAGCCGACTACCCCCGAACAGCCGGTGATTCCTACGCCACAGCCGGAGCCTGCACCGAGTGAACCCGAACCTACCCCTGCGCCGGTACAGGAACCGGAGCCTACACCTACCCCCGAACCTGAACCCGAGCCGGAGTATGAACCGGCAGACCGCTGGGCGGCTGCTGAAGCGGTCAACGCCTATGCTGCCGCACAGTACGGCGTGGTCACTGATGGTAGCTTGACACTGAACAACAGTGCATACCGCTTCCCTGCATCGGTAGCGACAGATGCCTCGCAGGAGACACTGGAGGCCAAGGCGCGGGACATGGTGGACTACACCTTCCAGCAACTCATGATGCAGGCGGGTGTGGACACGCTGGCCGACGCAGGTATTCGCTGCAACGTCTGTATCGTGGAGGATGGTGCAAGCCTGCTCATCTACGTTCTCTATGCAGGCTGAGAAAAAACAATATGCAAGACCTCTCTGGAAACAGAGAGGTCTTATCTTTTCCGAAGGAGGAAGCTACTTGAAAGCATTCAAACACATGACGGCGCTTGTGCTGGCGTTGGTCATGGCGGCAGCACTGGCGGTGACCGCTTACGCCGCCACTGTAACGGTCAAATACAGGGAGTTCGTGTATTCAGGTCAAATCACCTTTAGGCAGTATGATTACAGCCAAAGTACATCCCCGACTATTGTCAACATGACCATCTCGGCTACCAGCAGCCTGGGCAGCGGCAGCGCTCTGTACCATGTTAAGTACGCCAACGGAACGGTGGCGTACTGCATCCAGCCCGGCGTTCATTCCGATGACAGCGGCAGCTATGTCCAGGGGAGCAGCGGTTGCTGGTATAATTTGCCGGCATCTGTGCAGAGCGCCATTGCGCTGGCGCTGGCCTGCGGTTATCCCAGCGCCGACTACGGCACGGCGTCCGGCGACCGGAACAGCAACGCCATCGTCAACGCGGAAAAGTGGGCGGCAACACAGGCTATCATATGGGAGCTTATCTGCGAATACCGCAGCGCCTATACCTACGATGACTGGGGCTACAGCCCGTTCTACGACTGCGTGGATACCAGCCGCTACCCAACCTTTGAGCTGTGGTACGATGAGATCGCCGCGGCGATGCAGTCGGCAAATGAGATCCCCAGCTTCGCCGCATACGCCGAGCTATGGGCCGATGTGATCGAACTGAAGCGAAACGCTGCGGGAAACTACACGGCCAGTGTCACAGACACCAACGGGGTACTAAGCGCCTACAACTTCACCGCCAACAGCGGTAACGGCGTTACCTTTACACGAAAGGGCAACACCCTGACCATCACAGCCACAGCTGCGGCGGCCAAGAATTTGCTCGGTGAGAAAACGTATTCCGCCACCGGCAGCGCCTTTGAGATGGATCCGGACGAGGCGGTGCTGTGCTGGTACGACCGAACAGGCCGGTATCAGGCGATGGCCAGCTACACCGGTGTCGGACGTGACCCCCTGCGGGTGTATATCAAGATCCGGGCTGTGGAAGAAAAAGGAAGTCTGACCATCAACAAAGTTGATGCCGATACCGGCAAAGCGCTGGCGGGCGTGACCTACCGGCTGTATGACAGCGCTGGCAAAAAGGTGGCAGACGCCATCACCGGCGCGGACGGTAAAGCGGTGTTCAAGGATCTGCCCCAGGGCAAGTACAGCTATCAAGAGATCAACGCCCCCAGTGGTTATGTGGTGGATGGAAAGAAATACACCGTGAGCATCACAGCAACTACCCTGAACATTACGGAAAAACGGACAAACACGCTGGCGAAAGGAAGCATCACCGTCCGCAAGGTGGATGCGACAGGTGCACCTCTCGCCGGTGCAGAACTGCTGCTGGAGACTTCCACAGACGGTAAGACATGGACGGAGGTTGGCAGAGCGACCACCGACAAGACCGGTATCGCCAAGTGGAGCGACCTCAAGATCGGTGCGCAATACCGCGTGACCGAAGCCAAAGCTCCCGCAGG
>OIYO01001361.1_pt1 | contig 13445 bp, 9 predicted proteins | sample 1588191 | NCBI WGS metagenome assembly OIYO01 (sample SAMN03283275) | human gut metagenome | biome: human-associated habitat; material: feces | host: Homo sapiens | place: Peru | collected 2012 | reverse complement strand
TGACAAGCTCGTACGACCTTGTGCGAGAAATTCCAAGCACCTTTGCAACCTGCGACACCGATAACATCATCGGTAGCTCATCAAAACTTTTATAGCTTTCTTTCATTGCCCTGCCTCCTTTCGTATTATTCGAGAGATACTTTTTTTAAAGAAAAAAATGAAACGAAATTTGAAAACAAAAAATTCAGCCATAAAAATGTCCCTCTACTATACAGAGAAAAATTTCAATTTTGTTCGGGTGTTTTTCAAAATTCTTTACACCTTGTTTACATTTGTTTTCACCAAAGAAGAAAAAATACCCCTCTATAATACAGAGAAAAATTCAAGTTTTGTTGATGTGTTTTGAAAGAAAATTTACAAATTATTTTAAAAAAACAAAAATCCTCACCGTATAAAGTAAGAATTTGTTCACAATTTGGATTTTATTGAATATTGTTATCAAATATGATATAATAATATGAATTATTATGACTCAATGTGTTATCTGTTTTACTGTACTGATTTTTGTACGTTGCAAATTTTTATATTGACTTATCTTTAATGCTGTAGGAGAATCATATTATGAAATTAAACAACAATGTTACCGAAACTTTGAAAGATGATTTATCCGTTGAGATTCATGAAGGAAGCAAACTGTCTATCGCTGCAGCTTGCTTTTCTATCTATGCCTTTCAAGAACTTAAAAAGCAACTCACCTCTATTGATGAATTGCGTTTCATTTTTACAGCTCCGACTTTCGTAACAGAAAAAGCGAAAAAGGAAAAGAGAGAGTTTTATATTCCACGACTTAATCGTGAACGCAATCTGTATGGTACAGAATTTGAAATTAAATTAAGAAATGAACTTACTCAAAAAGCGATTGCGAGAGAGTGTGCAGAGTGGATTAAGAAAAAAGCTGTATTCAAATCTAACAAGAGCAATGAAGATATGATGGGCTTTATGAATGTTGATGACAAGAATTATATGCCTATCACTGAATTCTCAACGGTTGGATTAGGTTGTGAGAGAGGTAATAATGCCTATAATTATATTCAAAAAACAGAAGCACCTATGAGCTCGGCTTATTTGTCACTATTTGATCAACTTTGGAATGACAAGAGTAAGCTACAGGATGTTACCGATGAAGTTATCGATAGCATTACAGCTGCTTACAATGAAAATTCTCCGGATTTTATTTATTTTGTTACACTCTATAATATCTTCAATGAATTTTTAGAAGATATTTCTGAAGATGAACTTCCTAATGAAGCAATTGGCTTTAAAGACAGCAAGATTTGGAGTATGCTTTACAATTTTCAAAAAGATGCTGCTCTTGCCATTATCAATAAACTTGAAAAATATAACGGTTGCATTCTTGCTGACAGTGTTGGTCTCGGTAAAACATTCACAGCACTTGCTGTTATAAAATATTATGAAAGCAAAAACAAGTCTGTTCTCGTGCTGTGCCCTAAAAAATTAGCCAACAACTGGAACACATATAAAGATAATTACATTAACAACCCTATTGCGTCTGACCGCCTCGGTTATGATGTGCTTTATCATACAGACCTTAACCGAACACATGGACAGTCAAACGGTCTTGACCTTGACAGAATAAATTGGGGTAACTACGGTCTTGTAGTTATTGATGAATCACATAACTTTAGAAACGGTGGTAAGATAGTCGAAAATCCGGATGAAGAAACAAAGGATAATCGCTATGTTACCTTGATGAAAAAAGTTATTCGAGCAGGCATAAAAACCAAAGTTCTTATGCTTTCGGCTACGCCAGTAAACAATCGCTTTAATGACTTGAAAAATCAACTTGCCCTTGCTTATGAAGGACACACAGATTACATAGACGAAAAGCTCAATACTAATCGCACCATTGATGAAATATTCAGGAACGCCCAGAGAGCTTTTAATACTTGGAGTAAGTGGGAGCCGTGCGACCGCACAACTGAAAACCTACTTAAAATGCTGGACTTTGATTTCTTTGAAGTCTTGGACAGCGTAACAATAGCTCGTTCAAGAAAACATATTCAAAAATATTATGACACAACTGATATAGGAACTTTTCCAATAAGATTAAAACCTTTATCGCCGAGACCGCATTTGACTGACTTGAAAACTGCAATAAATTATAATGAGATTTTCGAGCAGCTTATGCTTTTGACATTGACTATATACACTCCGACGCACTATATACTTCCGAGTAAAATGGACAAGTATGCAGAATTATACGGGGATAACAAGGTCAATGTTGGTTTTACTCAGGCAAACCGTGAGCAAGGTATCCGTCGCTTGACAGCCATCAATTTGATGAAGCGTATGGAAAGCTCCGTCTATTCTTTCAATCTTACGCTAAAGAGAATAAAAGATTTGATTGAAAGTACGATTGATACTATTGACCGGTTTAATAAGCAGTCTGCACACGAAATTGAATTAACAGATATATCTAATATGGATGAGTTTGATGATGAGGATCAAAATACAGATGACCTGTTCTCTTTTGGCAGAAAGATAAAAATCGACCTTGCCGATATGGACTATGTATCTTGGAGAGATAGCCTTGTAAAAGATGCAGAAGTTCTTGAACTCTTAACTGTTATGGTTGGTGACATTACTCCGGAACACGATTCAAAGTTGCAAGAACTTTACAAAATTATAGATAAAAAAATATCCAACCCGATTAACGAAGACAATAAAAAGATAATTATTTTTACTGCGTTTGCGGATACAGCAGGATATTTATATGACAATGTAAGCGAGTATGTCAAATCAAAATATGGTCTTAATACTGCAATGGTATCAGGCTCAGTAGACGGTCGTACCACTTGCCCTAAGCTTCGTGGAGACTTAAATACTGTACTTACTTGTTTTTCTCCGATTTCAAAGGGTAGAGATTTATTTGAGAATGTTCCTAAGGAAGATATAGATGTTCTGATTGCAACAGACTGTATTTCAGAAGGTCAAAACTTGCAGGATTGCGATTATCTGATTAACTACGATATACATTGGAATCCGGTTCGTATTATTCAGCGTTTTGGTCGTATTGACCGTATCGGAAGTAAAAATAAGTATATCCAGCTTGTAAATTTCTGGCCTGATGTAACCCTTGATGATTACATCAATCTGAAAGCTAAAGTTGAAACCCGTATGAAAATAGTAAATATTACTTCAACCGGTACAGGTGACGATAATCCTTTAAGCGATGAAGAAAAAACAGATCTTGAATACAGAAAAGCACAACTTGAAAAATTGCAAGAAGAAGTTGTTGATATTGAAGATATGACAACGGGTATTTCAATAATGGATTTAGGTCTTAATGAATTTAGGCTTGATTTGCTTGAATACATAAAGAACCACCCTGATATTGAAAAAGCTCCGTTTGGACTTAATGCAGTTGTTCCGGCAAATGAGGATGCACCTGCCGGTGTGATATTTGTTTTGAAAAATCGCTCCGATAGCGTGAATATTGATAATCAAAACCGTCTTCATCCTTTCTATATGGTATATATTAGCAACGACGGAAAGGTTATTTGCGACCATTTATCTCCGAAAGATATGCTTGATAAAATGCGTTTTCTTTGTAAGGGCAAAACGGAACCTATACCAGAGGTTTATAAACAGTTCAACAAAGAAACTCGTGACGGTAAGGATATGTCAAAATTCTCTGAATTGCTCGGAGAAGCGATTGCATCCATAATAGAAGTCAAAGACGAAAGCGATATAGACAGCTTCTTAGGAGGCAGTCAAGTTAGCTTTTTGTCTAATGAAATTAAAGGCTTAGACGATTTTGAACTTATTTGCTTTTTAGTAATTAGATAGGAGTAAATAATGGATGATTTTACTTTAGAAATTTCAATCCCGACGGATGATGACGGATTTGTTCTTTTGTGTTGTCCCAAATGTGGAGAATATTTTAAACTTCCACCATCTGATATAGAAAGCGACGAAGTAATGGATATTCATTGTCCTCTTTGTGGATTGATCAGCGAAAATTATATTACTGAAGATGTTATAGAATTAGCTAAAGCAAAAGCTATAAACAAACTTCTTGGCAACTTTTATAAAGATTTGAAGTCTTTAGAACGGCAAAATAAAAGTTCACTAATTAATATCAAAACTAATAAACCTAAGTTAGAGGATGAGATACCAATAAGATCAACAATTGATTCAATGGAAATCGTTGATTTTAAATGTTGCAAACGACAAGGAAAAATAAGACACCTATTAAAATATTGTGGATGCTATTGTCCTTATTGTGGAGGAATACAAAATGGAAGTAAGTAAAATTGAATTAAAAATATTGATAAAGGAGTTTTTGACAGCATCAAATAGAGTTCTTCGAGCTGGATTTGAAATTTATCCAAGTGAGTTATCTAAATTCATTAGATTTATTGATAATCACGAACTTATTAGTAACTATGTTAAATCTTGTGGAGAACCTGAATATAACGCACAAGAAGAAGTAGAAGCGGTCGATTCAAGTTATGGAAATAGCATTTTTTCTCTAGGCTCAACCGAAGAAAAAGAAGTTGCAAATATATATGCAGTTACAAAATACTTAGCTGAGAATAATTATGGGGGAAATTCCTTTGTGTTTTTCGGCTATTCAAGTTCTAATAAATTTCAAGATAAAGTAAACGGATTTGGCGATGAGTTCATTAGAATTCTAATTAACCATATTGAGAACTACTTAACAAGAATAAGTATGCAGATGGGCTTAGATGATAATACAGTAGTTAATGTGAGTATAAAAAATAGTAACTTAACAAATGCACAAGTCAATGTCGATTCGGATGGAAATTCAATAGTAACCAATACAAATATTTGTGATGTTGAACAATTAAATAAATTAATTAGTGATTTGACAAATGCAAGTTCAAATTTGAACAATGATGATAAGCAATCAGTTGAAGAATGCATTGAAGTCATCGAAACAATATCAGAAGAAAAGCCTAAGAAAAGTATTATAAAGATGGCGTTGAAAACACTCAAAGGTATCGCAGGAACAACAGAGTTTTTAGCTGCAACAACTGCAATTATTCAATTTGTTCAACAATGCCTATAGTGGAGGTGCCTTATGCTTGGTTTACCGAAAAGTACGGAAATGAGCAAACAGCTTCCGAAAAAAACAGTTTATGCAAAATTTCAAATGAATACAGCAGCAAAAGAGAAGATTGACGCAGATATTTCAAGAATAACTATCGTCAATGAAATAACGCCGAATAAGGTCAATATTCCTGCCGGCGATGAAGTGAAAAGTTTTTTTGTTTTGCTCGTAACCTTAAAAAGAAAAGAGTTTGAAGAAAAGACCATTGCAACGCTGTCGAAGCTGATACCGCAAAACATTTTGTTTGTGCTTGAATGTGGTAATGAAAGTAAGCTTGCAATTTATCACACCAAGTTAATGCAGACGGAGTGGAAGCCTACAACGGAACAAAAGATTGAACTTAAAGGCTTAAATCTTGATAAAGTGTGGGAAAACTTGATAAGAAGTTTGGAGTGTGGAGTTTGGAACGAGGAATTGACCCTCGACGAAAATATTGCACTTCACGAAAAACAGGCTAAACTTGAAAGAGAAATTGCAAAACTTGAAAAGCAGGCGAGAGCAGAGAAACAGCCAAAAAAGAAGTTTGAGCAGGTGCAGATGATCAAGACGTTGACAAAGAGAGTGGAGGAATTAAATGGAAAAAATTGCTGATTTATTGAAGATATTTGCTGATAAGCACTTGATCCCATCTACTGCATCTTTGGCTGTTTCTATATTATGTGTTGCTTTTTTACCCGAAGCATTAGAAATTTCTAATAGTGTAGGAAAGTTTTTTTATGGTGTTTTGATTTTTTGTTTATTCTTCCTGCTGATTCAATTTGGAAAATGCATAGTTAAAGTATTCAAGGGTATGATTGCACAAAAAGCTAAGCGAAGGGCAGAATATCAAGAGAATAAACAAAATGAACAAACCAAAGAAAAAGATACTTTAGAGAATCTTTGGAAATATGTTGACTCCCTATCTCCACAGGACAAGAATTATTTGAGAGTGTTTCTTAAAAATGAAAATCAACCGATTGAACTAATATGTGAAGAACAAGGTTGGGGATTGCTGAGTAACAAAGAAATTGTTGTTTCGACTGAAAAAACAACTATAGCACAAATTAGTAATACAATGGAGTTAGATGGACGACAAATTTATATTCCTGATACAATGGAATATGACGCAGGTTATTCTAATACTACGCTTTATAAGCTAAGCGACGATTTTTATGATTTGTTAAGATATTCTCACGATAAATATAAAAGAATCTCACATTTCGATATGGAGGAACAAGACAATGGATAAATTGAAGATGCAGACGGCGAATAAGGCTGATGAGAATTTTAAGAAGTTAGCGGAGATGTTTCCTAATGCTGTTACGGAAACGATTGACGAGAACGGCGAAGTGGTTCGTGCTATTGATAAGGACATACTTATGCAGGAAATTTCATGTAAGGTTGTTGACGGCAATGAGGAACGCTATCAGTTCACTTGGCCGGACAAGAAGAAGTCTGTTCTTCTTGCCAATGCACCGATAAATAAAACCCTCCGCCCTTGCAGAGAAGAAAGCGTTGATTTTGATAATACAGAAAATCTTTATATTGAGGGCGACAACCTTGAAGTATTGAAGCTATTGCAAGAAACCTATCTTGGCAAAATCAAGATGATTTACATAGACCCTCCGTATAACACGGGCAATGACTTTGTGTATGAGGATGATTTTGCTCAAAGTACAGAAGAATATCTTGAAAATAGCGGACAGTTTGATGAGGAAGGTAACCGTATGGTGCAGAATACCGAGAGCAACGGTCGTTTCCATACCGATTGGCTAAATATGATTTATCCGAGACTGCGAATTGCAAAAGATATTCTTGCCGATAATGGTCTAATATTCATTAGTATAGGTCAAGCGGAACTGAACAATGTTATTACAATGAGTGACGAGATTTTTGGAGCTTCAAATAGAGCCGGTATTGTCAGTCGACAAATGAAGACGGGCAATAACCAAGGAAAATTTTTCACGCAAAACACTGATTATATTGTTGTTTATTCGAAAAATGTGGAAGCAACATCAGCCTTGAAAGATGACATGAGCCAAGACCTCATAGATAATGTATATAACAAAGTGCAAGAAAGCGGAAGTCGAAAGGGAGAACGATACAGAACGATGGGGTTGTTCCAAGCATCGCTTAAACACGGCGGTTCTTCGTACCCTATTGTTTGCCCCGATGGAGAAAGAGTAATTACACCTAAAGGGCTTCCTTGGCGATGGAATGAAACAACCTTCAAAAAAGGATTAGAAAATGATGATATTGTTTTCATTAAATCCAATAACTCTCCGCTGATAAACTACGATACAAAGGGAAAGGCATCTTGGAATATTTACACGAAGATTTGGCTTAGCTCTCGCTTGGAGGAAGGTCAGTTACCGTCGGATCTAATCCTCAAGTTTGAGAATCGTCACGCTGCCAAGGAATTGGTTTCACTTGGTATTCCGTTTGATTTCCCAAAACCAACTGAATTATTGAAATATATACTGCATTTGATAGTTGAAAAAGATTATTATGTTTTGGATTTCTTCTCCGGCTCTGCCACAACTGCTCACGCAGTAATGAAGTTAAATGCCGAAGATGGCGGACACCGCAAGTTTATTATGGTTCAGCTTCCCGAAGTAACCGATGAGAAGAGCGAAGCCTACAAAGCAGGATACAAGAACATCTGTGAAATCGGCAAGGAGCGCATCCGCAGGGCAGGAAAGAAAATTAAAGAGGATAGTCCTTTGGCAACGCAAAACCTTGATATCGGTTTCCGTGTTCTTAAGTGTGACACTTCCAATATGAAAGAGGTCTACTACAACCCTGCCGAGTATGAGCAGTCGCTTTTCTCTCGCCTTGAAGATAACATTAAAGAGGACAGAACGCCGGAGGATTTGCTGTTCCAAGTAATGCTGGATTTAGGCGTGCTGCTCTCCAGCAAAATCGAGGAAACTACCATTGCCGGCAAGAAAGTATTCAATGTTGAGGATAATTATTTGATTGCTTGTTTTGATGACAATGTAACTGAAGAAGTAATTACAGAAATTGCAAAACAGAAGCCATATTATTTTGTTATGCGTGACAGCTCTATGGCAAACGATAGTGTCGCAACGAACTTTGAACAGATTTTTGCCACTTACAGCCCCGACACCGTAAGGAAGGTACTCTAATATGAATAATAACTATAGAAAAAGTTTTTGTAGAGAAAATGTAATGTGTGGCGTATATGGACACATTTTATTAGAACATTTATCTGATTCATATGATTATCTTGAGGAACTAAAGAAATTAGATAAAAAAACAAATTCATACGATGAGTTTTCAGATATCAAAAATAAAATAGAATTAAATTATGTTGAAATTATTGTTTTTTCTATAATGTGTGTTGAAGCATTTTTAAACGATTATATTGCATCGTGCATATTAGATGATAATTATTATAACAATTTTGATATGTTAAAGGTAATGGCAAAATTCAATTTGATTGTGCAATTTATTTTTAAAGATGATTCTGATCAAAGCGAAAAATGTGCTTCAATGTTAAAAGGATTAAACAAGAAAAGAAATAATTTAGTACATTCAAAAAGTAACGATGGAACATATAGGGGTTATCATTCTTTAGAAGAATTAGAAGAAGTTGAATCTAAAATGAATTTTGAAGATTATTATGATGATACGATAAACCAAGATGTAAAATCTTGTTACCAATTATTTAATGATTCAAAACAGGCAATTATGACAGTTGTTGAATTAGCAAAATATTTTGATTCTCAAGATATTGATTTACATGCATTTTTCAGAATATTTTCTTTTAGTAAAAAAGATGGGATAAATGAATTACAATGTAATGAAAAACAATTAAAAGCATTTGAAATACTAGATTTTAAAAATATATCGCAAAGGTAATTAAAATGAAATTTAATTTCAAAATACAACAATACCAAACTGACGCAGTTGACGCAGTTGTAAAAGTCTTTAACGGACAAGGCTTTCACGACAAAATCAACTATATTCGTGATTTGGGAAATACTGAACAAAATCTTTCTTCTCAAGTATCATTTGATGAAAACGAAATAATGGATGATACAGGATACAAGAATGAGATTGTTGAGTTTTCTGACGAACAACTTTTGCAAAATATTCAAAATTTGCAAAGCCAAAATAACATTAAACTTTCTCCGTCCCTTGTAAAAGATTTGGGCAGATGCAGTCTTGATATTGAAATGGAAACCGGTACGGGTAAAACCTATGTGTATATCAAGACGATGTTTGAGCTGAACAAGAAATATGGCTGGAGCAAGTTCATTGTAGTTGTTCCAAGTATTGCTATTCGTGAGGGTGTAAAGAAATCCTTTGAAATTACCGCTAACCATTTTATGGAGCATTATGGTAAAAAGGCTCGTTTCTTTATTTATAACAGTTCAAACCTGAATCAGCTTGATAATTTTTCATCGAGTTCGGGCATAAATGTAATGATTATCAACACGCAGGCTTTTGCTTATTCTCTTAAAGAGGACGGACGCAGTAAGGAAGCTCGTATTATTTACTCAAAGCGTGATGAATTTGGTTCTCGTCGTCCGATTGATGTAATCAAGGCTAACAGACCGATTATTATTCTTGACGAGCCGCAGAAAATGGGCGGTGCAGTTACACAAAAGGCTTTGAAAAATTTCAATCCTCTTTTTACGCTCAATTATTCTGCTACTCACGCAAAGCAACATAATCTTGTTTATGTTCTTGATGCTTTAGACGCATTCAATAAAAAACTCGTTAAGAAGATTGAAGTCAAAGGCTTTGAAGTTAAGAATTTCAGAGGTACGGACAGTTATTTGTACCTTGAACAGATTGTGTTATCGGCAAAGAAACCGCCTATGGCTAAAATTGAATTTGAAGTCATGCAAAGTACCGGACCAAAGAGAAAAACTCGTATTCTCGGTGTCGATAGCAACCTCTACTTCGTTTCGCAGGAAATGGAGCAGTACAAGGGATATACAATTTCAGAAATTGACCCACTTCGTGGAACAGTGACATTTACAAATGGCGAGGTTATCAAAGCCGGTGATGTTGTCGGTGATGTGTCTGAAAAAGATATGCGCCGTATTCAGATTAGAGAGACAATTCTTTCTCATTTTGAAAAAGAAGAAAAGCTCTTTAATATGGGTATTAAATGTCTTTCTTTGTTCTTTATTGATGAGGTTGCAAAGTATCGTCAATATGACGAGAACGGCGATGAAGTGCTTGGCGAGTACGGTGTTATGTTTGAGGAAGAGTATTTGAATGCTCTTAATGAATACACAACCCTGCTTGATACACCTTATCAAAAATATTTGAAATCTACTTGCAGTGATGTGAGTGCGGTACATAAAGGCTATTTCAGTATTGATAAAAAGACCGGACACAGTATTGACAGTAAGCTCAAAAGAGGCAGTGAATTTTCCGATGATATTTCAGCCTATGACCTTATTTTAAAGAACAAGGAACGCTTGCTCTCTTTTGATGAGCCTACAAGATTTATTTTCTCTCACTCTGCACTTCGGGAAGGCTGGGACAACCCAAATGTATTTCAAATTTGTACCCTTAAACACTCTGACAGCAACACCGCAAAGCGCCAAGAGGTTGGTCGTGGATTGCGTTTGTGCGTAAATCAAAACGGTAACCGTATGGACGTTGAAAGCTGTGGTGCTTCGGTACACGATATTAACACACTTACTGTTATAGCAAGTGAAAGCTACAAGACTTTTGTTACGGATTTGCAGTCGGATATTAAGACTGTACTTTATGACAGACCTACTGTTGCAACTAAAGAATACTTCAAAGGCAAGTATGTTAAAGTTGATGGTGTTCCAACACTTATTGACGACAGCACTGCCAACAAGATTTATAAATATCTTATCAGAAATGATTATATCGACGATGATGATAAGGTTACGGATAGCTACCGTCAAGATATAAAGAGTGGAACTGTTGCGGAATTCTCTGACGAATTGAAACCTATGGCAGATGGCATACATATGCTTATTCAAGCTGTTTATGATGATAGTGTCCTTAAGGATATGTTTACAGACGGTCACGAAACAAAGGTTAAAGATAATCCGCTCAATGAAAACTTTGCCAAGAAAGAATTTCAGGCTTTGTGGAAGCAAATCAATCACAAGTATGCTTATACCGTTGAATTCGACAGTGAAGAGCTAATAGAGAAAGCGATTGCTCACATTGATGAAAAGCTATTTGTTTCCGAACTTCAGTACACTACAACAATCGGTCGTCAGAAAGACGAAATGAATGAATATGAGGTTGAGCGTGGAGCTTCTTTTGCAGGCGAAAAAACAAGGACTCAAACGCTTAAACACGCTGAAACAAGTCAGATTAAATATGATCTTATCGGCAAGGTTGCAGAAGGTACTACACTTACCCGTAAGACTGTATCTGCAATTTTACAAGGTATTCGTATGGATAAAATTTATATGTTTAAGAATAACCCGGAGGAATTCATCTCAAAGGTTATCAGGCTTATCAATGAGCAGAAAGCTACAATGATTGTTGAGCATATTTCCTATGACACAATCGAGGGTGAGTACGACAGTAATATCTTTACAGCCGAAAAGAACACACAAAGCTTTGACAAAGCATTTCTTGCAAAGAAAGCCATTCAGGATTATGTGTTCACTGACGGTTCAGCCGAAAAGAGTATCGAGAGAAGATTTGCAGAGGATTTGGACGCAGCGGAAGAAGTATGCGTATATGCAAAACTTCCGAGAACATTCCAGATTCCTACTCCGGTAGGTAATTATTCTCCCGACTGGGCAATCGCTTTTTATGAGGGAACAGTAAAACATGTTTTCTTTATTGCCGAAACAAAAGGCACAATGGAAAGTCTCGAACTTAGACCGATTGAGCAGGCTAAGATTTCTTGTGCCAAAAAGCTGTTCAACGAAATGTCTAACAGCAAGGTGAAATACCACGATGTTGACAGCTATCAGAGCTTGCTTAATGTGATGAATAAACTATAATTAAACACTACAAATTTTTTAAAGGAGAAATATATGAGCTATATTCCAAAATACAAACTGAATAATAAAATGGTGTCTTTGGTGGCTGATATTTCTCGAATTATCGGCAGTGTATCGGCATTGTCAAATTTTGATAAAAACCCAAAATTGCGCCGTGCAAACAGAATCAGAACGATTCATGATTCATTGGCGATTGAGCAAAATACTTTAACTCTGGAGCAGGTTACATCCGTGCTTAACGGTAAAATGGTTATTGCTCCGCCTAAAGATATACAAGAAGTAAAAAACGCTTATGAGATTTATGAGCTGCTTGATACGCTCGACCCATATTCTGTTGATGATTTACTAAAGGCACACGGTGTTATGACAAGCGGACTTGTAGAAGAATCGGGCGCTTTTCGTACAAAGCCTGTTGGCGTTGTTGACAGCAAAAGCGGTGAGGTAATACATGTCGGAACTCTTCCTGCTTATGTTCCGCAGACTGTTGAAGACTTATTGCAATGGCTTAAAAGCGATGACACTAATGACATTATTAAATCTTGCATTTTTCATTTTGAGTTTGAATCAATTCATCCGTTTTTAGACGGCAACGGCAGGACGGGAAGATTATGGCAAACATTGATTTTGTCAAAGGTTGACCCTATTTTTGCATATTTACCGGTTGAATCAATGATTTATAAAAAGCAGGACGAATATTATCAGGCAATAAATGATTCCGATTATGCTGGTGAATCAACAGAGTTCATTATATTTATGCTTGAAACCATTAAAGATGCACTTGTGGAAGCAACAGCCCAAAGTGACATTCAAAGTGACAATAAGGATGTCACTTTGGAAGAACAAAAAATAATTGACTTGATAATTGATAATCCGAATATAACTCAAAATGAACTCGCTAAAGCATTAAATGTAACGGAGAGAACTATAAAACGCCGTATGAAAACTATGCAGGAAAAGAATTTAATTAAGCGTGAAAATGGAAAACGAAGTGGTCAATGGGTTATCAATTAAAATTTGTGAAATTATTAAATTAGGTTAACACACATAATAATCATTAAGTTGAATTCTAATCAAATCAATGTTATAATAAGCACATAAATCTTACGAGTGATTTTAGTTTTAGAGGTGCAATATGGCGCTTAAAAATATCGATAAAATGCCTAAAACAACTTTCAAAACTGAAGAATTATAAAATTCATACCGAAAGAGCTTTACTATTATTTGTCACCGTTTCTTGTAGTGGGGTGCGTTATATTTGAGTTATGAATACGATTCATTTTTCAAGAGCATCAAAAAAGCATCAATTTTCAGCAAAAACTATAATGACAAAAACGAACAGCACTTTCAAATCCTGAAAGTGCTGTTTTTATGCGGAATTT
>OIYO01001358.1_pt1 | contig 13464 bp, 13 predicted proteins | sample 1588191 | NCBI WGS metagenome assembly OIYO01 (sample SAMN03283275) | human gut metagenome | biome: human-associated habitat; material: feces | host: Homo sapiens | place: Peru | collected 2012 | reverse complement strand
CATCCAGCAGGACCAAAACCGGCACGCCAGTGGCTCCCCTGCTAGGGGAGCTGTCGAGCGGTAGCGAGACTGAGAGGTTATCCGAGCGGCTTTTTTGCATCCTGTCCAAAAATCCGAACACTTTTTTGTGAATGATGCGCCCACTGGCGGACAGATTCCGCCCAAGAAGGACAGTTGTGAAGTAAGTATGGACAAACTATGAAGTTTTACTAGATTTCGGTGGAAAATTGATTGAAAAAAGTGACGGATTGAATTATACTATCCCTATAAGATTCTTTAACGAAAAAGAGTCTTTGCGAAAGAGCCGCCGCATGGGAATGTCTGCGCGGCCAAAACCAGAAGGAGGACCGGCCATTGAAGGGCTTGTATAAGGCGCTGGAGGACATCGTCTGGCTGACCCAGCTGGGGCTGTCGATGCTGCTGCCGCTACTGCTGTGTCTGGGCGGCTGCTGGTGGGCGACGAACCACTGGAACTGGCCGATGTGGGTCTATCTGGTCGGGATCTTTCTGGGGCTGGCCGCAGGAGCGCAAAACTTCTGGGTCTTTGCAAAGGAGCGGATGGACCGCGCCAAAAAAGACAAGAATCCTCGTGTGGGGTTCAACTCGCATCAATGAACGTTGGAGGTTTGCTATGAAATTGCAGCCGGAATCCAAAAAGGAGCTGCTGCGCATCACCTGCGGCACAGCCCTGTGCACCGTGGCCATGTGGGTGATCTTTGCTGCGCTGCATCTGGTGGGCTGGGTCCGCTTTGATTCCACCGTCGTGCTGGGCGGCTTGGTGGGTGCAGCCGTTGCCATCGCAAACTTTGCGGGCATCTGCTTCGTCGTGCAGGAGATCATCGACGAGCAGGACGAAAAGCGCCGCAAAGCCAAACTTCAGCTTTCCCACAACAGCCGGATGCTGATGCAGGCGGTCTGGGTGGTCGTGGCCATCGCCGCGCCCTGCTTCCAGCCGTTTGCCAGTGTCCTGCCGCTGTTTTTTCCAAGGATCACCATTTATTACCTGCAAATAACGGGCAAGTACAAGCCCCTTGCAGCGGCTCCCAAGCAGGACGTCTCGGTGGAGGACGACCCGGCGGAAGCTGCCGCACCGGCCCAAGCTCCCGGTGAAAAAGGGGGTGAAACCTAACAAATGGAACTGAACGGCGCAAAGATCCTGTATACCATCCATACCAATATCCCGGTTCTGGGCGATTTCAAGATCACGCAGACCCTCGTGAGTACCTGGATCGTGATGGCGCTGCTGACGGCGCTGGCCTTCTGGCTGGGGCATGACCTGAAACTGGAAAATGTCTCCAAGCGGCAGGCCGCCGCTGAGTTCATCGTAGAACGGCTCGATCAGTTCGTCCATGACAACATGGGCTATCACTTTGACCAGTATATCCCGCTGGTCGGCGCGATCTTCGCGCTGAGCATCGGCTGCAACCTGATCAGCGTGGTGGGCCTGTGGAGTCCGACGGCGGACCTGAACACCGAGGCGGCGTGGGCCATCGTGGTGTTCGTCCTGATCATGTACTACAAGATCAAGACCAACGGCATTCTGGCATACCTGAAAGGGCTGCTGGACCCCATCTTCCTCATGGCCCCCATCAACGTCCTGTCGGAGATCTCGACCCCCGTCAGCATGGCGTTCCGTCACTTTGGCAACATCCTGTCCGGTACAGTCATTTCCACCCTGCTGTACTGGGCGCTGGCAAGCCTGAGCCATGTCGTGTTCGGCTGGCTTCCCGGCTTCCTGAGTCAGATCCAGCTGTTCCAGATCGGCATCCCGGCCTTTACCGGCTTGTACTTCGACTGGTTCGGCGGCTGCATTCAGGCGTTCATCTTCTGTACCCTGACCACCATTTTCATCAAACGTGCTGCCGGTGAGGACTAAACCCGGCATCCCCCAAAACAATTTTTCAGGAGGACACTATTATGACTGACTTTCAACTTCTGGCTCGTGGTATCGCTCTGGCTGGCTGCGGCATCGGCGCAGGTCTGGCTCTGATCGCAGGTATCGGCCCTGGTATCGGCGAAGGCAACGCCGCCGCTGCTGCCTGTGAGGCCGTCGGCCGTCAGCCCGAGTGCAAGAGCGACGTCACCAGCACCCTGATCCTTGGTGTTGCACTGTCTGAGACGACCGGTATCTACGGCTTCGTCACCGGTCTGCTGCTGATCTTCCTCGCACCCGGCATGTTCATGAACTATCTGGGCTGAGCACTTCCCGAACGATAAAAACAGAAAGGGGAGACGCTTATGCAACTTTATCAGGCACTGATCACGCTGGACGGCTGGACATTCCTTGCCCAGATCTGCAACCTGATGATCCAGCTGGTGATCTTCAAAAAGCTGCTGCTGAACCCGGTCAAAAAGGTCATCGCCGAGCGCAAGGCCAAGGCAGACAGCCAGATCGCGGATGCCGAAAAGCTCCGCGCCGAGGCCGAAGCCATGAAGGCGGAATATGAGCAGAATCTGCAGAATGCCCGCAATGAGGCCAACCAGATCGTGGCATCTGCGCAGAAAACGGCCACGGCCCGCAGCGAAGAGCTGCTGGGCGAGGCCCGCGCACAGGCCGCTGCCCTGAAGCAGAAGGCGGAAGCCGACATTGCACAGGAGCGCAAGAAGGCCGTCAACGAGGCCAAGGACGAGATCGGCGGCATGGCGATGGAGATCGCCTCCAAGGTGGTCGAGCGCGAGATCAAGGAAGCTGACCACAAGGACCTGATCGACGAATTTATCAAAAACGTGGGTGAAGCATCATGACCGAGATCGCAAGGATGTACGGCGGGAGCCTGTACGACCTGGCAGCGGAGGAAGGGCTTGAGACCCGCATTCTGGGCGAGCTGGATGCGGTTTCGGATGTCCTGAAAGGGGACCCGGAATACCTGCACCTGCTCAGCATCCCCAGCATCCCCAAAAAGGAACGCTGCGCCCTGCTGGACGAAGCCTTCCGGGGGCAGGTCCACCTCTATGTGCTGAACTTTGTCAAGATTTTGTGCGAAAAGGGCACTCTGCGGGAGCTGCCCGGCTGTGCGCGGGCGTTCCGTGTGCGGTACAATCAGGCGCATGGCATCCTCGAAGCAACGGCAGTATCGGCTGTGCCCATGACGGCAGAGCAGACCGCCCGTCTGCACGAAAAGCTGGAAGCTGTCACCGGCAAGAAGATCGACCTCAAAACGCGGGTCGATGCATCGGTGCTGGGCGGCATCCGGCTGGACATCGAGGGAACGGAACTGGACGGCACGGTCAAGAACCGGCTGACCAGTCTGCGCCGCAGCATCTCAAGCATTACCGTTTAATCCGCCCCAAGATTGAAAAGAATTGAGTGGTGAACACAAGACAATGCAACTGAAACCTGAAGAGATATCCAAGATCATCCGGGCGCAGATCAAACACTATGAAAATGTGATCGAGCAGAGCGAAGTCGGCACGGTCATCATGGTCGGCGACGGCATCGCCCGCGCCAGCGGTCTGGAAAAGTGCATGGCGGGCGAGCTGCTCCAGTTTGACAACGGCGAATTCGGCATGGCCCAGAACCTTGAGGAGAACACCGTCTCCATCGTTCTGCTCGGCTCCGACGTCGGAATCAAAGAGGGCAGCATCGTCAAGCGCACCGGCAAGGTCGTGTCCGTCCCGGTGGGCGAGGCCATGATCGGCCGCGTCGTCAACGCGCTGGGCCAGCCCATCGACGGTGCTGGTCCCATTGAGACGACCGAGTTCCGCGCTATCGAGAGCAAGGCCCCCGGCATCATCGACCGCCAGCCCGTCAAGGAGCCGCTGCAGACCGGCATCAAGGCCATCGACTCCATGATCCCCATTGGCCGCGGCCAGCGCGAGCTGATCATCGGCGACCGCCAGACCGGCAAGACCACCATTGCAGCGGATACCATCATCAACCAGAAGGGCAAGGACGTGATCTGCATTTACGTCGCTATCGGCCAGAAGCGTTCGACCGTGGCGAACCTCGTCCAGAGCCTGACCGAGGCCGGCGCGATGGACTACACCATCGTCGTTTCGGCAACCGCATCGGAACTGTCGCCGCTGCAGTATATCGCCCCCTATTCCGGCTGTGCCATGGGCGAATACTTCATGCACAAGGGCAAGCATGTCCTCATCATCTATGACGACCTGTCCAAGCACGCGGTCGCTTACCGCGCCCTGTCGCTGCTGATCCGCCGTCCCCCGGGACGTGAGGCTTACCCCGGCGACGTCTTTTATCTGCATTCCCGTCTGCTGGAACGCGCGGCCAAGCTCTCCAACGAGCTGGGCGGCGGCAGCCTGACGGCGCTGCCCATCATCGAGACGCAGGCCGGTGACGTGTCGGCCTACATCCCGACCAACGTCATCTCCATCACCGACGGCCAGATCTTCCTTGAGACGGAGCTGTTCCATTCCGGTGTCATGCCGGCGGTCAACCCGGGCATCTCGGTGTCCCGTGTCGGCGGCAATGCTCAGATCAAGGCCATGAAGAAGGTCGCGGGCACGCTGAAGCTGATCTACTCGCAGTACCGTGAGCTGCAGTCCTTCGCACAGTTCGGTTCCGATCTGGACGCCGACACCAAGGCCCGTCTGGCACAGGGCGAGCGCATCGTGGAAGTGCTGAAGCAGAACCGTTCCGCGCCCGTCCCCGTCGAAAAGCAGGTGGCCATCCTGTATGCGACCATCCATGACTACCTCGTGAAGGTCAAGGTGACGGACGTGGCAGAGTACGAAAAGGGCCTGTACGAATATCTCGACAACGATGCCGCCGGTGCACAGGTCATGGAGACCGTCCGCACCACCGGAAATCTGGACAAGGACACCGAGGAAGCACTCAAGGGCGTTCTGTCCACCTACACCGAGAGCTTCGTGAAGGCGCACTGAGGGAAGGAGGCGTAACGCATGGCAGGTTCCATGAAGGACATCAAGCTGCGCATCAAAAGCGTAGAAAGTACCATGCAGATCACCAAGGCCATGGAGCTGGTGGCTTCCTCCAAAATGCGCCGTGCCAAGGAGCGTGTCGAACACAGCCGCCCCTATTTTGAGACGCTGCACGAAACACTGACCGGCATTGCGGCGGCGGACCCCCGCGCCCGCAATCCGTATCTGCGCCGGGACGAGATCAAGCGCACCCTGCTCATCGTCATCGCGGGCGACCGCGGCTTGGCGGGCGGCTACAACAGCAATGTGCTGAAACAGGCCGAAGCCCAGCAGGGACCGGTGACGGTGCTGCCCATCGGCAAGCGGTCGGCGGAGTATTTCGCCCACCACGAAGCTGACCTGTTCACCGACGAAGTGCTGCTGGCCGCCGACATCTCGGTGGGCGAGTGCTTCTCGCTGTCCCGCAAGATCACCGAGGGCTTTTTGAAAGGCGACTACGACGCCGTGAAGATCTGCTACACCCGGTTCGACTCCATGATGACCCAGACAGCCGCCACGATGGAAGTGCTGCCCCTGAGCATCGAGCCGACCGAGGAGCAGAAGGCCGCGGCCCGCCGCAGTCAGATCCTGTACAAGCCCAGCAGCGAGGAAGTGTTCCGTGCCATCATCCCCGAGTACGTTGCGGGCATCGTTTATGGAGCCGTGTGCGAGAGCGTGGCCAGCGAGCTGGCCGCCCGCCGCACCGCCATGGACGCCGCGACCAAGAACGCGGGCGAAATGATCGACCATCTGAATCTGTATTACAACCGTGCCCGCCAGTCTGCCATCACGCAGGAGATCACCGAGATCGTGGCCGGTGCGGAGATCTAACAAAAAGTATCAACCTCTCCGTCATTGCTTCGCAATGCCACCTCTCCTGATAGGAGAGGCCTTGGCAGTCGGATGCAGCTTGCTGGATACGCCAGAGGCTCCCCTGCAAAGGGGAGCTGGCGAGCCGTAGGCGAGACTGAGAGGTTCAATCCTTAAATGTCAAGGGTTATTTTACCTCATTTTGCCGCCCGATACAAGACTTGCGAAAAGATTTTATTGTGCTGGCGGCAATTTTGCATTATACTAGGGAGAGCAAACCACACATTTGGGAGGTTTTTGGATGGATCTGAACGGAAAATGCGTCCTGTTGGGCGTCAGCGGCGGTATTGCCGCCTATAAAATGGCGAACGTCGCCAGCGCGCTGCGCAAGCTGGGAGCCGATGTGGAGGTCATCATGACCCGGAACGCCACCCAGTTCATCACCCCGATTACGTTTGAGACGCTCACCGGCCACAAGTGCATGGTGGACACCTTCGACCGCGACTTCAAGTTCGAGGTCACCCACATCTCGCTGGCCAAAAAGGCCGACGTCATTCTGGTGGCCCCAGCCACGGCAAACGTCATCGCTAAAATGGCCCACGGCATCGCCGACGACATGCTGACCACGGTGGTCCTCGCGGCCAAGTGCCCGAAACTCGTCTCCCCTGCCATGAACACCGGGATGCTGGAAAATCCCATCACGCAGGACAATCTGCGCACGCTGGAGCACTACGGCTTCACGGTCATCCCGTCCGAAAGCGGCGTGCTGGCCTGCAAGGACGTAGGCAGCGGCCGTCTGCCGAAAGAAGATGTCCTCATCGAGCACATCCTGCACACCATCGCCCGCCCGAAGGACCTGGCCGGTCTGCACATCGCCGTGACCGCCGGCCCCACGCAGGAGCCGCTGGACCCGGTGCGCTATCTGACCAACCACTCCACTGGCAAGATGGGCTATGCCGTGGCCCGCGCCGCCGCCATGCGGGGCGCTGAGGTCACCCTCATCCACGGACCCACGGCCCTGCCGCCGGTCAAGTTCGTGGAGGATGTGCCCATCACGACCGCGCAGGACATGTACGATGCCGTGACCAGCCGCTTCGACGACATGGATGTTCTGGTCATGGCCGCCGCTGTGGCGGACTACCGCCCCGCCACCGTTGCCGACGACAAGATCAAAAAGAAGGACGGCGACCTGTCCATTCCGGTGGAGCGCACCGCAGATATTCTCGGGACCATCGGCCCCAAAAAGACCAAGCAGTTCCTCTGCGGCTTCTCGATGGAGACGCGGGATATGCTGGAAAACTCCTCGGTCAAGCTGACCAAGAAGAACCTCGACATGGTGGTAGCCAACAATCTGAAGGTCGCCGGTGCGGGCTTCGGTGTGGACACCAACGTTGTCACCTTCATCACACCGGACGGCTCCCGTGAACTGCCCCTTATGAGCAAATCCGATGTTGCGGATGCGATTCTGGATGAGATCTTGAAGCGGCGGAACCGCTGAGCGGAAGGATAGAACCATCAAAAAGCCCTCTGTCCACACGAATGGTTTTCCATCGTGTTTGACAGAGGGCTTTCGTTTTATGCGTTATCGCGGGCGGCGGCTTCAGTCCTTCGCCACCATCATCTTGCTGGCCTTATAGATATCGCCGCAGCCGAGGGTGATGACGAGATCGCCTTCGCGGGCGTTCTCCTTGACCCACTGGGCAGCAGCCTCTAAGCTGTCCACGAGGACCGAGTTGGGGATCTTCGCGGCCAGCTTTGCGCTGGTGATGGTAGGATCGTTCGGCTCACGGCTGCCCATGATAGGGGTCAGCACCGTGATATCGGGGATCTGGAACACATCCACAAAGTCGTTGAACAGCATCTTGGTGCGGCTGTATGTAAACGGCTGGTGGACAGCGATCAGGCGCTTGTAGCCCATCTCACGGGCGGTGGTCAGGGTCGCACGGATCTCGGTGGGGTGATGTGCGTAGTCGTCCACGACGACTGCGCCGTTGCACTCGCCGTACAGCTCGAAGCGTCGGCCAGCGCCCTTGAAGTTCAGGGCAGCTTCGGCGCACTGTTCCACGGTCAGGCCCGCAAAGCGGCAGACAGCGCACATGGCCAGCGCGTTGTAGACATTGTGACGGCCCGGAACGGACAGGCGGATATGGCCGGTGACCTTGCTCCACTCCTTGAGGTCGAACTCAAAGAAGCCCGGCTTGTACTCCTGCACATTGATGGCGCGGTAATCGCCGTCGTTGTCGATGCCGAAGGTGCGGACGCGGCGGTCCAGCGTGTACATGACGTCCATGGTGTTCTTGTCGTCCGCGTTGGCGAAGATCATGAACTGGGTCATCAGGGCAAAGCGCTTGAAGGCGAACTTCAGCTCGCCCATGCTGCCGTAATAATCCAGATGATCGTTGTCGATATTCAGCACGACGGACAGATACGGGGTCAGCTTGAGGAAGGTCTCGGAATACTCACAGGCTTCGATGACGATATCGTCGCCCTTGCCGGACTTGCCGTAGCCGCCGATGAGGGGCAGCTTGCCGCCGATGACCGCCGAGGGGTCACGGCCCGCCAGCTCGAGGGCGGTGGTGATCATCGAAGTCGTGGTGGTCTTGCCGTGCGTACCGGAAACGCAGATGCTGTTCTTGTACAGGCGGCTGACATAGCCCAGCAGGACGCTGCGCTCCACGGTGGGGATGCCATAGGATGCGGCGGCGTTCAGCTCGACGTTATCCTTGGCGATGGCGGCAGAGTAGACCACGAGGTCCGCGCCGATGACATTATCCGCATTGTGGCCCAGCGTGACCTTGACGCCCATCTCGCGCTCGTAGCGGATGATGCTTCCGTCCAGCACATCGCTGCCGGAGATCTCGTAGCCCTTGGCATTGAGGATCTGGATCAGCGGGTACATTCCGCTGCCGCCGCAGCCGATGAAGTGGATCTTCTTCACGTTATCAAGCAAATGCTTGGTATAGTCGGTAGTAAACATCATAAAAGGCAACCTCCAAATAAACATAAACGGCCGCAGCGCAGACCGATCTCATTTTAACCCAGATGTGGTACTACTTATTATATAATTTTTGGCGGACAAAATAAACAGTTCCGAGCGAATTTTCGAAAAGAACCATAAAAACTGCCCTCACTTTGTGACATCTGTACAGAAAGCACAGCCTTTTTCCGGCCAATTCAGCGATTCATAAAAGATTTACATTTCATTTCTACGAATATCTAACAGGTTTGAAGCTTTTGTGGTATGATAGTTCTATAATTTGAAGTATCATGCGGCCATGTCCGCCACGCAAGGAAAAGAGGAGTCCCAACGATGAAGATCAAGATCACCGCAGACAGCACCTGCGATCTGTCCGAAGAGCTGCTTCGGCAATGGAATATCTCGCTCATCCCCATGCACATCCTGATGGGGGAAGAGAGCCTTCTGGACGGCATCACCGTCCATCCGGCGGACGTGTTCGCGCATGTCCAGAACGGCGGCAAGATGCCGAAATCCGCCGCGCCGAACCTCGTAGAGTACACGGATTTCTTTGCGCCGTTCGCGAAAGAGTATGATGCCGTCATCCACATCACGGTCGGCTCCAAGTTCTCGTCCTGCTATCAGAACGCGCGGCTGGCTTCGCAGGAATTTGAGAACGTCTCGGTCGTGGACAGTGAGAACATCTGCACCGGACAGGGCTATCTGGTCCTGCGGGCCGCCAAATGGGCCGCTGACGGCCTGACGCCCCGGAACATCTGTATGCGGCTCCAGACGCTGGCCAAGAAGGTAGAGCTGAGCTTCGTGCTCAACCAGCTGGACTACATGGCCAAGAGCGGCCGCTGCTCTGGCGTGCTGGCCTTTGGGGCCAACCTGCTGGGCATCAAGCCCAGTCTCGCGGTGCTGGACGGCGAGCTGAAGGTGGTCAAGAAGTGCCGCGGCCAGCTTCCCATCTGCGTGGGCAAGTACATCACCGACCAGCTCAAGGACCGGGACGACATCGACACCAGCATGGTGTTCATCTCTTCCTGCCAGCCGAGACCCGGCTGCATGGAGGCCGTCAAGGCCGGCCTGAAGCAATACGGCAGATTTGAGCATATCGTAGAGACCGACATCGGCACGACCATCGGCGGCTATTCCGGCCCGGGCACGATCGGCATCGTGTTCGCCAGAAAGTAAAGCGAAAACAGCAAAAACGCACCTCACCTGCGGCCAGCGCCGTGGATGAGGTGCGTTTTGTTGTTACTGGTGGATGGAGGTGCGGACGAGGGCGCGCTTCAGGCGGGCCTGTGCCAGCTCATAGTCGCGCTTGTCGAGGTTCTTCTGTGCGAGGATTTCCTCGGCGCGCTTCTTCGAAGCTTCCGCACGGGCCTGATCGATCTCCTCGGCCCACTCCCATGTGGTCGCGACCAGCCGGACGTCGCCATCCAGCACGGTAAGCATCCCGCCCATACAGGCAGCACGGCGGCGCTGGCCTTCGGCGTCCACGAGGTGCGCTTCGCCCATGCCCAGCGCGGTGCAGTAGTCGCCGTGCTTGGCCAGAATGGCAAGGTCGCCGTCGATGGCGCGGCAGACCACCCGCTCGGCCTGTCCGTCAAAGGCACAGCCGTCCGGCGTGACCACCGTCAGATGAAAGGTCGTCATGGTTTACCCCTTCTTCGCCTTAGCGAACACGTCATCGATCGTGCCCGCGAACAGGAATGCGCTCTCGGGCAGGTCGTCGCACTCGCCGTCAAGGATCATCTTGAAGCCGCGCAGCGTCTCCTTCAGCGGCACATACTGACCTGGCATACCGGTGAACTGCTCTGCAACGTGGAAGCTCTGGGAGAGGAAGCGCTGCACCTTGCGGGCGCGGCTGACGGTCCGCTTGTCCTCTTCGCTCAGTTCGTCCATGCCCATGATGGCGATGATGTCCTGCAGTTCCTTGTAGCGCTGCAGCACCTTCTGGACGGCGCGGGCGATCTCGTAGTGCTCCTGACCCACGACTTCGGGGCTGAGGATGCGGCTGGTGGAATCCAGCGGGTCCACGGCCGGATAGATGCCCTGCGAGGCGATGTCACGGCTCAGAACGGTGGTCGCATCCAGATGGGTGAAGGTGGTGGCAGGGGCCGGGTCGGTCAGGTCGTCGGCGGGAACGTAAACAGCCTGAACCGACGTGATGGAGCCTTTGCGGGTCGAGGTGATGCGCTCCTGCAGAGCGCCCATCTCGGTGGCCAGCGTGGGCTGGTAGCCGACGGCGGAAGGCATACGGCCCAGCAGAGCCGAGACTTCCGAGCCAGCCTGTGTGAAACGGAAGATGTTGTCGATGAAGAGCAGCACGTCCTGATTCTTGACGTCGCGGAAATACTCCGCCATAGTCAGGCCGGACAGTGCCACGCGCATACGCGCTCCGGGAGGCTCATTCATCTGGCCGTAGACCAGCGCGGTCTTGTTGATGACGCCGCTCTCGGTCATTTCGCCGTACAGGTCGTTGCCCTCACGGGTGCGCTCGCCGACGCCGGTGAACACCGAGTAACCGTTGTGCTCGGTGGCGATGTTATAGATCAGCTCCTGGATCAGAACAGTCTTGCCGACGCCGGCGCCGCCGAACAGGCCGATCTTGCCGCCCTTGGCGTAGGGGCAGATCAGGTCAACGACCTTGATACCGGTCTCGAGGATCTCGGTCGTGGACTGCTGTTCCTCATAACTGGGGGCGGGGCGGTGGATGGGCCAATAGGCCTCCGCCTCCGGGGCGGGCTTGTTGTCCACCGGCTCGCCCAGCAGGTTGAACACGCGGCCAAGGCACTGGTCGCCGACCGGCACTTTGATGGACTCGCCGGTGTCCACGGCATCCGTGCCGCGCACCAGACCATCGGTGCTGCTCATGGCGATGCAGCGCGCCACATTGTCGCCGGTGAGCTGGGCGACCTCGACGATCAGTTTCTCGCCGTGGTTGTCGATCTCAATGGCGTTGAGCAGCTGCGGCATCGCATCGTTGGGAAAACGGATGTCCAGCACGGGGCCTATCGCCTGCACGATGGTGCCCACGTTTTTTTGTGTCATAGGATAGTCTCCTTTTCTGTCATTCATACTGCGCACCTGCCACGATCTCCGTGATCTCCTGTGTGATCGCGCCCTGACGTGCGCGGTTATAGCGCAGGGTAAGATCATCGATCATGGCGCCCGCGTTCTTGGTCGCCGAGTCCATGGCCATGCGCCGGGCACCCTGCTCGGAGGCAAAGGACTCGCACAGCGCGCCATAGATCAGGCCGCCCAGATATTCCGGAACGATCATGTCATACACCGTTTCGCTGTCCGGCTCATAGGTAATGCGCGTGCCGGAGCGTCCGCCGCCATGTCCGCTGTGATCCACCACGATCGGCAGCAGCCCCATGGTGGTGGGCGTCTGCGACAGGGCGGAGACAAACGTGGTAAAGGCGATGCGGATCTCGTCAAACTCGCCCCGGCGGAAGTCGCGGCAGAGCATGTTGGCCATGGTGAAGCAGTCGCCCACGGTGACGGCGCCGGCCTCCTGATAGGCGCCCGACCACACAGGAATATTCTTGTGCCGGTAATATTCCAGCGCTTTCTTGCCCACGGGCACCACGATCATCTCCCTGCCTGCGGCTTCAGCGTGTACAAGCTTAAAGATGTTGTTGTTATAGCCGCCGGCCAGACCGCGGTCGCCCGCGATCACGATCCAGCAGGTGCGCCTGACCTCCCGCTGCATCACATAGGGCGAGAGAATGGTGTCATCCAGCCCGGCTATATCGTGGATCGTCTCGTGGAGTATCTCGAAATACGGACGGCTTCGTTCCATCCGCTCCTGCGCACGGCGCAGCTTGGAGGCCGCCACCAGCTCCATGGCGCGGGTGATCTGCATGGTGCTCTCCACGCTGTGGATGCGCAGCTTTATGTCTTTCATGGAAGAGGCCATTTGTTCCCCTCCCGGTCAGTGTCTGTCCAGATAGGACGCCACCGCGTCCGTCAGGAAGTCCTTGAGCTGGGCTTCCGTGGACTCGTCCAGCTTCTTTGTGCTGCGGATGGCGTCAAGAATGCCGGCGCCCTCGTTGGCCAGCGCCTCGTGCAGCCCGTCCTCAAAATCGCGGATCTGCTCCACGGGGATCTGGGACAGGAAGCCGTTGACCACGGCATAGAGGATGCAGACCTGCTGCGCCACCTCCAGCGGTGTGTTGCGGTTCTGCTTGAGAACCTCCACGATGCGCTCGCCCTGGGCAAGGCGCTCCTTGGTGTCCTTGTCCAGATCGCCGCCGAACTGAGCAAAACCTTTGAGTTCGCGGTACTGGCTGTACAGGAGCTTCAGCGTACCGGACACCTGCTTCATGGCCTTGATCTGGGCGTTGCCGCCCACGCGGGACACGGAGATACCGGGGTTCACGGCGGGCATGACGCCGGCATGGAACAGCTCCGTCTCCAGATAGATCTGGCCGTCTGTGATAGAGATAACGTTGGTGGGGATATAGGCGGCCACATCGCCGGCCTGCGTTTCGATGATGGGCAGAGCCGTCAGGGAGCCGCCGCCCAGCGAGTCGCTCAGGCGGGCGGCACGCTCCAGAAGGCGGCTGTGGAGATAGAACACATCGCCGGGATACGCCTCGCGTCCGGGGGGACGGCGGATCAGCAGGGAAATGGCACGGTAAGCCACGGCGTGCTTGCTCAGATCGTCGTAGATCACCAGCACATCCTTGCCCTGGTGCATAAAGAATTCGCCCATGGTGCAGCCGGAGTAGGGAGCGATATACTGCATGGGAGACAGCTCAGAGGCGGTGGCGGACACCACGATGGTGTATTCCATGGCC
>OIYO01001355.1_pt1 | contig 13490 bp, 10 predicted proteins | sample 1588191 | NCBI WGS metagenome assembly OIYO01 (sample SAMN03283275) | human gut metagenome | biome: human-associated habitat; material: feces | host: Homo sapiens | place: Peru | collected 2012 | reverse complement strand
AAAACATTTCAGATAAAAATGCACGACAATTAAAATTCAAAATGTGGATTAAGCACTCCGACGGAAGCGTTGCGACCGATTCATCGGGGAATCCGCTTCAAACAGTACAAACCTTTGACATTCCTGTTTGGAATGATAAGGCAAATTTCTGGCCGCTCGGTGCTTTGGATCACATCAAAAGCGACTTTAATTCAGGCTTAAAGAGTTGCTCGCTTATTTATCAAATTCCGTCTGATGCACAGCTTAAGAGCGGCGATACCGTGGCATTTCAGGTGCTCGATGAAAACGGAAATGTGCTTGCAGACGACAATACGGAAACACAGCGCTACACAACCGTTTCAATTCAGTATAAATTTGAGGACGGCTCTGAAATTCCAAACACTGCCGGCGGAACATTTACCGTGCCATACGGCACAAAGCTTGATTTAACACCGGCAAAAACACTTTATGATTATGAATTTATAAAGGTTGACGGCTTGAATAAGCCTATTGTTTCGGACGGAACGGTTGTTACATATTATTACAAAAATAAAAACGAAGAACACACTCACAATCTGACTTTGGTTGCTGCGAAAGCTGCCACCTGCACTACTGCGGGCAATTCCGCATACTACACCTGCGATGGCTGTGACAAGTGGTTCGCAGATGCAACAGGATCGGTAGAAATTACCGATAAAACCAGTGTGAAGATTCCGGCTCCCGGACATACCGCAGGCACAGAATGGAAGTCTGATGATACTAACCACTGGCATGAATGTTCTCGTTGCCACGACAAAAAGGACGAAGCGGCTCACGATTACGGTTCTGACAATGTTTGCGACACCTGCGGATATAACAAAACTGTACCGCACACTCACAATCTGACTTTGGTTGCTGCGAAAGCTGCCACCTGCACAGAGGGCGGTAAGGAAGCATACTACAAGTGCGAAGGTTGTGGCAAGTTCTATGAAGATGTACTCGGTACAAAGGAAATAACCGACCTTGCATCTTGGGGCAATATTGCTAAGATTGCCCACACCACAAAGCAAACCGTAACAAAGGCAACCCCAACAGCAAACGGCAAGATAGTAAATTACTGTTCGGTATGTAAGAAAACTCTTTCAACAACAGTAATTCCAAAGGCATCAAGCATAAAGCTTAAAGCAACATCATTAACATATAACGGAAAGGTTAGAACACCTAAGGTTATTGTTAAGGACAGAACAGGAAAGACACTTGTTAAGAATACTGACTATACTGTGTCTTATGCAAAAGGCAGAAAGTATGTTGGCAAGTACGCAGTAAAGATTACCTTTAAGGGTAAATACAGCGGAACAAAGACGCTTTATTTCACAATCAAGCCAAAGGCAACAAGTATTTCCTCACTTACAGCAGGTTCAAAGAAGTTTACAGTAAAGTGGAAGAAGCAGGCTACACAGACAACAGGCTATCAGGTACAGTACAGTGCCTCAAGTAAATTCAGCAAGGCTAAGACCGTAACAGTAGGCAAGAATAAAACAGTATCAAAGAAAATTTCAAAGCTTTCGGGCAAGAAAAAGTATTATGTAAGAGTTCGCACCTATAAGACAGTTAAGATTAACGGCAAATCCATAAGGATTTATTCAGGCTGGTCAAAAGCTAAGACTGTTACAACAAAGAAATAACAGATAGCTAACCATTTAAGGATGGCGGTAGCGGAGTTTCCGCTGCCGCCTTTTCCTTACGAAAAGGATATCTTCGGAAGTCCCTTTCCGAAAGGCGGCAAAAAAAGCGCTTTGCCGATTTTCGGAAAGAAATCGAACAAGGAGAAATCAAATGGACGAACAAGAAAAAGAAATTGAAGAAATACTCAGAACATTTGACAAAGCACCTTCGCCTTCGTCAGAGAATAGTGTTCAAAATCAAGCACAGCAAAACAATAAGCAGCCTCGGCAAATTTCCCAAAAACCAACTGACACCGAACGGACTGCCCGCACATCAAATCAAACAGAATACAAAAGACAAGCTCAGTCAAGCAAAATGGATATTTGGTTTGAAAACAAATAGGAGTGTAATTAAAGGAGAGGCTTATTATGTTTAAGTTAGGTATTTATTTGCCGCCATATATGACACTTTGTTTGTGAAATTAAATGAAGAGCTTTTATATTCTTCGTCACCAAACGGTGCATTACCCTGCTGTAAAAGATAATGCGGATTTAGAGTTTCTTTCGACACCTCAGTGTAAGGTTCGCAATTCCTCATACGAATTTGCCGTGCTGAGCAAAAATAAAATCCTGAAAGATTTTTGAGAGACGCAAAGTCTGAAAAATGGCTTAAATAGGCAGTTTTGAAAAAAGATTGCGAGCCTCTGACTCCGTCATTTAAGGTTCGAATCGTTATTACGAGCAAAGCGAGTAACAAGGTTCTGAACGCTTGCGTTCAGGTTCTTATACCTCTGCCACAAAAAAAGAGCTGAAAATTCAGCTCTTTTTTTATTTGCCTTTTTCCCCTATTTTTGCTTGTGTTTATGATATTGATATTTTTAGAATTTTGTGATATATTGAATATGTTAATTATCAAAAAATCAGCGAACATACTTTTTTGATAATTACTCCGACAACCGTAGATAGTAATAGTTGCATTGAATGGTGTTTATTATTCATTGTTCGTATTAATTACCCCAAAGGACTTAAAAAAGCTCCTCGGTGAGCGGTTATTCTAATGCATTATTATGTTGTGTGTTTTCACTTCGTTCTACGGAGAAAGGAGCAGACTATGGCAAATAAGAAAAAAGGTGTATCATCGAAAACGCATACACAAAAGCAGTTGGATGATTATGCTAACCAACACAATCCAAACAACAAAGCCTACAAAGCAAATCAGGCAAATATGGCAAAGTCTAAAAAGCACAACAAAGACTATATTGACAATGTCGCTGATTTAGAATGGTTTTGTTATGGTTGGTGTGATGATTAATTCATAGTCTTACACTAAAAAGAATATCAATTCTTTTGGCACCGTGATTTTTCACGGTGCCTTTCTTATTTTCTACCTTTTATATTGTTTATCCATCAAAAAGCCAAAGCGATCTGTAATAATCAGATCGCTTTTTACTTGCAATTCATATTAGGTCAAGTTAATATAATTTTAATAGTTTTCATTTGCATTACTCCAAATTTCATATAACTATTTTGTAATGAATTGCGTTTATAATGTAAACACATAACCATACTAAAAAATTGCAGTATACATATAAAAAATTTTGCAACTTTTTTTAGTCAATATGTGTTTCATTTATAGGAGGTGATGAATTATATGTCCATAATTGAATTCGACAATCAGCGTTTTGATGATTTATATCAAAAGTATGCCGGTATCGTTTTTAGAACAGCATACAATTTTCTTTTGAATAAAGATGATGCTGAGGATATTGTGCAGGAGGTATTTATTAAATATTTTATTTCTAATAAAGCATTTAACGATGAGGATCATGAAAAAGCTTGGATTCTTACAGTAACAGCCAATTTGAGTAAAAATGTTCTTCGTTCAAAATCGCGTCAAAATTTGGAATTAGACGATACAATTAAAATCGTGGATAATAAGTTTGAAAAAGCAACAACGAATCACTTAGATTTAGAAGAAGCTATGATAAGATTAACCGCAAATCAAAGACTTGTAATTTATCTGTTTTATTATGAACAAATTTCAATAAAAAATATAGCAAAAATAATGAAAAGCAATGAGAATACCGTAAAGTCTCATTTGTTACGAGCGAAAAGTAAAATGAAAACCTATCTTGAAAAGGAGTAGTGTATTATGAATTATACCGAATATAATAATCAATTAAAATTACCGGATGATTTGTATAAAAAAACATTAGCGGGTGTTAAATCAGAAATTTCAAAACATAATCAAATTCAAAGAAAAAAGAAAGTTGCTTCTTTATCATTTGCTGCTTGTTTTATGATACTTGTCACCTCAATATCAACAGTTAAATATTTAAATCATAATTCTTCTGATGCTATTGAAGCTACACATCATTCATCAACAAATAATAAGGGCTTTTCTACTGACAATAGGACGATAAAAATTAAAATCGAAGATACTAAATTTCCGCAAAAAATTATTATTGATAACAAGATCTATTCGCAGTATTATTTTGGAGATGCGAAAGCGGATAAGAATAATACGATTGAATTAAAGCAATCAGAAATAGGCGATTTCGTATGTAAGCTTGATTATTATAACCTTACGAATGATTTGTCTAAATATGTGCCAATGCCTGTGGAAGAAGCTAAAAACAATAAATTTTATAAAGCGTTGGTTTATAAATACGCCAAAAGTGAAAATTTAATTATAGTTCAGACCAATAATGAATATTATATATTCTACTTGAATGGTTTAACCACCGACTATACGATCGAAGATTTATTAAATTTATACACAGCAAAAGGCGATAATGAAATTATTGGTATTGAGATTTGGCAAGATGAATTCTATGATTATACGATTGAATTGCCGGAAGGAGAAAAGATTACGGATCGGGACATTCGCCCTTTATTGAAAGGCACTATAACAGACAAGGAAGTAATCACTTCGATAGTAAACACCATTAAAGAATGTAATGAAAATAAAATTGATGATATTAACAGTTATTTAAGTGATTATGATAAGGGATTAGAAAGTGAAAAATCACTTATGTCTGATGATGGAGAATATAAATTGAGACTCATTTTTGCAGATGGTCAGGCATTAAATCTCGATAAAAATTCTTTGGATATTACACTAAAAAAAGATTATTTTTATTTTGATATCTGTCATAAAGGAAATCCTGTTTATTATAAAATAGAAAATTCTAAATATAATAGAATCGTTGCATGCATTGAGTCAGCATTGTCTTAAAGAATAAAACGCGGATTGCGAAATAAAATAAGGAAAGCAGGCGGTAACAACCGCCTGCTTGTTTCATTATTTCTTAGTGGTCACGCTCTTGGCCTTGCTCCAACCGGAATACAGCTTCACACTCTTGCTGCCTCTGTAATTCTCCTTAAAGGTAACCTTAACCGTGTATTTGCCCACATTTTCATGCCCTTGGGATAAGACACATTGTAGTCCACACCGCCCTTTAAGGCTTTGCCTGTACGATCCTTCACCTGTCAAATCGGCGACGATCCTATCGCCAAACGCCGGCGCACCCTCCATCACCAACCGCTTCTCCCGGGCGTTTATATTTACATATTGCCGCATAAATGGCAAATAAATTTTGCTTACCTATCTAAATACTTTGCGATAAAATCCTCGACTGTACGCCAATACAGCGTGGGCGCAACAGAAGACGAGAGCGCATGGCCTGCGCCTTCTACGGTAAGCTCCTCTTTTTCGCAGGCTGCAGCCGCATACAATTCGCCCAGCATACTGTACGGCACAAGCTCATCCGACGAGCCGTGAATAAACAGCGTTGGTATGCGGCTCTTTTTCACCTGCGCAAGGGCGCTGGCCTGCTTAAAATCATACCCGTCACGAATCTTTGACAACACCGATGTGGCGTTGAGCACAGGGAACCACGGAATATGCAGGGTATCCGCCTCCCGTTGGAACTCATCCCATTCCGACGTGTAGCCGCAATCTGCAATAACAGCCTTCACATTTCCGGGTAAATCTTCACCTGACGCCATCAAAACCGTTGCCGCCCCCATGGATACACCGTGCAGAACGATCCGGGCGTTCGGCTCCCATGAAAGGATCCGGTTTATCCACTTTATAATATCCATACGCTCCGGCCAGCCCATACCGATTTTTGTTCCCTCGCTGTCGCCGTGGGCTCTTGCATCCACTGCCAAAACATTATAACCAAGGGTGTAAAATTTATGAACAAATCCGGCCATATGCTTGGCCTTGCTTGTGTAGCCGTGGCATACAAGAACATATTTTGTGCCGGTATTTTTGAACCGCTTTCCGTGCAGGCGCAGCGAATCAGACAGAATATACACATCCTCGCCGTGTGTAGCATACCATTCTTTGATTTCCGGCGTGCCTGTCATACCGCTGTATTTTGCACTTGCTTCCTCTTCATTGCCGTCAGTATTCGTGGCTTTTTGAACCAAGTTGTTGAGTTTGCTCATATGGATAGGCGATTTCGTGTTGATTGAGATATCATAGAATATTTCCGCTGCCGTTGCAGTTAAAGCTGCCAGCCCACAAAGCGCGCCGAAAGCTATACCTACATTCTTTCTATTCATAAAAATCTCCTCCTGCCGTCAAAAGCATAACATGGTCGCAAAATGTCATTTTGCGATCTGACACTGTTTTGTGCGCGCCCCGACTGTCTTTACAATACAAAAGCGCCCTGTGTATATCAAATCACATTTTTGGACGGATGTCAATAAAACCGCTGCCGCATTTTGCAAGAAAAAAACAGACATCCACACGGATGTCTGTTTTTTTGCTTGTTCCTTCATTTTTTCGTTTTCGCCGGGAGCGGCATTGTTGTGCTGCTGCAGGCTACACATAATACTTTGCCTGCGCATTCCAAAGCGCTGCATATTGGCCGTCGGCAGCCAAAAGCGCTGTGTGCGTGCCGCTTTCCACCAGCCTTGCGTGATCAAACACGGCGATGGTATCGCAAAAGACGCAGCTGGACAGCCGATGCGAAATATAAATGGCCGTTTTGCTTTGCACAAAGGAATTGAAGCGGCTGTAAATCTCGTTCTCCGCAATCGGATCCAGCGCCGCCGTCGGCTCGTCCAGCACCACCACCGGCGCGTCCTTATAGAGCGCTCTGGCAAGGGCCAGCTTTTGCGCCTCGCCGCCGGAGATCTCTACGCCGCCCTTGTTCAAATCCTTATAAAGATAAGTGTTTTCCTTATTCGGCAGGCGCTCTACTCGCTCCTTAATGTTTGCATTTTCAAGGCAGGTATAAAGCCTATCCGTATCCAATGCCGTGCTTGCGCAAACATTGTCCTTGAGGGAAACAGAGAAAATTTTGAAATCCTGAAAAACAACAGAATAGAGATTTATAATACTCTCCTTGGTGTATGCCTGAATGTTTTCGCCGTTGATGAGAATTTCGCCGTCGGTCACATCATACAGGCGGCACATCAGCTTGATAAAGGTGGTTTTGCCGCTGCCGTTCCTGCCCACCACGGCCAGATGGCTGCCGTTCTCAATTTTAATGCTCACATTCTCCAGGGCATATTGATTTGCGCCCGGATATTTGAACGACACATTTTTGAACTCGATCTCAAATCGGTCACCGTCCAGGGTCCGGGTACCGTATTGCTTGCTGTCTGTGCACTCCATAATCTCAAAATAAATCCGAGCCAGCGGCAAGATCTCCGCCAGCTTGCCCAGCGTGTTAGCGATGAGCATAACACCGTTTACGATCTGCATAAAAGCACCGCAGTACATCACCAGCGCGCCAATGTCAAACAGCCCCAAATTGCCCTTGACCCCGATAAAAACATACACGCCAAACGCAACAAAGGCACCCATCACCGCAACGATGGAGCTGGTTTTTGCGGTGCGCATGGAAATTTGCTTCAGCGTTTTTTCGCCGTCAGTAAGGATCTTTTCCGTTGCGATCTTGCCGATCAAGTGCTGCTCTTTGTATAGGCGTATCTCCTTACCGGTTTTATAATCGGCAAACAGGTCAATCAGCGAATAGAACAGACGATCCAGCGTGGCATACGCCTCGTTTGCAGCCAGGTACGACTTGTTCATCCGCACGGCAATCAACGCCATAACCGCCGCCATAACAATCAGAGTGACAATCAGCAGGATCAGAAAGACAGGTCTTTCAAAAAATGAATTGCCGGTTTTGGTAAAACCGATTTTCAAAAGCGGCAGGATCATCACCACAGACACCGCCACCGTAAACACGCCCTTAACAAACACCTGGCTGGTCCACATAAAGTACGAAAACCGCGCCCACCGGCTGGCGCCCGCCTCCTCGTGCTTATGTATCGTCTTTCTGAATGTGTTGTCCTCCAGCTTTTCATAATCCATATGAAACAGCTTTTCCGCCATTTTGAAATTTTCTCTGCTAAACAGCAGGTCGGATTTAACATCGTATAGGTCGGATAAAAACCCGCCTGCGTAATCCAGCACAAAATTAAGCGCCACAGCCGCAAGAATATAGGCCAAAAGCCCCTTAAAGTCCGCACCGGCGGTCATCATACCGATGATCTTGGCAGTGAACCAAATGTTCACAAAGGGCTTGGCACCGGTCAAAATCGCACAGAAGAAATCCACAGGCAGAAGACCTTTGTCCAGGCCGGCAATCTCCCGATACATCTTACCTATCATCTTAAAGTTATGCATGCACAGCCACCCCCTGTTCTCTGTAATAGTAGCTTTGCACCTGAAACATTTTGTAATATGCGCCCTTTTTGGCCATCAGTTCCTCGTGGGTGCCCATCTCGGTGATTTGGCCGCCGGACATATACAAAATCCGGTCGCAAAAACGGGTGGAAGACAGCCGGTGGGAAATAAAGAAAGAGAGTTTGCCGTCGGTCAGCTCACTGTATTTTAAGTACAGCTGATTTTCGGCAATCGGATCCAGCGCCGCCGTTGGCTCGTCCAAAATCAAAATCGGCGCGTCCTTGTACATAGCCTTGGCAAGCAGCAGCTTTTGCTTTTCACCGCCGGAAAAATCCACCGCATCCTTATACACATTCCTGTCCATTAGCGTATCTGCGCCCTTTGGCAAGGCATACACCTTGTCATACATTTCGGCTTTCTGCAACGCCAGGTCAAATTTTTCCCGATCATAGTCAAGGCTTGCCGTTATGTTTTGCTGAATGGTCATGGGCAAGAAATAATAGTCCTGAAAAATGGTCGAAAATAAATCGAAATAGCTGGTTTTTGCAATGGTGGCGGTATCTTTGCCGTTTAGCAGAATGCGACCGTCGGTAGGCGCATACAGGCCGCACAGCAGCTTGATCAGCGTGGTTTTGCCTGCGCCGTTCTCCCCGACAATGGCAATCTTTTCGCCATTTTTGAATGTAAGGTCAATATGCTTCAGCGTAGGTGCGTCGGCAGAGGGGTACTGAAAGGACACATGCTCAAACACCACCCGATCAACGGATTTGGAGGTCAGGGGCTCCCCCTCCTCTGCATGATCCGCAAACGCAATATACTCCCTGTATGCCTGGCACTCCTTGCAGCACATCTCAATCTGATTGACCGCAAAGCCCAAATGGAGCACCCAGTTAGAAAAGCCGGTAATGATGCCGAAATAGAAGATAAAATCGGACACACTGAGCGCACCCTTGCCGGTCAAATACGCAAGGTAAATGTAGGCAATGGCCTGGCGCACGGCGCTGAGCAAAGCGGTAATGCCGTTAAACGCTACGCAGGTGTGGGTGTACCGGGCATAGATTTTTTCAATCCTGCAAAGGGAAGCGGCAAGCGCCCGAATAAAATAATCGCCCATATTGTAAAGCTGAATATCCTTTGCCGCCGCGCCATCCTTGCACAGCTTATAAAAATAATCGAACTTCGCCGCAGGCTCCGTGCGTTGATCCAAGTTTTGCCGCTGTTTCTTCGTCAGCGCTCTCTGCAAACAAAACTGGGCGCCGCAGGTGGCAATAATCAGCAAAATCATCCAAATATTGATCTTGTAGATGAGTACACCGGATGCAACAACACCCACCACCGCAACGAAAAACAAATTCAGCGTGCTTATAAAATTTGAACCGCCTGCATACCGTCCGTTATAAAAAACCTCTGCGCGCTTTTGTTTCTCGCGCATTTCCAGATTTTCTATATTGGCATAGTCGGTACTGAGATTTTTTTCAAACGCAGCCACCGCATAGCGCATGCGTACGATCCGGGCACCGCCCAGGATCAGCTCCTTCATAAACGGATCCAGCCAAATGGTAATGGTCAGCAGCAGGCTCAGCAGCGCCACCACCAAAATCAGTTGCCGGGTGGTAACGCCCTTTTCGATACAGTCAATCATCGCCTTGGGTATATAGGCGGTAACAATGGGCTGGAACACCAGCGCCGGTACACGAATAAAAAAGTACAGCAGACTTTTTTTGTCCCAGGCGATCCAGTTTTTCAGCATATACTTTATGTTTTCTCGCATAACTCCTCCTTGCCTAAAAACCAAAATCGCCCCTGCATAGACTTATACAAGGGCTGGATGACTGTGTTCGGAATGGGAACAGATTTCTCTTTTTGAGCGGCAACAACCGTCTGTGCTTTTATTTTACCCGAACCCACCGAGGATGTCAATGCAGGATCCCCCGTTTTTGTTGACAACCGGGGGCGTGCATTGTATGATAGTAACATAATGAACTGTGTTCATTTATATAGAAAGGAACAAATATACGATCCATTCACTTAGCAAACCACACGCGGATTCGCACTTCCCGTTTGCGTACCCTGCCGGCAGGGGAAAACGCGCTATATTTTTGTGCGCTGCCCATGGATTTGAAATGGATTTTCATTCAATATCTTTTCACAAATGAAGGGGGATTTTTATGAGCGAAAAGAGTTTAACACACGGCATAAAGTTTAAGGACAAGATCGGCTACGCCATGGGCGATATGGGCGGCCTTTTGACCTTCTCACTGATCGGTGCATTTCAAAACAAGTTTTACACCGATGTGCTGCACATTCAGCCTGCCAAGATCGTGGTTCTGATTTTGGTGGCACGGCTTTGGGACGCCATCAACGACCCCATTTGGGGCGCGTTCATTGACTCCAGAAAACCCACCAAGCAAGGCAAATTCCGCCCGTATGTATTTTGGTTTTCCATTCCGCTGGCGGTGTCTGCGGTGCTGATGTTTACGGTCATTCCCAATTTGAGTGAGGCCAAATACCTGCTGTTTGCCTACATTACCTACATTCTGTACGGTATGATGTACACCTGCGTCAACATTCCTTACGGCTCGCTGGCCTCCGTGGTCACCGATGACGAGAAAGAACGCTCCTCCCTGTCCATGTGGCGTTCCATCGGCGCCGGCCTCGGCGGCTTGCCGAGCACCATTCTCTTTCCCATGCTGGTATACAACACCACCATCGCCGCCGACGGCACCAAAATTCAAACGCTGGACGGTAACAAACTGACCATCGGCGTTTTGATCCTGGCCATTCTTTCCGTTGTGATTTTCTTCGGTCACTACAAGCTGACCAAGGAGAGGATCGCACCGATTCAAAAGAAAAAAGGCGACTACAACGCCTTTAAGGCGATTGGCGACCTGGCAAAGAACAGACCGTTTGTGATGCTTTGCCTGGTGTCCATGCTGCTGATCGCGTTTCAGTTCTATTATCAAGCCACCTATCAGTACCTGTTTGCGGACTACTACCACAGTGCGCAACTGTACGCACTGGTGACCATCTGTACCTACTTGCCCATGGCCATCTTAATTCCTATTATGAACAAGCTGATCGACAAGTTCGGCAAAAAAGAGCTTTGCGCCTTTGGTATGGGCTTTGCGGCACTGGTCAGCTTTATTCTGTTCTTTATCAAAACCGACAATCCCTATGTATTTTTGGTGTTCACCTTCTTCTCCGGCCTGGGCCAGACCTTCCTGGTACTGGAGGTGTGGGCGCTGGTGATGGACGTGATTGACTACCACGAGATTCGCACCCATCGTCGGGAGGAAGGTACCGCCTATGCGGTTGTCTCCTTTGCCAGAAAACTGGGGCAAACCCTGGCCGGTGTTGGACTCAATGCCCTTTTGGCGGTGATCCACTACGATAGCACCGCTTCTGCCAACAACACGGCGCTGCCGGAGGATGTGCGCAATAAGCTCTATGATATTTCCACCCTTGTACCGGCCATTACCCTGACTCTATTGGCGATTTTGCTGGGATTCGGCTACAACCTGTCCAAGAAAAAGCTGGCCGTTTTGCAACCCCAATTGAAAGAAATCCGCGAAAACGAAGAATAACCCACCCAAATAAGCATAAAAGAACAGATACACCGGCGTGTATCTGTTTTTTATTTGCCTATTTATAAGTTTGCTGCACAGCATTGCCGCTCCGGCACACCGGTGCCGACGACTGGGCGAATAGACGCACGATCGTCGGCTGATTTTTAATACCCCTCGATCCGGTCGATGAGGAATTGGCGGCCGGACAAAATGAGATGATCGTGGCTACCGCAACGGGGGCAAGTGCGGGCACAGGCCAAATGGGCATATAAGCGGGCACAATGCGCACACATGGCAATAGCCGGCAGGTGCTCCAGCTCCAACCGGGTAGAACAAAGCGGCGTATCTCGCACCACAGCATTCCAGCACTCCCGCAGGTACGGGCCCTCCACACCGGACAGCTCCCCGACTTGCAGGCGCACCGCTTCCACCCGGTGCAGCCCGGCCTCTACGGCCAGCTGGGTCACCGTGCGGTACAACTCATACACAATACTCAACTCGTGCATTCTCTATCGCGCCTCAATTTCTCGAATACTGCATGCATTGCCTTGCAACAAGTGGGTGTCCCCGCTGCCACAATAGGGGCAGGTGCGCCCCTGGGGCACAGTATCATAGGTCTTGCCACAGGCGTCGCACAGGGTGACGGCATGCACCGTCTCAATCTGCAACCGGGCGCCTCGCAGCATCTCCGATCGATCCGCCGCCCAGCGCCAGCAGTCCATCAAATAGGGGTCCTCAATTCCGGACACCTGACCCACATCCAGCGTAACGCAGCGCACCTGCGTTACCCCGTTCTCGCGCCCCACCTGCTCCACAGTATCAATAATATGGAATACGATGCCCAACTCGTGCATACTTACTCCTTGTTAAAACGAATTTTGATCTCGCGCTTCAGCATATAAGGCAAAATGCTCTTCATCTTGTCCTCCGAGCGCACCATCTTGCTGGCTGCCGGCAGCTCCCGGTGCAGGTGAATGGCGTCAAAGGCGCACTTGGTGGTACACACGCCGCAGCCGATGCACTTATTGGGATCCACCACAGAGGCGCCGCAGCCTAAGCAGCGAGCGGTCTCCGCCTTCACCTGGGCCTCTGTATAGGTCAGATGTGCGTCTCTAAAGGAATGCTTTTGATCAATGCTCTTGTCCACGCCGGGCACCTGGCGGTCGCCGGTATCGTACTGGGCCACGGAGATATTCTCCTTATCCAGCGCAATAAAGTCCCGGCGGTTACGGCCGATGGTCAGGCTGGTGTTGGGCTGCACGAATCGGTGAATGGACACGGCGCCCTCCTTGCCCGCTGCAATAGCGTCAATGGCAAACTTGGGGCCGGTGTATACATCGCCACCCACAAAAATATCTTCCTGTGCCGTCTGATAGGTCAGGCTGTCTGCCACAGCGCCGTTGCCGCAACCCAGCTCCACCTTGGAGCCGTCCAGCAGGCGACCCCATTCAATCGCCTGGCCAATGCTCAGGTACACATGGCTGCACGCCACGGTCTTGGTCTGGTTCTCGTCATAAACCGGGGCAAAGCGGCCGTTCTCGTCCAGCACGGACAGGCACTTCTTAAACACAATACCGGTGACCTTGCCGTTCTCCGTCAAGATCTCCTTGGGACCCCAGCCGCAGTTCACATCTACGCCCTCCACCC
>OIYO01001353.1_pt1 | contig 13508 bp, 11 predicted proteins | sample 1588191 | NCBI WGS metagenome assembly OIYO01 (sample SAMN03283275) | human gut metagenome | biome: human-associated habitat; material: feces | host: Homo sapiens | place: Peru | collected 2012 | reverse complement strand
AGGAAAAATGGAAATTGTTGCTCTTGATAAAACCGGAACTATAACAAGTGGCGAACCTCAGGTCACAGATATTCTCCCTGCAAATGGAATAAGTGAATCTGAATTACTGGTTCTTGCATACATTTTGGAGAAGAAGAGTGAACACCCACTTGCAAAAGCAATCACAGGACGTGTAGAATCAGAAGTAGAGCAGTCTGAGCGAGAAAAATTGACAGAAGTATCTGACTTTCAGGCAGTTCCGGGAAATGGACTTTCCGGTAAAATAGGTGGCGCAGAAGTTCTTGGCGGAAACTTGAACTATATCGGACAGTATTCCGAAGTATCTGAAGAAATGAAGCGTCAGGCAGAACATTTGTCCGAACAGGGAAAAACACCACTATTCTTCAGCCAGAACGGAACATTTATGGGAATTATCGCAGTGGCTGATGTCATCAAAGAAGACAGTCCGAGAGCGGTAAAAGAACTTCAGAACATGGGAATACACGTTGTTATGCTCACAGGTGACAATGAGCGTACTGCAAAAGCAATCGGCACGCAGGCAGGTGTTGATGAGGTGATCGCAGGCGTACTTCCGGAAGGAAAAGAAAGCGTGATTCGAAGACTTAAGACAAAAGGAAAAGTTGCTATGGTTGGTGATGGAATTAATGATGCTCCCGCATTAGTACAGGCAGATGTAGGAGTGGCAATTGGAAACGGAAGCGATATTGCTTTAGAGTCTAGTGACGTGGTTTTGATGAAATCTGATTTACAAGATGTTTATAAAGCAGTAAAATTAAGTAGAGGAACAATTCGCAATATTAAGGAAAATCTTTTCTGGGCATTTTTCTATAACAGCTTAGGAATTCCGGTAGCCGCAGGCGTATTGTATATCTTTGGAGGTCCATTATTAAGCCCAATGTTAGGCGGACTTGCAATGTCCTTTAGTTCTGTGTGTGTAGTGGGAAATGCATTGCGTTTACGCAGATTGAACCTGGAAAAATAGTTTGGCGAGAAAGGAAACAACAGATGGAAAAAGAAGTAGATTGCACCAAGGAGTGTTGTTGTTGCGAGAAGAAAAAAGAACGTAGCTCAAAAGAAATTAAGGATATGGTTCACCGGCTGAACCGAATCGAGGGACAGGTTCGAGGAGTAAAGGCAATGGTGGAAGACAATCGTTACTGCGTAGATATTTTAACGCAGGTATCGGCGATACAGTCTGCATTGAACAGTTTTTCAAAGTGTTTGCTTTCAGAGCATATTAAGTCTTGTGTGGTAGAAAATATTAAAGCAGGAAATGAAGAAGTAGTAGATGAACTTTGCAGCACAATTCAAAAGCTGATGAAGTAATAAAATGTAAAATATTAGGAGGAAGAAAAATGACAGTATTAAAAGCAGAAGATATGCATTGTGAAAAATGTGTGGAGAGAATCGATAAAGCATTAGATGCAGCGGGAATATAAAAATTTAAAAGTTTTATATGGAATAGATGCACATTTTGAAGATCAAATTATGAATTATGAAAAAGCAATAGAAATTACAAATAAACATATAGGACAAGAGATTATAGATAAATTACATTTTTGTAATGAAAAATTAGAGGTAGAATAATTAAAAAATCACTAAAAATTTTCCAAAGAATAAAATATACAAAGTATTTAAGGAGGATATTTTGTATGCAAAAACAAGTATTAAAAATTTCAGGAATATTTTTAGTGTTTATTTTTACATTCATAAACTCAATATATGCACTATCTCCGCAAGGTCAACTGAAATATAAAGGAATAGATGTAAGTGATTGGCAGGGATACATAGATTATAGTCAAGTAAAAAATTCAGGAATAGAAGTTGTATATATAAAATCAAGTCAAGGAACAAATATAAAAGACCCGTATTTTGAAATAAACTATGAAAATGCAAAAGTAAATAATTTAAAAGTAGGATTTTATCATTTTTTAACAGCAACAACAGTAGAAGAAGCGGAACAACAAGCAATATTTTTTGCATCAGTCATATCAGGAAAACAGGCAGATTGTAAATTAGCAATGGATTATGAACAGTTTAGTGGAGTCACTGCAGAACAAGTAAATCAAATAGCTATGGCTTTTATGCAAAAAGTAAAAGAATTAACAAAAAAGCAAGTAATTATTTATAGTGATTTATATAATTCACAAAATACATTTAATACAGAACTTGCAAGTCAAGGAGAATTATGGCTGGCTTATTATGGAGATTACAAAAACTTGGAAAATGTTAATTCAAGTTGGAATACATTTATAGGAGTTCAATATACTGATCAAGGTAATGTTGCAGGAATAAATGGAAATGTAGATAGAGATTTATTTACTGAAGAGATTTTGCTAGATGACAATTCAGAAATATCAAATACAGAAAATCCAAATGTTAATTACAACACAGAAACAATATATTACACCGTAAAAAGAGGTGATACGTTAAGTGCAATTGCATCTCGATATGGAACTACTGTACAAGAAATTGCTCAAATAAATGGAATACAAAATGTAAATTTGATATATCCAGGGCAAGTATTAAAAATAGTAACAAATTCAAATATTCATGGAAGTGAAACAAATGGAGTAGGAAAAACTTATTATACAATAAAAAGAGGAGACACATTGTGGAGAATATCAAGAAGATATGGAATTTCAGTACAGAATATAGTTGAATGGAATAATATTCAGAATCCAAATTTAATATATCCAGGACAAAGATTAATATTATATGGAAATTATAGTAGTTCAGATAGCGGAAATGTGTATTATACAGTACAAAGAGGAGATACTTTGTGGAGAATTGCTAGAAGATATAGAACATGTCCAAGAAGAATTGCAAGAATTAATGGTATAACAAATCCAAATTTGATATACCCAGGGCAAATATTAAAAATTTATTAAAATTGTATAAAAGCATAAAAAAAGCACATACTTAAGTTAGCTGTTAAAGCACTGCCTGTTACAGCTAACTTATACAGAATTTATATAACAAATTCTGTATACCAATAAAGGAGTATGTGTTTTTTATGAGTGATAATAAAGATTTAGGAAAAGAGATAAGAGAAAGTTCAGAAGAAGTAGGGGAAGATGCAACAAAATATGGAGAATTCATTTCATCATATTTTGCATGGGTATCATTACCAAAACAAAAAGAAAAAGTAGAAGAATTAGAAAATATAACAAAAAAGAAAGATAAAAAGAGATAAAAAAAGAAAAATACTGATTTTTAGAATTTAAAAGTCAGAGAAAGTCAAAAAAGGTCAAAAAAAGATATTGCTTTATTTCTCAAAATGAATATAATATATATTGTAAGTCAAAGAAAGTCAAAGACAAAATAAAAATAATATATTTATAATAAAAACGCACAATAAGACAAAAAATTTAAAAGGAGGCTGATAAAATGAGAATGTCAGATGTAATAGAAGATTTTATAAAGGATTTATTTGATGAAGATGAAAGTAACTTTATAGAAATTCAAAGAAATGAATTAGCACAACATTTTAATTGTGTACCATCACAAATAAATTATGTAATATCAACAAGATTTAAACCATCACAAGGATATTATGTAGAAAGCAAAAGAGGTGGTGGTGGAAACATCAAAATCAGAAAAATAAATAATACAAAATCAGATTATATAATGCATATAATAAATAATGTAGGAAAAACAATAACAACAAATGATATAGACATTTTATTAAGTGACTTTTTAACTTATAATGTGATTACTGAACAAGAAGCTAAACTTTTGAAAGTAGCAACAAGTGATAATGTGCTTAAATTGGATAAAGACATTAGGGATGAAGTAAGAGCAAGAATTTTTAAAAATATGTTATTAAATATAGAATAGATGCAATTTAAATAATTTTATAACAATAAGAAGTCGCCAAGCTAACTTTGGTAACTTTACTAAATTTATGTAATAAATAAAAAAGGAGTGATTGATATGTTATGTGAAAATTGTGGAAAAAGAGAGGCAAATGTAAGATATTCAGAAAATATTAATGGAGTAAAAAAGGAGATGCATTTATGTGAGGAGTGTAGTAGAAAATTAGGAATAGCTGATAGAATGGATTTTAGAATGCCAGCATTAGACTTTTCTAATTTCTTTGGAAGTTTCTTAGAAGATTTCAGTACACCAGATTTTATGCCTTTATTAAATCAAGTAAAACAAATTAAATGTGATAGTTGTGGTTCAACATTTGAAGATATTGTAAATACAGGAAGATATGGTTGTGCAAATTGTTATGATGTTTTTGAAGATAGAATGGACCCAATTTTAAAGAAGTTACAAGGCGCTAATAGACACAATGGTAGATTAGGAAAAATATCAGATAATAATGTAAAATTCAATAAAAAAGAAGAACAAAAGGCAGAAAACAAAACTGATAATAAGTTAGAAAAATTACAAGAGGATTTGAAAAAAGCTATAAAAGAGGAAAGATATGAAGATGCTGCTAAAATAAGAGATGAAATTAAGAAAATGTCCCATTAGGGACGGTTCTTTTTGGGACATTTTATAAAAATAAAAAAACAAGCAAAGAGGGTAAGTCTATTTAAATATTAAGAAAGGTGATAAGAATGAATTGGTATTTACAAAGTGGAAAAGAATCAGATGTAGTAACAAGTACAAGAATTAGATTTGCAAGAAACTTGCAAGGATTCAAATTTAATTTAAAAACAAAAGCAGACATAGACCAACTAAAAAATAAAATAAAAGAAAATGTATATGCAATAGGATATGGATTAAAATATTTTGAACTAAAAGACATGGATGATATAACAAAAATGAGCCTAGTTGAAAAAAATCTAATCAGCCCAGAATATGCCTTAAATAAAAATGACACAGGAGCTATATTAATAAATGATGAAGAAAATATTTGCATTATGATAAATGATGAAGACCATTTAAAAATACAAGTATTTAGTGCAGGCTTCGAACTAGAAAATACATTAAATTTTGCAATTGAATTAGATAAAAAAATAGAAGATGTCTTAGGATATGCAACAAATAAAAAATACGGATATCTAACAAGTCTTCCAACAAATTGTGGAACAGGCTTAAAAGCATCTGTTATGGTTCATTTACCAGCATTAGAAAAAACTAGAAATATAGATAAAGTTTTCTACACAATAAGTAATTTTGGCGTAAATGTAATGGGAGAATACGGACAAGATAACGAAAATGCACAAAATATATATCAAATTTCAAATAAAAGAACATTAGGAGTTACAGAAAAAGAAATTATAGAAAACATAAAAGTTGTAACAAATAAATTAATAGAACAAGAAAGAAAAGCAAGAAAATTTTTAGCAAAAGATACAATTGATTTAGAAGATACAATTTATAGAAGTTATGGATTGTTATGCAATTGTAGAAAAATTTCATTAGATGAAGCACAAAAATTAATTTCAAATGTAAAAATGGGAATTGATTTAGGAATTTTAAAAGAATTAAATGATAGTAAAATTCAAAAGCTAATATTATTTACAAAGCCTGCTAGTATGCAAAAATACTTAGGCGAACAATATGAGCCATTGGAAAGAAACATAAAAAGAGCAGAAGTTATAAAGCAGATTATGTCTAAAAAATAAATTTTAATATGTGGTACAAAATGGACATTTTTGTCCATTCTGGGACGTTTCTCAAAAGGACAAAAATGTCCATATGAGAAACGTCCCCAAAAGGACACGGAAAGGAGTTAAAAATGACATATAAATTTACAAATAGAGCAAACAAAGCAATAGAAATTGCAAACGATATCGCCCTAGAGTTAGGACACAGCTACATAGGAACAGAGCATATATTGTATGGACTAGCTAAAGAAGGCGGTGGAGTTGCTGCAAAAGTTTTAGAAAATCAGCAAGTAACAGCAGATGATATTCTAAATAAAATAGAAGAATTAGTAGGCAGAGATGAGCCTATTGAAAATATAATTGATTTTACGCCAAGAACAAAAAGAGTTGTAGAATCAGCGTTTATTGAAGCTAGAAAGCTAGGATATAATTTTATAGGTACAGAACATCTTTTAATAGGAATATTAAGAGAAGGTGATTGCATAGCTGCAAAAATCTTACTAGATTTAAATGTAAATATTCCAAAGCTATATAATGAAATCATAAAAGTAATAAATGAAGGTGAAGATTATCAAAACGGAGATGATTCTTCAAGTACTTCAAACAGTTCAAAAAAAAGAGGCAAAGGAAGTTATAATCAAACACCAACTTTAAATCAATTTGGAGAAGATTTAACTAAAAAAGCAGAAGATGGCAAGCTTGACCCAATTATAGGCAGAAAAGATGAAATCGAAAGAGTTATTCAAATTTTATCTAGAAGGACAAAAAACAATCCTTGTTTAATAGGTGAACCTGGTGTTGGTAAAACAGCAGCTGTTGAAGGGTTGGCTCAAAAAATAGTTTCAGGTGATGTGCCAGAAGTATTAAAAGATAAAAGAGTTGTAACACTTGATATTTCAGGAATGGTTGCAGGGGCAAAATATAGAGGCGATTTTGAGGAAAGAATAAAAAAAGCACTAGATGAAGTTAAAAAAGCTGGAGATGTAATATTGTTTATTGATGAAATTCATACCATAGTTGGTGCAGGAGCAGCAGAAGGTGCAATTGATGCTGCTAACATTTTAAAACCAATGCTTGCAAGGGGCGAAATTCAATTAGTTGGAGCAACAACTTTAAATGAATATAGAAAATACATTGAAAAAGATGCAGCCTTGGAAAGAAGATTCAGCACAGTTATTGTAAATGAACCATCTGAAAAGGATACTGTTCAAATTTTAAAAGGAATTAGAGATAAATATGAAGCACATCATAATGTAAAAATTACAGATGAAGCAATAGAAGCAGCTGTTAAATTATCTGTTAGATATGTAAATGACAGGTTCTTACCAGATAAAGCAATTGATTTGATAGATGAAGCAGCATCTCGTGCAAGATTAAAAACATTTACAGAGCCTGATAATTTAAAACAAATGCAAGAAGATATTGAAAAAATAAAAAATGAAAAAGAAGAAGCGGTTATAAATCAAAAATTTGAAAAAGCAGCTGAATTAAGAGATAAAGAAAAAGACTTAAAAGAAAAATACGAAAAAGAACAGGATAAATGGAAAAATAAAAATACAAAATCAATAGTAACTATAACAGAAGAAAATATTGCTGAAGTTATAGCAAGTTGGACAGGTATTCCAGCAAAAAAAATTACTGAAGATGAAAATAAAAAACTAAAAAATCTTGAAAAAGAATTGCATAAAAGAGTAGTGGGGCAAAATGAAGCTGTTGAAGCAGTTGCAAAAGCAATAAGAAGAGGAAGAGTAGGATTAAAAGACCCAAATAGACCAATAGGTTCATTCCTATTTTTAGGACCAACAGGTGTTGGAAAAACAGAACTTTCAAAGGCATTAGCAGAAGTCTTATTCGGCGATGAAAATGCAATGGTAAGAGTAGACATGTCAGAATTTATGGAACCACATTCTGTATCTAAATTGATAGGTTCACCTCCAGGATATGTAGGTTTTGATGAAGGTGGTCAATTAACAGAAAAAATAAGAAGAAAACCATATTCTGTAATATTATTTGATGAAATAGAAAAAGCACATCCAGATGTAATGAATATGTTACTTCAAATTCTTGAAGATGGAAGATTAACAGACAGCCAAGGAAGAACAGTAAACTTTAAAAATACAGTAATAATAATGACATCAAATTTAGGTGCAAGATTAATAACAGATAAAAAATATTTAGGATTTACAAATACAGCAGAAAATAAATCAGAAGATGTTCAAAAAGAATACGAAGAAACTAAAAAAGAAGTAATGGCAGAATTGAAAAAAGAACTAAGACCAGAATTTATAAATCGTATTGATGAAATTATTGTATTCCATAAATTAAATGATAATGAAATTGAACAAATTATTGATATCATGTTAAAAGAAGTTGTAAATAGATTAAAAGAGCAAAAATATGATATTGAATTGAAACCAGAGGTTAAAGAATTAATTGCTAAAGAAGGAATTGATAAAAACTTTGGTGCAAGACCTTTAAGAAGAACTATTCAAAATTTGGTTGAAGATAGATTAGCAGAAGAGATTTTGGATGGTAAATTAAATAAAGGTAAATTGGCTAAATTTACTGTTAAAGATGGAAAAATGAGACAAGTGGGACAGTCCTAATTGTCTCATTTTGAAAAAATTCCCAAAAACCCTTGATAAAACAATAAAAATGTAGTATACTATTTAAGCAAAGCCTTTTACTTAGCTTTCAAGCAAAGCACCAAAACTAAAGCTCAGTTGAAGGATATTAAAAAAATTAGGAGGTGTAAACATGACAAAGGAAAGAAAACAAGAAATCATTAATACTTATAAAAGAGAAGAAAAAGACACTGGTTCACCAGAAGTACAAATAGCTCTATTAACAGAAAGAATTAATGAATTAACAGAACACTTAAAAGTACATGTTAAAGATAATCACTCAAGAAGAGGATTATTAAAAATGGTTGGTAAAAGAAGAAACTTACTAAACTATTTAGCTAAAAAAGATGTTCAAAGATACAGAGACATCGTTGAAAAATTAGGATTAAGAAAATAATTTCATATAAGAGCCTATGCAAAACAAAAGATTTGGCATAGGCTTTTTGTGGAAATTTGCCCCAAGACCAATGGGGGGACATTCTTAAATTGGTCGAAGTTTTAAGCCATAAATTTAGGTAAGTAGCTTGTATAATGTGCTGAAAATTTCAGAATATTATAGAGGTTACAATCTAAATTTGGCTAAAGATTTTAAAAAAATTTTGGATGACGATGAGCGAACATAGCTCAAGATTTGTCAGACAAAATTAAAAAAAATTTTGGATGACGATGAGCGAACGTAGTGAGCGAAAGGAGAAAAATTTATGTTTGAATTTATTAAAAAATGGTGCAAAAAAGATGAAAAAGGAAAGGATGAAAATAAGATGTTAAAAACTTATGAAACAGAATTAGCAGGAAGAAAACTTGTAATAGAAACAGGTAAAATGGCAGGATTAGCAAATGGAAGTGTCTTAGTTAGATATGGAGACACAGTTGTAATGGTAAATGTTACAGCATCAAAAGAACCAAAAGATGGAATAGACTTTTTCCCATTATCAGTAGATTATGAAGAAAAATTATACTCAGTTGGAAAAATACCAGGGTCATTCCAAAAAAGAGAAGGAAAACCAAGTGATAAAGCAATACTTACATCAAGAGCAATTGATAGACCTTTAAGACCACTATTCCCAAAAGATTTTAGAAATGATGTAGTAGTTGTTTGTACAGTACTTTCAGTTGACCAAGATAATTCACCAGAAGTAGCAGCAATGATAGGTGCTTCAGCAGCATTATCAATTTCTGATATACCATTTGGTGGACCAACAGCAGCAGTAAATGTTGGATTAGTTGATGGAAAAATTATAATAAACCCAACAGAAGAACAAAGAAAAGTTTCAGACTTAACATTAACAGTTGCAGGAACTGAAAATAAAATAGCTATGATTGAAGCTGGTGCAAACGAAGTTCCAGATGATGTTATGTTAGAAGCTATTAAAGCTGGACATGTTGAAATTAAGAAAATATGCAAATTCATTGAAAAAATGAAAGAAGAAATTGGAAAAACAAAATTTGAATATAAATCATTTGCGGTTGACCATGATGTATATGAATTTATAGAATCAAACTTTGAAGAAGATGTAAAACAAGCACTTCAAGAAGCTGACAAAGAAACTAGAGATAATAATGTAGCCGAAGTTTCTGATAAAATAGCAACTGCTTACGCTGAAAAATTTGGAGAAGATGCAGCTGAAGAACACAAAGCTGATATTGGAGAAGCTATTTACAAATTAGAGAAAAAATGTGTAAGAAACATGATTTTCTTTGAACATAAAAGAGTTGATGGAAGAGCATTAGATGAAATAAGACCATTATCATGTGAAATAGATTTATTACCAAGAGTACATGGAAGTGCATTATTCACAAGAGGACAAACTCAAGTACTTTCAGTAACTACATTAGGAATGGAATCAGAAGAACAAGAATTAGATGGAATTGATACAGAAACATCAAAAAGATATATGCATCAATACAACTTCCCAAGCTACAGCGTAGGTGAAGCAAGACCATCAAGAGGACCAGGAAGAAGAGAAATAGGACATGGAGCATTAGCTGAAAAAGCATTAGTTCCAGTATTACCATCAGTTGAAGAATTCCCATACGCAATAAGAGTTGTATCAGAAGTATTATCTTCAAATGGTTCAACATCACAAGCAAGTATATGTGGAAGTACATTATCATTAATGGCAGCAGGTGTGCCAATTAAGAGACCAGTTGCTGGTATTTCAACAGGACTTGTAACAAATCCAGATGATGAAAATGACTATGTAATGTTAACAGATATTCAAGGAATAGAAGACTTCTTCGGAGATATGGACTTTAAAGTTGGTGGAACTGAAAAAGGTATAACAGCTATACAAGTTGATATTAAAGTAGATGGCTTATCATATGATGTAATCAAAGAAGCTTTTGAAAGAACAAGAGTTGCTAGAAAACATATATTAGAAGATGTAATGGCACCTGTAATAGCAGAACCTAGAAAAGAAATTTCAAAATATGCACCAAAAATAGTAAATACAAAAATTAAAGTAGAAAAAATAAAAGATGTTATCGGAAAAGGTGGAGAAACAATAAATAAAATAATAGATGCAACAGGTGTAAAAATCGACATCAAAGAAGATGGACAAGTATTTATTTATTCTGAAAACTCAGAAAAAGCAAATCAAGCTTTAGAAATGATAGAAGATATCGTTAGAGAAGTAGAAGTTGGAGAAATTTACTATGGCGAAGTTACAAGAACAACAACATTTGGAGCTTTTGTAGATTTAGGTGTGGCAGGAAAAGAAGGTTTACTTCATATTTCTAAAATTTCTAAAGAAAGAATTAAAAAGGTTGAAGATGTTCTTAAAGTTGGAGATAAAGTTACTGTTAAAGTTCTTGATATTGATGACCAAGGTAGAATTAATTTGACTGCTATTTTATCAGATGATAAAGAAGATAAAAAAGAAGAAATTGATAAATAATTTTTTGAAAAGTATTGTACTGTAGTTTAGTTGCAATACTTTTTTAACTACTCTAAATAAATTAGCTATAAATAGTAACTACATTATTTTTCTATTGCTAAAATTCTATAATTCATGTATAATATAAATAGTTTGAAAATCGACAAAAAGAGACAAAAATGTGAAACAAAATTGCACGTCCCAACTGTCTCAAAACACAGGAGAAAAATATGAAAAAAATAGGAAATATCATATCATGGATAATAATAATAGCAATATTAGTAGTAGCATTTAACTTTTATAAAAGAAACAACTTCAACGAATTTGTAAGAAGCAAAATGGAACTACACACATCAGAATTTAAAAGAGATTCAGAAATAAAATATTCCAAAGCAGATAGTTATAGAATAGTATCAAATACAGCAAATGATGCAACATTTTATAAAAAAGTAAAGGTGCAAAAAAATATGCCATATAAAGTGACATGCATGGTAAAAACAGAAAATGTTATTGCAGAAGATGACATTTCAGGAGTAGGAGCACAAATATCAGTAATAGGAACAACAGAAAAATCAACAGCAATATCAGGAACACAAGACTGGCAAAAGATAGAAATGATATTTAATTCAAAAGATAGAGAAGAAGTTGATATTGGATTTAGACTAGGTGGATATCTAGGAAAATGTACAGGAACAGCATGGTTTTCAGACTTTACATTAGAAGAAGGAACAGAAAACGAAAGTAATAACTGGAATTTTGCATGTTTTATATTTGAAAACACAGATGTAATTGTAGATGGAAATGAAATCAAAATTTCTATGACAGATAATGATATATCAGATATAAAAGATACAATAAAAAGATTTGAATCAACAGTAAGCAATTTATCAGAAAATAAAATGACAGCAGATTGCGACATTTACAAAATACAAGAGCCAATTACCAAATTAACATATGATGAAGAATTTGGATATTTTGTAGCGGCAGAAGATGTTGAAAATAGCATAAAAGATATTGTTAAGCAAAATGATTATGACCATATTTTTGTTATAATCAGACTAGGAAATGAAAAGTATAAAGATGACATCCAAATAAATGACTGGATAGGACTTCGGTTATATGGATTATTATGGAATAGGATATTCAAATATAAGATTACCAAATTCATCTAAAAGTTATATATATAAATATGATACAAGAATAAATACATTTCCAGAAGAAGTGTTCTTACATGAATTTTTACACTCATTAGAAAGAACAGCAAATGAATATGGATACGAAATACCAGCTTTACACGATTATGAAAAATATGGATACAAAAATCAAAATTTAACAGGATTAAAAGACTGGTATGAAGACTATATGAATAAAAATATCAAATCATCAAATGAACACATAGGACTTCCAAGTGAGGTATATACTTTAAAACCAGCAAAAAATGTAGATTTTAAATATTCATATAAAATAGATGAATTTCATGAGCCACAAAATGTAATAGAAGAAATTAGACAATTGTTTAAAAATGTTGTAAATAATGTTAAAAATATTGGAAAGATATTTAATAATAATATTAGTCAAAATATGGAAGTTGAATATTAGAGGTTGGAAGTTAGAAGTTAGAAGTTAGAGGTTAGAAGTTAGAGGTTAGATGTTAGAGGTTGGATGTTAGAGGTTGGATGTTAGATGTTAGATATCTATTTCACTAACTTCCACTTCACCAATATCTACTTCACCAACATCCACTTCACAAACTTCAAAAATAAAAAAAGGAGTAAAAATGAAAGTATCAGATTTTAATTACAATTTACCAGAAGAATTAATAGCACAAGTACCATTAGAAAAAAGAGATGCATCAAGATTAATGGTTTTAGATAGAGAGAAACAAACAATAGAACATAAAACTTTTAAAGATATAATAGATTATTTAGAACCAGGAGACTGTTTAGTAAGAAATAACACAAAAGTAATTCCAGCAAGAATTTATGGAAAAAAAGAAACAGGAGCAAATGTTGAATTTTTGTTGTTAAATAATATAGAAGGAGACATCTGGGAAAGTATAGTAAGACCAGGAAATAAATTACATGTTGGAACAAAAGTAATATTTGGAGATGGCTTGCTAGAAGCAGAAATTTTAGACATCATGCCAGGTGGAACAAGAAAAGTTAAATTCTATTATAAAGGAATATTTAATGAAATATTAGACCAAATTGGATTAATGCCACTTCCACCATATATACATGAAGAATTAAAAGAAAAAGATAGATATCAAACTGTATATGCAAAATATAATGGCTCAGCTGCAGCACCAACAGCAGGTTTACACTTTACACCAGAGTTATTGAAAAAAATAGAAGAAAAAGGTGTAAAAATTGCAAATGTAACTTTACATGTTGGAATAGGAACATTTAGACCAGTAAAAGAAGACACAGTAGAAGCACATG
>OIYO01001350.1_pt1 | contig 13532 bp, 7 predicted proteins | sample 1588191 | NCBI WGS metagenome assembly OIYO01 (sample SAMN03283275) | human gut metagenome | biome: human-associated habitat; material: feces | host: Homo sapiens | place: Peru | collected 2012 | reverse complement strand
CAACTTCAACATCCTCAGTTAATGTAACTGTAGAACCATGTTCAGCAGCAATCTTCTTGCATTCTTCAACAAGTTCAGGGTTTGGCATTTGCTTAGCTGGACCACAAGCAGTGAAGTTTACACCTAACTTAGCACAAACAACCATTAATGAGTTACCAACGTTGTTACCAGCATCACCCATGAATACAAAGTTTAAGCCCTTTAATTTACCGAAGTTTTCTTCGATTGTTAACATATCAGCTAACATTTGAGTTGGGTGGAATTCAGTTGTTAAACCGTTCCAAACTGGTACACCAGCGTTTTCAGCTAATTCTTCTACGATGCTTTGAGCAAAACCACGGTATTCGATACCATCGTACATTCTACCTAATACTCTAGCAGTATCTTCGATAGATTCTTTCTTACCCATTTGAGAAGAACCTGGATCTAGGTAAGTTACACCCATACCTAAGTCGCGTCCTGCAACTTCGAATGAACATCTAGTTCTTGTTGAAGTCTTTTCGAACAATAATACAATGTTCTTACCTGCAAGATACTTATGAGGTGTATTAGTTAATTTTAAGTTTTTGAATTCTTTTGATAATTTAATTAGATATTCGATTTCTTCTGTAGTGAAATCTAGCAATTTTAAGAAATTGCGTCCGCTTAAGCTTACTGGCATAATTTAATCTCCTTTAAATAATAATGTTTTTAATTTTTTTAATTAGTCCTCACGGATTAGAGGCATTGACATACATCTAGGGCCTCCACGTCCTCTTGATAATTCAGCACTTGGCATAGTTAATACCTTTAAGCCATAGTTACGTAATACTTCGTTGGTTACGTCGTTTCTTTCATAACATACGATAACGCCTGGAGCGATACATAATGTGTTAGAACCATCATTCCATTGTTCTCTTTCTGAGGCAATTTTATCTCCTCCAGCACAAGGAATAAGTGTAATATCAATACCCAAATATTCCTCTAAAATATTTTCAAGGCTTCCTTCTTTTTTAATTACTCTTACTTCATCAAGATCATCTTCATTTTTAGTAATTTCAAAAACCTCTAATGTATCCATAATTCCAGGATGATATGTAAACTTGTCAATATCAATTTGAGTAAATACTGTATCTAAGTGCATAAATGCTCTACATTCAGGTATCTTAAATGCAAGAATTGTATCAATATTACATTTTTCATCATTAAACATATTTTTAGCAACTAAATCAATTGCTTCAGCACTAGTTCTTTGAGAAATACCAATTGCAAGAGTATGTTCATTTAAATTTAATACATCTCCACCTTCAATACTGAATGGATTTTCTCTATCATAATATTTTGGAACTTTATCCATATAATCTGGATGATAATTAAAAATGTAATAAGCATAAATTGTTTCTCTACTTCTTGTAACAGAGTACATCTTATTAAGAATTATACCATCACCAACTGATGCAAACGGATCTCTTGTAAAATAAAGGTTTGGCATTGGTTCTGCTAAAAACTTAGTTTCTTCACTTATTTGATCAACAAGAGAATATTCACTATCTTGTTTATTTCTATGAACTTCAGAAACTTTAATACCTTCCATAGTTTTTAAAACTAGTTCTTTATTATTTGTATAACTCATTAAATAATCAAATAATAAATCTTTATATTTTGGAGTTCTTACTCCTGCTTCATAAATAAATTGTCTTATAAATGAAGGTTTAACCTGTGGGTTTTCATCTAATGTTTCAGCCATTAGATCCTCTAAATAAACAACCTCTACATCGTTATCTCTTAGTATTTGGCAAAATTCATCATGCTCCAAAATTGCATCTTTTAAATATGGAATATCATCAAAAAGAAGCCTTCCTAATGTATCTGGTGTTAAATTTAATAGTTCCTTTCCTGGTCTATGAACTAAGACCTTTTTTAATTTTTTAATTTCACTAGTAACATGCATCTATATCATCTCCTTATTATAATAATAATATCATTTTAATTTTTAAAAGTCCATATTTCTAATTTATATCTTTTAAAAAATTTTTAATAATTTCATTTTCACTACTAAAAGTTCCCTTTACAGTATCATCAGAAATAATAGTTTTATTATCTAAAAAAATAATTCTTGAAGAAAAGTCTTTAACAAAATTAAGTTCATGACTTACAACTATTATTGTCATATTATAATCTTTTAATTTACTAATCAGCTCTAATACTTCTTTTTTCATTCGTGGATCTAAAGAGCTTGTTGGTTCATCTAATAATAAAATTTTGGGTTTTTCCATAAGTGCCCTTATTATAGCAACTCTTTGTTTTTCACCACCGCTTAAATTTTTAGGATATTCATTAATTTTATTTTCTAAATTTATTTCTTTTAAATAACCTTTAGCAAGTTTAATAGCCTCGTCTGTTGTTTGTATTTTAAGTTTAACTGGGGCAATAATTAAATTTTCAAGTACAGTCATGTTTTCAAATAAATTAAATGATTGAAAAACCATACCAACTTTATTATAAAATTTTTTTATATTATTAACATTTTCATTATCTATTAATATTTGACCTTTATCTATTTCTTCAAGTCTTGCTATACATCTAAGTAATGTTGATTTACCACATCCACTTTTACCAATTATTGATACTTGTTCATTATCATTAATTTTTAAATTAATGTTTTTTAAGATACATTTTTTATCATAACTTTTTGTTAAATTTTTAATTTCTATCATTTTGAAAGTCTCCTTTCGAAAAAGTTTAATAGTTTCGTTAATCCTAATGTTAATATTAAATAAATTATTGCCACAATTAAAAGTGGAAAGAAATAATCATATGTAGAAGAAGCCACTATATCAGAGGCTTTTGTAAGTTCAAGTATACCAATATAACCTGCTACTGAAGTTTCTTTTAAAAGTGTTATAAATTCATTACCTAAAGCTGGCAAAACATTTCTTAATGCCTGAGGCATTATAACATATTTCATAGTTTGAAAATAGTTAAATCCTAGCATTGTTGATGCTTCTTCCTGTCCTTTTGGAATTGATATTAATCCAGACTTAATTATTTGGGATACATAAGCTCCAGAATTTAATCCAAAAGATATAATTCCAACTACTACTATATTAATATTAACACTTTTAAAAATTATATAATATAAAATCATTAATTGAAGTAGTGCGGGAGTTCCTCTTATAATTCCAATATACATTCTTGCAAAAGCACTTAATAAATAAAGCTTACCTGTTTTTTCATTATAGTCTATAACAAGTGATAAAATAAGTCCTAAAATAACTCCAATTAAACAAGCAAAAAAAGCCATAATAATTGTATTACCAAGACCAGTTAAATAATATTTATATCTATCTTGATATATAAATGAATTATATATATTTTCTCTTATTAATTCCATAAACACCTATTTTGAATACTCTAAAATGTATTCATCAATTTTACCACTATTTTTTAAATTATCAATAACTTCATTAATTTTATTTAAAAGCTGTGTATTACCTTTTTTAACAGCAATTGCATAATTATCTTCGAATACAAAACCATCTAAAATAATTAAATTTTCATTATCCTTCCAAAAATAATGTGATGCAATATCAAACTCGCGAAGCACATACGGATCCGAGCCATCTCGGTTTGCGGTAATTACAGCTGTTTTCCAATGTCCGCCATTTTCCGGGAAAGTCCTGAACAGACAAACAAATCTACTTCCGTCCTCATTAAAATTAATATGATTAACAAGCACTTTCTTATCTGAATCCAACGTACCCTTTGTTAAATTCCATAACTCATCTGTACTCAACACGAGTTTTGACTTACCCGTTTTAAGGTCAACAAGAAAAATCCCGTCATCCTTGGGATGATTTACATTATAATACGGATCCTCAATTTCACCATATCCGTAACCCGGTCTGAAATCATATAACCGCGAAAAGTTAATACCAAGTCCGTAATTACCGCTCGAATCAACATTTGCAAGCGGATAATCAGTGTATCGCTTTTCACCTGTTTTAATATTCAATATTACTCCTTTGTATTGACCGTTTTCATTTGAATTATATATTATTTCATCGTTCGGCGCTGCGGGATTCCACCGTAATAACGAACCTTGCTGAAAATTCCATGCGGTTGTTTCCGTAAGCTTTGTATATTTATTATTGTTATTTACATCGATTATACCTATTTCCGCTATTTCTCCTTGTTTGGGCATCCTTTGCCAAAAATCAACCTTGTGGCACAAGTGTAAATTGCCGTCTTTGTTCCATGGCTGTACATCATAGTATCCGAAAAAATAATTACCGTTCTCATCGGTGATACATTTTGATTCTACAATTTCATTTTTAATTTTATCGTTCATTTTAACTTGACTCCTTTATTATTTCCTGATTTATTACTGCTGTTTTGTATCGATTCTGAATGCAAATTCAATTTCCTTTTCACTAAATGCGTATTTGTCAAAAAGGGATTTCCAAACAGCAAACGAATTTACCCCCGAATTCTTATAATCAACTCTCAAGGTTATATAATCCGCTTTCACAAGTTCATTCGTGTGTTTTGCTTCGGTAAGCATTTCCGGTGTGTATTCGGATACATTAATTTCAAACGGCTTTTCCGATGAAATCTTAAGACCGTTTTTAAACTCGACAAATTCGGTCATATAATGGTTTCCGTGCTCCTGAGGCATAACGTACGGCACATACTCATTTTCGGCAGAGCTCTTATACATACCAACCTTTGCAAAGCTGTGCATATCGCAATAACATTCGTTCGGTCCCATTCCGAAATACTTAAACTCATTGCTCGTCTTAGGCAATAAAAATTCAAAGCCGAGCCTCGGCAGCTGAATACAATCGTTACGTACTTTGCCTTTTAATTTCACCGAAATGGATGCGTCATCGAAAAATTCATACGCCAGTTCATACTTAAAGAACGGCATTCTCGACACACCCGCAAGACTTCCGCAGAACACTGCTCGATTGTCTTTAATTTCGTAATTATAGATTTTGTTATAGAGCCTGTTTAAATTTTCTGCCTTTGCGGTATCTCCGTTCAGTATACCCAGTCCATCAGCGAGAAATCCCGTTCTGTCCGCAAAACTTCTTATGTCATTATCGGTCGGCGCACGCCATACCGACAATCTTGTATCGGCAAAATTTAAACCGTTAATATTCGTAAGCGCACCATAGGTTGTGTTAATTTCATACAAAAAGTCCTTGCCCTCTGCCACTATAGCATTGTCTTTAATATGTAGTTTGACGCTTTTGTATGATGTGCAATTTTCGTGTTTTTCTTTGGGTATATCCAATTTAAGCTGTGTTTCCGCTTTTATATTTCCGTCCTCGTCAGACAGATTGACATTCAGATAACAACCGTACCTGCATAATTTCGGCAAGTCCGAGAATAACTTAACCTGCTTTGACATATGCGGTTCGATATTGACTTTGACGCTTCCGCAGTCATAAAGCTTTCCGTCATTTTCAATGCTCCAGTTCACACTAAATTCGTTTAGGTTGGTAAAGTCATATTTGTTCTTTATTATTACACAATTACCGTCAAGAGAAACAGACATCGGCTGATAAACAGCTTTTGCTTCAAGCGAGCCTGATTTTAAACTCCTGTCGGCAAATACAAGTCCGTCACAGCATCTGTTTCCGTTATTAATCGGCTCATTAAAATCTCCGCCGTAGAGTATGGTTCCGTCCTTAGCCTTAACTCCGTGATCAGCCCATTCCCATATACAGCCGCCGATGGTACGAGGGTACTTTTCAAATACTTCCCAATATTCTTTTAAATCTCCGGGACCGTTGCCCATTGCGTGCGAATGTTCTTGTATAAAAAGCGGTCTTTTATCATCCTTTTCCGCAAGTTTCACCAAATCTTCAAGACCCGTGTACATATAGCTTATAATATCCACCGTTTCGGGATTATCCACCACATTCGCTCTTTCATAATGAATGAGTCTTGATGAATCTCTGCGCTTTGTCCAACGGCTCATCTCGGCTATATTTTCGCCGTAACCGCTCTCGTTTCCGAGCGACCAAACAACAACCGAGGCATGGTTTTTATCACGCTCAACAAGCCTTACCATTCGGTTTAAAAAGGCATCCTTCCACTCGGGTTTGTTGCAAATCCAATCAGGATGCTCAACGTCCCAACCGCCGTTTTTCCAATATTCACTTGGCTTTCTTGTTTTAAATCCATGCGTTTCTTGATCTGCCTCATCAATGACATACAAGCCGTATTCATCACAAAGTTCCATAAAATACGGTGTCGGCGGATAGTGTGATGTTCTGACGCAATTCATATTCAACTCTTTCATCAAAAGAACATCCTTTTTTACATCCTCTCTCGGCATATAATAGCCATATTTAGGGTGCGTGTCGTGATGATTGACACCTTTTAATTTTACCGAAACGCCGTTAATCAAAAGTTCTCCACTGTCCGATACCTCAATCTTTCGCATTCCGATTTTTTGCGGTATGTATTCACTGTTATGATGAATTACACAAGTGTATAAATACGGCTTTTCAGCATTCCAAAGTATCGGTTTTGAAAGGTCGGCTATCCTACCGTCCGCATCAAATATCGACATTTTCCCGATGCCATTATAATTAATTGTCTTATCATCGGCGGTTATCTCTATATCCCATACCCGTTCGCCGTCACGCGACAGCAAATATACATCCCTGAATATTCCCGACAATCTGAGATAATCCTGATCCTCGAGATAGCTGCCGGCGCACCACTTTCTAACCTTAACTTTAACAGTGTTTACCGCCTTTAAATACTTGGTTATTTCAAACTCCGACGGCATATGCGAACCGGAGCTGTATCCGACAAATTCACCGTTTATGTATAGCTCAAAGCATGACGAAACACCCTCAAACACTATATATATTCGGCGGTTATTCCACATATCCGAAATCTCAAAATTTCTTTTGTATATGCCCATAGGATTTTCGGTCGGCACATACGGCGGGTCAACGGGAAACGGATAGTTTTCGTCTGTGTACCACGGCTTGTCATAGCCCTGCATCTGCCAGCAACCGGGAACATCTATTTTACTTTTTTTCGGTTCTTTAATGTTTTCCTCATAATCCGAATTATAAAATTCAAAATCCCATTTACCGTTCAGACATTTATAATACGCTGATTTTTCGCGGTCACCGCACAAAGCTTTTTCCAAAGTATCGTATGGAATATAATGCGTTCTCGGTTCTTCGCAATTCACTTGTAATTTTGTTAAATCCTCATATATTTTCATTTTAAAAATCCTTTCTGCGAATTTGTATCTTTGCGTAAAACATTTCCGTCACATTCGTAAACTATAATTCTATTATATAATAATTTTTTGCTTAATTCAATGTAAAATAGAACAAAAATTATAAAATTCACCAGAAAATATATTTGCAAAACAAGCTCAATCAAACTATTGATTTTAATATTTGTCATATATACGAAAAAGCCCGAAAACCGAGCTTTTTCGTATATGGGTTACGGTATTTTCTTTTCCTGATTATATCAATTCATATAATTATGCTTTTTATTAATAATCCAAATTATCAAGATAATTCTGTTGGAAATCCGACTTTGCTTTCTTTAAAAGTGCAGCGCAATCAGCGTCTTTGTCGGTCAGCACAGCTTGAATACAATTATCAAGCACACTGTAAAGTTCCTGTGCGCAAACGGGTTCTTCGGCCTGTAATTCACAATCGCCGAGGTCTGCAATAAAATCATTGTACAGCTTTATATGATTTATATTTGAATTTGCCTTTTTGTCGATAAGCTCATTTGTGAACTTAACCGATTCGGTCTGATTATCCCATGTACTCAAGCTTTTTATACCAACCAGCTGACCTTTTTCGAGTTGCGTATTTATTGATTTTTCCGTACTTTCTTTAAATGTGTCCGTTGCATTATAGTTATAGCTTCTCTCAAGCCAACGCATCGCTCCGTCAATTTGATTTTCGGTCGAATTCGGAGCCATGGCAAATATACTTCCGCCCAACAACGTCACGTGTCTTTTGGGGCCTGCGGGCATTGCCATAAGTCCTATGTTGTTGATGTCCATCCCAAACCGAACAACCTCTGCCGAATAATCCGTAGCAATAAGCATTCCCGCATTCCCTGTTCCGAAAAGTTTGTAGTATTCCGAACCGTCAATCAGAGAGTTACTCGGCAAGACGTCATATTTCCACTTTAAATCCTTTATATATTGCAAAGCCGCCTCTGCCTCTTTTGTGTCAAATGTAGCTTTCCATTTGTTGTTGCTGTCCTTTTCCATAAAGCTTACACCATAGCTCCATGCAAGCGGCATAAATATCCAACCGCCGTTATTGTTAGATGACGGAAAAACTATGCCCGGCTTTCCTGTCTTTTCTTTTATCTTAACCGCAAATTCAGCAACCTCATCCCAGTTCTTCGGCTGTTTCGGTGTTCCATCATCATTCATAAGTCCCGCCTTTTCAAACAAATCAACATTGTATCCAAGTCCCAAAACGTATGCTGAGAAGGGAAATGCATATATCTTTCCGTCCTTTGAAACCAAATCGAGCACCTGTTGATTGAATTTTCCTTCATATCCTCTCTTTTTAAGGACATTCGCCAAGTCTGCCGAATATCCTGACTCTATAATTTGTTTTGCCTCGGTCATATGCGTATAATATACTGTCGGCAGCTGTCCGCCGGCAGCCTTTGCATAAAATGATTTTAAATCAAATGTCCACGCATCGGGTTTGATTGTTACATCCGGATTTTGTTGCTCAAATTCGGCTTTTGCTTTATTATAATTGTCAAGTTCTTTTCCTTCCTTTTGCGGCCAGTTGGCAACCGATACAATAGTCTTTCCGTTTTCATCGGTATCATTCGCCGACTTTCCGCATGATGCAAATACCGACATCGTCATAACGCCGGCTGTCAATAACGCCGCCGCTTTTTTAAAATTAATTTTTTTCATCTTCCATACCATCCTTTATTTTAATATTTTATTTTTTTCATCATTACTTTTGATATTGGTTTTAAGTTCACTGTGTTTTCAAATACAAACACCTTTACCCTTTTGGCTCCGTTCGGAATATCTGCCAAAATTTTAAATGAATCGGAATTGTTTTGCAATCTGTTCTTTGTTATATTCTCAGTCCTTGCTTTTATCAACCTGTTATCCGCATCATATAACGCATACAGCATTACCGCGCTGTTCTTATCGCCTAAAACAGACGCTGATTTTTCATTTGCCGCAATCTCAATTTTACCGTTATTTACCGTAATCTCAAACGGAGTTGTGTTCATTTGTCTTACTACAACGTTATCGAGCCACAGCGTTCCGCTCTCATTTGAGGAATCCGCAAATCTGAGCCGATTAAACGCATCAAACGGATAGTTTGTAACTGTTCCGATTTTTTGTCCGTCAATATAATACTCGATTGTTTTTTTTGCCAAATCGACAATAGCATCAATCTTATACCACTTATTCGGTTCAAACACAATTCCGCTGTTTGTTGGCTCTTGATACTTACGTTTTGCCCAATAGCCGAGACTGCCGTCTTTTTTTATGTATAATGCCGCAAAAACACTGTTTTCACTCATTTCGGAATCTGTAGCAAACACAAACTGAAAATTTCTCGTTTTGTCGCCCATAAGTTCAAACGATACTTTATACTTACCGCTTTTATTGGGCAGATTAAATTCATCGGAAATCAAAACAGCAGGACTGCCGCCGGCTGTCAGTCTAAAGGCGTTTCTTCTCTCATCCGAAAAATCGGCATTGTATAAATTCCACCGCGAATAACCTTGATAGTTATATCTGTCAATTCGGTGAACAACATCACTTTCGAGAGCCTCTTTGAGATAAATTTTTCGGTCTGTTACCACATTGTTTTCGTTTTTAACCAAAACCTCTATATACGATTTTTCCGAATCAAAATCCGTTACATAAAAGTTGTATGACAATACATTTCCGGTTTTGTTATTCATCGAAACAATTACATTGTCGGAATGCTTAATCTCAACATCATAATCGCTTGTAACATTCAGTGTCTTTGATTCAAATTCATCGAGCGTATTGCTTGAAATATCAATTTTGTTTACTGTAGACGCACTCTCGAATTTTGTGAAATTTCCAACCACATAATTAACACCGTCCGTTTTGTTCAGACAATACTTGCCGTCACTTGAGCCAAGTGTCGTTTCGTTACCATATATATCGCAATATGAAATAGATTCAGTACCCAAATCAATTTCAATTGCATTGTTTGAATTTTCACTGTAATAAACCGCCGCGTCACTTCCGTCCGAAAGCTTAAACCTATAAACGTCAACCCCGCCCGCTGTGATTTTTGACACATATTTCGCGCCGCTCATAATGCGGTTGTAATTCGCGACAGCCGCCATAACGGGCCTTGCCGAAAACGGGACATCATCGGCGTTATCATTTAAAAATCCGAATTCCTCATTGCCTGCCGACGGCATTGCTGCGACATATCTGAACAAGAAAGTCTTTTCAGCCGCACCCTTTACATCATTTAACAAAAGGTAATTCGTTGTAAAATATGCCTGTCTGTCAAGACCGATTGTCTTTTGCCAGCCAACCTCCGTCACCCAAATTTCCTTATCCGACAAGCCGTTATTGTTCATAAGCGTGCGGATTTTTTGAATTGCGTCAAGCTGACCTTTTTCGGGACCTTCCGCCCACCAATACGGATGAACACTGACGACATCGATATAATCGGCAATGTTAAAACCGTTTGTTTTTGCGCCGTCAATTGTGTTTTTTATCCAATTTTCATTACATCCCGAAGTCGTCATAGCAACGATTTTTGCATCGGGCTTTACCGACCTCACCGCCTCGCTCGCAATTTTTATCAGTTCGGCGTACTGTGTCTCGGTTGCTCCGTCTTTATTAAAAGCGGATGCATTCGGTTCGTTCCAGACCTCATACGCAATCGCATAGTCTTTTGTATCTTTTGCCACCTGTATGCAATATTTTCTGAAATCCTCTTTTTCCGGCTCGGTCACAGGCATATGATTCCACGATACGCTTGAGCCTGTGAGCAATATCATCGGTTTTATGTCGGATTTTGAATAATATTGCATAGTTTTGTTATATGCACTCTGATAAGTCAAAGCATCGCCGTTCCACGAAGCACCGTTTCTCGAAAGACTCGTTCTTGCCGCCGAAAATCCCGTATTCTCGTACACACCCATTATGTCGGAAAATTTTGAATAATACGCCGTATCATTGCCCAAAAGCTCGTGTATTGCGACTTTGGGATTTGTATTATCAGTCGTTCTTATCACAGAGAATTTTTTTGAGCTGTTTGAGATTTGCACATTGTTCGCATACATCTCGACCACAAAATCAAATACGCCGTATAAATCAAAATCGTTCAGTTCAACAGTGCAATAAGACGATGCTGCTTTTTCTGTTCGTTTATATACAACCTCGCCGTCAAAGGTTTTGACCAAATATTTCATTTCAATGTTTTTATAGTCAAACCCCGACGGAATTTTAACATAAAACACCGGAACTTCATCCGAGTACCAAATGTTGCCGAATTTGGTTGTTACTATCGTCTTTTGGCTGTCGGACGGACTGACATAGTTTATGACTTCTGTCCTGACCTCATCGCTGCCGCTTCGTGAAATATATGCTGTATAGCTGCCGCTCGGAATATCTCCGACCTTAAAGCTAAATTCATAACCGCCATCGCTTTTCATCGGCATCTCATCGCGATAGAGCAAAATTTTGCTATACTCAGTCGGCTTTGCGGATAATAAGTCCGCAAAGCCTTTGTTGGGATAGTAAACATCAACCGTTACTTCTTCATCGCCTGTCGGGTTTGAAAATGAACCGCTTATGTATATTTCTTTATCCGCTGTTTGCGCGGTGTATGCAAAAGCCGGGAGTATCCCCATTGTTATCGCCGATACAATGATGAGAGATATTATTGTTTTTGTTAATGCAATTTTTTTCATTTCGGAATACTCCTCTTCATTCTTAAATATATACCACAATCGCCCTAAAGTTATACCAACAGGTTTGCAGAATGATACGTGATCCTCTGCCGTATGTTTCATAGTCAATAACATCATCGAGAGTGCCGACATATGCCTTTTCTTGCTCGGTATCCCATATCATTATTCTCGATCCGCCTGTCGATGATGAAATATATTGATTCCAAACCTCATCAATCGACTGTGGTGACTTATATCCCCAACGCAGCATATTATCCTTTTTGGAATTTACATATCCGAACGATAGCTGAAAGTTATCACCGTAAGTTGTTGTTGACTGATTTTTTGGCTGATACAGATTCCAATAATCAGTTACACCCTGCCACTTTGAACCGGGGAACTTATCCGGCAGATCATTTGAACTCTCATCGTATAACAATTCATAATCCATTATCGTATTTCCCGAATATGAGCATCTGATAACATCACCCTTTTCAAGACCGGCAATCGATAATCCCTCATTTATTTTGTATTCGGCAGTCAGCGGTGCACCATCCTGTGCTCGCAAAACCGAAATTGCTGTTACTATCTGTTCTTCGTCGTCGAGCGTTTCAAATATATCCGTCACTATGGTAAGTCTTTCGTCATTGAGCGAATAGGACGCGTCACCGACGCTGACGATATAGTCATAAAACGTTGCATTTGTTCCGAGTTTATAGAATACGCTGTTACTCTTACCCGTGATTGCCGAGAAGGTTGATGCGGACGTTGTTTCGACCGTAAACTTTTTGTCCGATGACGAATTAATCTTATCGCTTTCGGGAACGGTAAAGAGCTTACCGCCGGCTCTGACCGGTATTTTCCAGCCAAATCTGCCTGAATAATAGAGTACCTCGTTCCACTGTGGTACACATCTTTCAAGCGTACTCTTTTTGTCCTCGTTTGCCGCATCGCCGCCGTATGTGTCAATTTCTTTTATTTTGTCACCGCTCAATTTATACATAATAAGCTGTGGCTCAACCTTTGTTTTATCCCCTGAATCGGACGGAAACGCCGCTATCATCTTATCGGGGTCAGTGTATTCAACACCGTCAATTTTGACTTTGTCCGCGGTTTCGTATACAATGCGATTTCCGTTCTGCGCCAGGATTCTTATTTTAAGATTATTATCAAACGAATCATCATTCTTGATTGCGTTTGTTAAATATCCCGGAACCATATTGGTGCCGCCGGTTGTATCTATATACGCAACCTTTCCGACCGGGTTAAAATAATACTTATACGCCGAACCGAGCTTTAAGCTTGACTTAAATTTCGCGGCGCACGCGGCTGTCAGCTTATGTTCTGTGTTGTCAATAACAATTGTCGTTGTTCCGCCATCCTCAAACATACGCTCTATCGCGCCATTTGCAATCGTTGTTGAAATCCGCCCGTATATAAGCTTTTTATCCTTGGATTTTTTAACCGCCAAAATCGTATCGTTCGGAATCTCGGTATATTCAACCGCTGTTCCGTCTTCGGTTTTAAACACAAGTGTTTCCCAATCCTTAATCTCTATCACCGAGTTAGAAAGCTTGCTGTCGGAAATCGACTCCATATTTTTAGAT
>OIYO01001347.1_pt1 | contig 13557 bp, 14 predicted proteins | sample 1588191 | NCBI WGS metagenome assembly OIYO01 (sample SAMN03283275) | human gut metagenome | biome: human-associated habitat; material: feces | host: Homo sapiens | place: Peru | collected 2012 | reverse complement strand
CCGGGAAGCGCGCTCCCGCCGCCCGGAGCTCACGATCCTTGAAAACGAGCCGATGAGCCGCCACTGCTCGTTCCGCATCGGCGGCCCATGCGACGCGATGCTGCTGCCGTCCTCCGTTTCGGAGGTCGAGACAGTCTGCGCTCTGCTTGCCGAAGCCGGAGAAAAGCCGCTTCTCATCGGCAACGGCACAAACCTTCTCGTAACCGACGCGCCGCTGCACCGCATCGTACTGCGGCTCGGCGAGGAGTTTTCCCGCATCGAGCCGGTCGGCGATACGGCTCTCCGCGCCGAGAGCGGCGTGACGCTCTCGCGTCTCGCCTCGTTTGCCGCGGCGCGCTCGCTCGCCGGGCTGGAATTTGCCCACGGCATCCCCGGCAGCGTGGGCGGCGCGGTATGCATGAATGCGGGGGCCTACGGCGGCGAGATGCGGCAGGTGGTACACAGCGCCGTGGTGCTGTTCCCGGAGGAGGGGATCCGGACGCTGACTGGTGAGGCATTGGCCTTTTCCTATCGCCACAGCCTGCTGTCGGACCGGCCGGACGCGGTGGTGCTCAGCGCCGTGTTTGCGCTGGCGGCGGGAGAGCCGGAGGAGATCCGCTCTAAAATGGACGAATTGATGACAAGGAGAAAGACTTCACAGCCGCTGGAATATCCAAGTGCGGGAAGCACCTTTAAGCGGCCGGAGGGCTATTTCGCCGCGGCGCTCATTGACGAATGCGGTCTCAAGGGCCTGACGGTAGGCGGCGCGCAGGTGTCGGAGAAGCACGCGGGCTTTGTCATCAACCGCGGACACGCCACATCGAGCGAAATCTATCGCCTGATGCAGGAGGTGCAGTGCCGCGTGCAGGCACAGTTCGGCGTAACGCTGGAGCCGGAGGTTCGTCTGATCGGCCATTTTGAAGCATGAGCTTTTCCTCAGAAGTCAAGCAGGAGCTTGTATCCCTGCGCATTGAAAAAAGCTGCTGCATGCTCAGCGAATTAAACGCGCTGACCCAATCCTGCGCCTCGATGACCCTGCATGGGCGCGGGCAGGTTTCCATTGCGTTTTCATCCGAGAACGTCACAGTGGCCAAGCGTGTCTTCATCCTGCTGAAAAAGCGGCTGGAAATCAACGCCACCCCGCACTTTAACAAGGTAGAACGCTTTGGCGGCCGCCGCGTCTGCGTGATCCGCCTTTCCCAGGGCGATACCCGCAAGCTGATGCTGTCCCTGCACATGCTGCATGAAAGCGAGCAGGGCGAGGTATATCGCGGCCTGCCCCGTCGCGCGCTGACGCGCAAGTGCTGCCAGCATGCTTTTTTGCGCGGCGCTTTTTTAGGCGAGGGCTCCGTCACCGCGCCCGAGCACGGCTATCACCTGGAATTTGTATGCAACAGCGAGCCCCGCGCGCAGGCGCTGTCTCAGCTGCTTACCCGGTGTGAATTGGATTGCGCCATCATGCAGCGCCGCGGCGCGCACATTGTGTATCTCAAGCGCAGCGGGCAGATTTCCACCCTGCTGGGGCTTATGGGTGCTACCCGCGCCATGATGCACTATGAAAACATATTGGCGCAGCGCAGCCTGCATGAAAGCGTGCTGCGCGCCACCAACTGCGACCACAGCAACATGCTGCGCCAGCTATCCGCCGCCCAGCGGCAGATCTCCGCGCTGCAATATTTAGAAGCGCGTTCCCTGCTTGCCGCCCTGCCTCCCGCCCTGCGCGAAACGGCGGAGCTGCGCCTGAAGAACCCCGACGCCTCGCTGGAACAGCTGGGCGAAATGCTGGATCCGCCGCTGGGCAAATCCGGCGTAAACCACAGACTACGAAAAATAATGCAGTATGCGCAAGCCTCCGGCGCGCCCGTACTTAATGGAGATGATCAAAATGATGACCCTGAAACTGTCCCTCAAGCATAATTGCCCCTTTACGCAGGAAACCGCCGCGCGCTTTGCGCAAATGCTTTCCCGCTATGAAGCCTCGGTGCTGCTGTGCGACGCGCACCGCACCATCAACGCAAAATCCCTGCTTGGCATCCTGTCGCTGGGCTATATCCAGCAGGAAACCCTGGAAGCTGTGATCGACGGCCCGGACGAGCAGGCCGCCGCCCAGGCATTGCAGGATTATTTTGCCGATTGATTTTTTGGCATACGCCGTTTCCTCGCCGCAGGGTCGCCCGTCCATCCGGCATCCCTGCTTTTTTGTATTCACCAGTCAATCAGACGAATTTCGTGAATAGGTAAAGCCCTTTTCTGCAATAGCTTATACAAGCCCATACCAGACGATCTCGGTTTATGTTTAAGCCTGCTTCATGCGCCAAGGCCTCTGTACCATATTTCCGGATTTTGAAATATCCCGGTGCAAGCCAAAGCCTGTTCACACATGATATAGTCAAGGCAGGCTCAGTCGGCGCTATACGCCCGCTGAGCCTGCCTTTCAATTTTCATTTTCTTTTCAAACCATACGTTGTATTCTTCCACACGGCATCTGGTTATCCGTTTTTCAGTCATTTGGGTAAATCTACCCGCAGCATTTATTTGTTTAGCAAAGCATCGCAAGTATTGCCTATCATCCTCCATTCTACGATATTGTTGCATGAAGCCGCTTAAACTCAATGCAACGCAGCGTTTTGCCTCGCATTAACCACACTAAAGACAACCGCTAACAGAAAAGCTATTGCTGACGCATAGAATGGAAGCTGCTCGTTCAAAGCATAGAACAGCCCTGCCAACAATCCACCAATCATCTGACCAAATGATCGGACGCTCATATATGCGCCATAAACCGTCCCGCCATTCTCTGCTCCCAACGTTTGATGAATCGGCAAATATGCTGCGCTGATTGTATAATATACAACTGCTAATACAATGAAAGCCGTTATGCTTTGGCTCAGCGGTAGTAACATAAGCGCAACTGTACCTGCAGAAAAAACGACGATGATAGCATTGCGTAAATTCCATTTTTGAGCCAGCCATGGATTAAAGAACAGATTTACCACAAGCCCCAACAAACCAACACTTGCTTTAATAATACCATTATAAGAAGTTGGAAAAGCAAATTGATCTCGGATGTAGTAATTGAAAGCATTATCAAAGCAATTGGTTGTAAATGAAGCGCACATGGCAGCTGCAAAAAAAGTAAGAATATAGGCGTTTAAAAGGCCGCGCACATTCCATAATGCCGATAAAGGATTTAATTTTTGCTTCGAAGCTGTTTTTTTATGCCGCTTTGGCTCGTGAACCAAAGCCAAAGCCAGCATCGCCGCCATTATGCAAAGAATTGCCTGACCGGCAAAAGCCGCTGAAAAGCTTATGGTTCCCAGCATGCCGCCTAAAAAATATCCCGCTGCGCTGCAAGCTGTCTGTACTGCCGCTAAATAGGCAACATACTTACCGCCATTATCTTTTTCCCCAAGCTCCGATACATATAGCACTCCCGATATGCTGAATGAAGAAACGAAAAGTCCTGTTATCAGCCGTGCCAGAGCGCTGAGAAGCGGAGTATGGGACAGGCCAAACCATATTTGGCCTGCCGTATACCCCATAGCACCAAACGCAAAACACTTCGCATAGCCAATCTTACCAGCTCGCTCTCCCCAAAAGGGCGATATCAGAAAGTTGCTCAGTGACATGCAGGCAAATGCAATTCCAAACATCGCACTGGGATATCCCATGCTTTGAAAGAAAGCAGGCGTTATCGCATGCACCATATTCGTACCTATAAATAGTAAACCGTAAATGGCGCTAAATACGATCATTTTGCGTTTCAACTTGCTTCTCCTTTATATACAACGGTATTTTTCCAGCGCGCTTTTCAGGTGCTTTTCGCCAAATGCCAAGGTATCCTTCATCTCTTTACGTCGTGCTTGATATGCTTGCATCCGTTTTTCTCGTTCTGCCAGCATCTTTTTCATTGCACTTTGCCCTGGACCACCTGTTACCGTGCGAATCTGAACAAACTGCTTAGGATCCAACGCCTTAAGCACCATATCTGCTTCAATATGCAGATACTTTTCATCGGCCAAAATATCATCCAGCATTTCCTGCGTCAGTTCCTGCTGAATGAGTCCCCGATTATACATGCCCCGCACGATTTTACTTGTAATCCGGTGGCTTTCCCTAAAGCTCAACCCTTTTTCTCTCACCAGTGTATCCGCAATTTCCGTCGCGCCAATAAAGCCCTCTCCTGCACGGCGCAGCATTACATCCTTGCGCAAAGTCATAGTAGCGTAATTGCTATTAAGCAAATTCAATACCGATTCCGCCCGTTCAATCGCCGCATAGAGATGAGGTTGCAATTCCTCCTCGCTATCCACCATATCGCCAAACGGCGTGTTATGCAGCATATCAAACACACATTTTGATTCAGCAACCAGCTGACTTGCTAACGGCCGAGCATGCTCCAAGGAGGACGGATTTCGTTTCTGCGGCATAATGCTGCTAATTTGCACATAAGGATCCGCTAAGCGGTAATACCCGTATTCATAGGTGCAAAAATCCAGCGTATCTTTCAAGAAACGGCTTAAATCTGTACCCAGGATCAGCAGCGATGCAGCAGCTTCCGTCAAATAATCAACGCCCGCAATGCAATCATAGGAGTTTTCCACCATTGCATCAAATCCAAGCATCTGGCACATTCTTTCTCTACTAATCGGAAAGCCTGTGGTCGTAATCGCTGCTGCTCCTATAGGCGAAAGGTTGATATTGTGCCAGGCTGTAATGCACCGTCGCATGCTTCTTTCCAATCCATCATAAAAAGCAAGCAAATAGTGAGAAAATGTTGTAGGCTGTGCAGGCTGCGTATGTGTATAAGCCGGCATAACTGTATCCAGATTTTCATCAATTACACGCTTCAACGTGTCCATAAAACGCAACAATGCATCTAAAACACGCAAGTATTCACGACGCAGCGCCATGCGGTATTCACACAAGCCTATGTCGTTTCGACTACGGGCAATGTGCATTCTGCCAGCTAAATCCGCGCCAATGAGCATCTCCAATTCCTTCTCAATGGTAAAGAACATATCCTCATATGCCGGATTATATCGCACATGCGAAAAATCCTGTTTCGCAACCTGATCTAAACCACTGATAATTCCGCGTGCTTCATCCTCGGTAATGATTTTTTGCTCAGCAAGCATAACAACATGGGCATAGCTGATATACAAAAAATCATGATAATAATAGTCCCGCTGTGTATTAAAGACTGGCTCTAATACGGTGTTAGCAAACGTTCTTCCTGGAAAAGAAATCCCATCGTAGGCTTGTACCTCTTCTCTGGTACTCATACGTTTCTCCTTTTCTTTTTACAGTTCCAGTTAATCCTCAAACAACCTTCCAATCAGTCTTTGATTTTCAGCAAACGTTTTGCGTTTTCCGAGAAAATCAGATCAATATCTTCGTTTTTCATACCGATTTCTACGCAATCCCGCATCTGCGAATCGAAATACTGCTTTACAAATCCACGCGGGAACCATCCCGAATCCGTTCCAAAGAGGATCCGCTTAGGTCCAATCGTTTCATAATACTTTCGATAAAGATCCTTTACTGTCAGTGAATAGGGCATCCAGCGCGTCCATTGATTCGAACCAGAGGTATCAATATGCACGTTGGGACAAGCCCAGCACAGGAAAAGTGTATCTCGAACTTCACCACAGCCAAAATGCGGCACAACAAAGGGGATTTCAGGATGTGCTTTAGCTACATCATGGATGATCATGGGGCTCATATTTACATGCTTAGCCGTTCCGCCAGCTCCACCTAAAATACCAAAGTGAATCAGAATGGGAATTCTGTGCTTTTCTGCTACCTTCCATACTGGCTCAAGGCTCTTATCATCCAGCGGCTTGCTCAGTGCAGGTCCCAGCAGCTTATAACCACGCAATCCCAGATCCGTAATAGCATGTTCCAGTTGTTCCGCCGCATCCGGCTCGCAAATATCATGATGAGCAAAGCACACAAAACGGTTGGGTGCAATCTTCTGGATATCTGCTGCAATTTCATTATTGCCAGCTGTTACAAACACCATATGTGAAATATCATTTTCATCCATTTCCTTCAGCCACAGCCGCGCAGTATCATGATAGTCCTCCAGCGGTGCATCGGGAATTGGGAAGCGCCATGCCTGCCGCCAACGTGCACGCTGTTCTTCGTTCATGCGTTGAACCAGATCCCACTTTTCCTTGCCATAAACATCCTCATAGCTTTCCGTAAGCTTCATCCCGGCTACGCCAAAGTGCACGTGAAAATCAACGATCGACATACAATTACCCTCCTAATTAATTTGATTATGATTTCATACCCGTCAGATTGATGCCTTCAATGATCTGACGTTGGAAGAACAGGAAAACAATCAGCACTGGTACTGTCGCCATAGTAGCGCCTGCCATGATTAGTCCCCACTCAGAGCCTGCATCGCTGGAAAATGTAGCCAATCCTACAGGAAGGGTATACAGGCTGTATTTGCTCACAATAATGACAGGCCACAAATAGGCGTTCCAATTACCAAGAAAAGTGAAGATTGCCAGCGCTGAAATAGCAGGAAGCACTAAGGGAATCGCTACGCGGAAGAACAATCCCAGCTCACTTACGCCGTCAATTCGCGCAGCCTCCAGCAGATCCGTCGGAACACCGCCGAAAAACTGCCGCATCATAAAAATGCCAAATGCCGTAATAACACCAGGGAACATAATAGACCAGTAGCTATTTAACCAGCCAAAATTGGAGCACATATTGTACCAGGGAATAATTAGCATTTCAGTCGGAATCATCATCGTAGACAGAATAATAACGAAAATTACATTTTTCCCTGGAAACTCCATTTTACACAGCACATATCCGGTAAGCGCATCAAACAACAGCACGGAAGCCGTCGTAACAATGCCGATTCCCAGGCTATTAGCAAACCACAAGGGAAAATCCGTAGTTCTAAAGACCTTTTCATAGTTGGCAGTCGTAAACGGGCGTGGAATAAAGCTAAAGCTATAAATATCTGCACCTGTTTTGAACGATGTAAGAATCATCCACACAAATGGGAATAGCATCAGCACACCGCCAAAGGAGAGGAGCAAATAAATCAACGCCGTCCCCGTGTTTCTGCGTTTGTTTTGCATATCGATTCCTCCTTGCTTAGTACTCAACGCGTTTGTTAAGAACCTTCATTTGGAACAGCGTAATCAGCAAAATGGCCAAGAACAGCACCACTGTGATAGCGCTGGCGTATCCCATTTTGAAGCTTTGAAACGCCTGCTGATAGATATAAAGCACTACGCTGCTGGTTGAATTCAGTGGACCGCCAGTGCCCTGGGTCGTTATATTTTTAATCTGCGTAAACACCTGCAACATTTGAATTGTCGTCGTAACCGTTAAATATACAATGGTAGGATTCAACAAAGGGATCGTAATCTTAAAAAACATTTGCGCCGGACGAGCCCCATCAATAGAGGCAGCTTCGTAGTAGTCCCTGGGAATTTGCTTTAGGCCAGCCAAGAAAATAATGATCTTATAACCTAATCCTGCCCAGATAATATTGCCGCAAATCACATTGATCGCTTGGCTGATACTGTTAAGAAACGGCTGTGGACTCATCCCCAAAGCCAGCAATAGATTGTTGACCACGCCTCCGGATTTCATAAATAGCCAGCGCCAAATCCAGCTGACAGCAACTGCGCTGGTAATATAAGGAATGAAGTACAGTGTACGAAAGAGTCCTGTAGCTTTTTTTATGGCATTAAGCATCAATGCAACTAGCAGTGAGAACACCAATCCGCTTGGCACGCACACAATTACATAATGAACTGTATTGCGCACCACTTTGCCAAAGGTCTTATCGCGGAATAGTTTTGCATAATTCTTAAAACCAACAAACGGTTTTTCTGGTGATAGTACATTCCACTCCCTCAAGGAAATGTCAATAGCAGAGAATACCGGATAAATACGAATGAACAGGAAAAAGCAAAGTGGAATAAACAGGAACAAATAAGCAGTAAGCGTTTGCCGCGTCCGCAGCTTCATACCACGCCCCTTTACCATAGCAATGCGATTCATATCATACCCTCCTTTAGGATTAAGCAACAGAATCGAGTCTATTTGTTCGGCGGCAGAGCCTTTCTGCCGCCGAACAAAGCGCTATATTAATCCCAATACTCGTCAAGCTGCGCCTGCGCTCTTTCTACAGCGTAGTCCAACACCTCACGGCTATCCATATTCTCTAATAGTACCATATCAATCGCATCCAGAATAATCTGACGATCAGCCGCTTCGTCTACATAGAAGTACGAACTGGCATAATTAAGACTCTTGATAAAAGGCGCCATAATAGGATCAGCAAGCAGAGCAGGGTCATTGGCAATTTCACGAGAAGCGCCCAGCTCGCCTACAGTTTCAGTCCAGCGTCGCATCACATCGTAGGAGGTCAGAAACTCCAGGAATTTTGCGCTGGCTTCCAGCTTTTCATCTTTTACGCCTGCAAGCACACCATTGCACCAGAAAGAGCCAAACGTAGACCGGATGCCATTGTTGCTGGGGATTTCCGTGACCGCCCAGTTTATATTCTGTCCCTTGGTATACAGTGTGCTCAAGCGGAACGACCCGTCGATCGTCATCGCAGCAGCGCCATTAATAAACGCAGTGGAATCGCCGCCCTGGAAATCCGGTTCGCCAAATCCATCCTTACCGCCCAGCATACACAGGAAATCAAAAGCATGATATCCTGCTTCACTCTGATTCCACAGTACTTTGCGGTAATCTTCAGACAGCGTTTGCGCGCCGAAGAGTTCCAGTAAGCAGGGGCGGAAGAAGGAGTGCATCTGTGCAATAGGCTGGAATGTCAGGCCTGATTGCACCATCGTGCCATTTCCATCTCGTTTTGTACAGGCTTTAGCAACTTCAACCATTTCCTCCAGCGTAGCAGGAGGCGCATCATATCCCGCTTCCTTAAGCAGATCCACATTGTAAAACAGGCACAGCGTACGCACTGCGGTAGGAATAGTATAGTACTTGCCATCGAACTTGCTGATCCGTACCAAATCAACAAATTTCTTTTCGATATTCTCAGGGGTAAACGCTTCGCCGGGCAGCTCCTGCAGCACCTTTGCCTTCACATACTTAGGAACCCAACCATAGAATAGGTTAACAATTTCTGGAGCTGTGCCGCCTTGAATTGCCGCAGCCAGTTTTTCTTCATAACCATCGTAAGGAAACGTAGTTTGAATTACTTTGATATTCGGATTCGCTGTTTCAAACTCCTGAATCAGCTGATCCATCAGCTCCACTTTAGATTCATAATAGTACTGCCAGTAGTTGATTACAATCGGAGCATTGTCTGCCATCACCGAGATCGGGAGTAGTGTCAGCAACAGTGCAATTACAAGCAGAACGTTCAGTAGTTTTTTCATCTTGGCTGTGCCTTCCTTTCTTATTTTGTCGTTGAGTAAACAGCAGCTGCTTATTTCTGTCAGTTATTTCCCTCCTTTTCATTCTCGCTTTTTAACTGCATCGGTAATAACAGCCCCAACATATCTGCAGCCATATACACCGCTCCAAGTTCTGCCTTCTCCTTGATAACCGTAGGATTTAGCCACGGGTATTCTGTGCTGATACGTACGCGCAAAGATTTATTCAGCCATTTCGTATGCATTAAGAATCCTCCGCCCAAAACCACAGGATACTGTTTTCCCTTCATGTTTAATTCTCTCACCAAGGTGCTAATCAGCAGCATGAGGCTATCAAGCGCTTCATCCATAATTTGAGCGGCTACTGCGTCCTTCTTCTCACGTGCATCGTCCACCACATAGGCCAACTGCGCCAAATCGCTTTTATTCTTCTGATATACAAAGTCTAGTATTTCATCAAAGCTATTTAGATTCAAATACTTACAAAAATCATTAATCAGGCATGTGTCTTGCTTGGTATGATCGTAGGCCATCAAAGCCGCTTCAATCCCCTTTGCACCAACCCAGTAAGCAGAACCTTGATCCCCTACTAAATATCCGAATCCGCCCACACGCCATGTTTTCTTTTCCTCGTTCAGCCCGTAGCCGATAGATCCTGTGCCAGAAATAATCATAATTCCTGCTTTCCCATGTGTGTTGGCGTATAACGCAATTTCAGAATCATTCACTACTTTAATAGGAAAATTCATTCCCAGATCGTCCAGCATATTTTCCATTGCCAGGCGTGTGTATTCTGTATCCACACCTGCTGTTCCCACACACATCCCCAGACAATGCTCCAAAGACAAGCCAAATGAAGACTGCATTTTATTGAGCAGCAGCAGCAGATTGTTCTTCACCACGGTCGCATGATTGCTTTCCAGGCTGATGCTTTTTCCCCGGCAAGAACATAGCTCGTTCCCCGCCAAGTCCATCGCCAGCAGACGTGAGCTCGTGCCTCCCCCGTCAATACCAATTAGATAATTATTCGCCATCCGGATTCCCTCCATGTCTTTGCGTAGATGTTTCATCTGGCTGATTTAACTATACATTCTGCCATTCAAGCAGTCATTCATTAATATTGTTCTAAAAACTACTTTTTATCAAATATATTGCTATTAATTTCGTTTTATTGTACAATAAGGTTGATGTTTGGACGCAGCAAAAATATGATAATATCAATTTCTGTCATTTAGGAGGCTCATCATTATTATGTGCAAAATCCCAAAGATTAGCTATTCGATCAGTCGCCGCACAATCAACACGCTTCATAGTAAAGATGGCCTGCACTGCACCAACAAATATCTATTTCTTCTTTTTCATAAAGCAAACCTCATGCTAACCGTCAAAGAGCAAATGCTCTCTCTTATCGATCGCTGTATTATTGTTTTACCTCCCAACACACCCTACTCTTTTTCCTTTGGCACCACCTGTCAATATCTACGTATTTCAGTACTTCCCCAAGACGAAAGCGCCGATAAGCTGCTGTATACAATGACTCACAAATATCTACAGCGCATCGTTTTGGACTCACAATCGCCGGATACAATTTTTCCATCTGCAGAAACGCTTCTTGCTCTTCAAACACATTTCTTTCCAATTCCTTCTGTTGCAGCAATCTATGGCGCAACATTAGTCTCGCAAATTATCCTGGGTATTTATCATCTCCAATGCAAAAACCGTCAAATCGCTATTCCCATCGATGAAAAAAAGCTATCCGATCAGATTACAAAATATCTTGCTGAAAACCATACAAAGAAAATAACCTTAGATGACTTAAGTCTACGTTACTTTCATAGCAAATACTATATCTCTCGCTCTTTTCACACCGAAACAGGGGAAACTATCACGCACTATCTGAATCGCTTACGTATTGAACACGCCTGTCAGCTTCTAAATGATACTGATAAATCAATCAATGAAATAGCCGATTCTTGCGGTTTTGGCAGTTCACAGCATTTTTATGCCGTTTTCAGGCAACTTCTTGGTCAAACCCCCCTGCAATTTAAAAAGAACATCGAAAATACCTAGGTTGTGTCTACACGAGTTAAGTGGTATAATGGCACTATCACAACGAAGAGGGTGTCATCATGGAGAAATCACAGCATCGGCATGATATCAGTGACAAAGCATGGGCCATTTTAGAGCCAATGCTGCCGGGACAGCGAGGGCAATGGGGCGGCATCGCGGAGGACAACCGCAGATTTATCAACGGAGTGTTCTGGATTCTTCGCACCGGAGCACCATGGCGTGATCTGCCGCCGGACTACGGAAAATGGGGATCTGTTCATCAGCGGTTTCGGCGATGGCGGGATAAAGGCATATGGGAGAAGATTCTCGAAGCATTGATTGACGACCCGGATTATGAATGGCTTATGATTGATGCAAGTCATTGCAAGGTTCATCCTCACGCTGCCGGAGCAAAGGGCGGCAATCAGGATATGAGCCGCACAAAAGGGGGCTCAACACCAAGATTCACCTTGCCGTGGATTCGTCTGGTATGCCGGTCAGAGCTATTATCACAGAAGGCACCCGAGCTGATTGCAAGGAGGCTATACACCTTATCGAGGGAATAGACGCCCAAAATCTTCTGGCAGATCGTGGCTATGACACATCGGAAATCGTTGCTTTTGCGCTTTCGGCCGGAATAAATGTTGTCATCCCGCCCAAGAAGAACCGTAAGGAACAGCGCGAATATGACCGCTATCTCTACAAAATCAGGCATCTTGTAGAGAATGCTTTTCTGTGGTTAAAACGCTGGAGGGGGATCGCTACGCGCTATGCGAAAAACTCTTCCTCTTTCCTTTCTGCTGTTCACATCAGATGCATCGCTATTTGGCTGGCTGTTTTGGCTTGATCTCAGGTAGACACTGTCTAAAACAGGTGATGAAAACAATGTGTCTATTGAAGAAAAACTATTTTCTGGAAACGCTTTATGCGTAACTAATAATGGATCTGTCGGCTGTGCTTTTTTTCAACCAACTACATTTACATGTAGTCACGATGTGAATCCATTATACATTTTGGACGGATGTTTCAATATGTATAATGCACTGTTCGTAGCAACAGTAATTGAAATGGATAAATATCGCTGGGCATATGGTCGAAAATGGAGACCAGAAAGAATGATCAAATCAACAATTCGATTACCGGCAAAATTGAAAGATGATAAATATGTTCCAGATTGGGATTATATGGAAAACTATAGAAAATCTTTACCATATGGAGATAGAATCTGAGGTGATAATATTATGTGGCAAAAATTCAAATGGGATATGTTTGTTACATCTTTTATTCCACTATGGCTATCAATTGTTGTTCTTGATGCTTGGAATATTGTTTCGCTGGCTTTAGAAAAATGGGATGATAAAAGCAAAATGCTTGAAAACTTGAAAAATATACTATGTAGCAGTAGCGTTCAAGTGATAAGCGTTATTGTAATAGCTTTTTTTGTGATAAGCAGCATAGTTGGCATAAATTCTTTCCTCAAGAAGAAATTGACTATTAAAAGCACTCATCCAAAGGGAACTGTGAAGAAAGCTACAAAAGCAAACAAACTGTCCTCAGAGTTCTTGCTTGCATATATTCTCCCGATGATAGCGTTTGATTTTGGTGACCCACAGAAATTAGTATTGTTTTTGATTTACTTTTTGGTATTGGCGTACCTTTGTATTAGAAACAATAATATATACACAAACATTCTTTTGGAATTCAAAGGATATCGCATATACACGTGCGATTTTGAATGTATGGTTGCCAATGAGAATCATATTTATCACGACAGCATTGTTATCAGCAAGATAGATCTGACGCAAGAAGAAGGTAATGAAGTTCCATACTGGGATTTTGAAAACTATATTTACATCACAGTAGATAGAGGTGGAAAACAATGAGCAAAAATGTATTAAGTAATATCTGCACATCAGCACAAAAAGATAGCTATAGCTGGGCTCTGTATTTTTTCAAAATTGACAAAAGAGCAAAGCAGCCATTCAAGACAAATAAAGTTAGATTTAAAAACGACATCTATCTTTTGCGGTATGCGAGAAACCTATTAAATGCCACTAAAACTTATCAAGTTGGCCAAATCAGCGAAGTACAAGATTATGACGGTGAAAACAGTAAAGTGTCTTGTGATAAACTGTTATTA